>FUWD013232613.1_pt1 | contig 12546 bp, 6 predicted proteins | sample 1063281 | NCBI WGS metagenome assembly FUWD01 (sample SAMEA79048168, study PRJEB19326) | metagenome | biome: marine
CATGTTGGATTTAGTGGGCTTGACACCGTACTTCTTGCCCAACTTCTCAAGCTTTTTGGGCAACATTTTGTCATAGAATCCTTTCATGCCCTCACCACCTACTTGTAGATCTAAGCCAGAGTAAACGTTTAGTTTTCGGTCTTGTTCGAGTGGGGAAGCATCCTTAACAATTTTATTTGCCATTTCTTTTCCAACAAGATCTTCCATTTCTTCTGCGGAAATCCTCGGCTGAAGGTACCCGTTATAAATAGTGCTTTCTTTATTATCCAAGACCACTAATTGATACTTATCTCCCAATCGCTGTGCTCGAATTTGACTAATCTGCTTGCTTAAATCATAGCGCTCAGCTTGTGTCTTACCTGTGGTAAACGCAATCTTGTCGTAGCCCTCATCACTTGCTATTTTGATAGCACGCTTTAAGGCTAGATCATCCCAAGTTGTTTTGAAGGGGGCGTCAGGTACGCGGTTGCTTGATGCTATTTGAATCGGATTATTTTCGGCAATCCGAGCATTAGCTGTTGACAAAGCACTCGCTTCATCCTGTCTTTTATCAATAACGTTGGTAATAAATTCACCATTTTGGTCCCTAACTTCCCAATATCCCTCCATCATTTTTGCAGTTGTAGCTTTTCTCTGCTCTTTAACACGAGGGTTATAACCCTTACTCCTTCCAGCTTGGTGCCAATCAGATTGTATTTCCTCTACAAATAACGTAGGTTTGCCGTCTATCACACGGTCGTTTAATCGCATGTGAGCCAGAATGTTTGATTGATCAAATGAGAAGAAGTGTAATTCCCTGCAGAAGCATCGCTCATCGGAATTTGTTCACCTGAATTTTCCAATCCTCATTGCATCTTGCCTAGCATACGCGATGGCTTTCTGGAGTAGTGTAGCCATTAGAGGAGTTTAAGTATCTTTCATTAAAATAAGAATCAAAGTCAGGAAAATTAGCAGGTGTTTTTTCTGGCAACGTTAACAACACCTCTCGGTAATTTTCTCCGCCAGGTAAAGTGTAGGGACTAAATTTAGTAGGGTCAGCAAAATAATTATTTTCACTTTCGGGATTTGACAAATATCCTCTTATTTCCTCTTTAAATTCTCTCCAATCGCCTCCAAAATCTTCTTCTACCGAACTATTCATCATTTTATTGTATTCATTTTTTAATTCATTATCAGTTAATTCCTCTAACGGTTTTTTATTGCCTTTTCCCAACTGAACCTCTTGCACCTGCACGCGGTTCGTGTCTAGATAGTCTTCAATCTCCGCCTTTGTCACACTAGGCTTGCCCGTTAAGAAATTATCTAACCCTGTGTACTGAAGCTCTTCTGCCTTAATCCCAGGCGTCTTTTGTAGCTGTGCCAAGAACTGTTGCCCACTGCCTTTTTGCTGTGGGTTATCCAAGATGGCTTTTTCAACCTGTGAATAAAACCCTTGCTCACTGACTTTAGGAAGTTTCTTCAACGCATCACTTGCGCTCATGCCACGTTGAATGGCTCGTGGCGCTTTCATCACGCTCCCTACTGCCGCGCCCGCAACAGGAATACCCATTGCAATATCACCCATCGCGCCTAGCCCTTGGAGCGCAGCGGTGCCGTAATTGCCTTGTTGAAAATTCTCCACGGCTCCTGGTTCGGTGCCTCCTTCCACTGCAGGGAATGTACCAAAGTAGTCCGAGATTCCCGCTCCAGGGGCAAAGCCTAACCCTAGCAATGCAGCTTGTTTGCCCATACGCTTAAGATCCACCGAGGATGACGATGCAGGCTCTTCATCCCGCTTACGGTAAAGTAAAGCGCCAAGCTTCTCGGTATCCGCAGAGGTAACGTCACCGCCTTCTGCATAACGAAGCGCCTTGACCTTTGACATCATCTTCTTTGCTTGTGCCATTTACTGCACTCCTAACAAGCGATCTTCAGGGAATAAGGCCGAGAGCATTTGACGGCTCTGGCTTGGGGGTTGTGGTGCAGCACTTTGTGGGCCTGGAGGAGGTGCTTGGTCCGTGGTGCTTGGTTGCCCCGCAGGCGCGCCTTGGTTCGTGAGTCCTGGTACGCCACGAGAGGGGGTTGGAGGAGGCATTTTGTTTAACCTACCACGAGCAGTCGGGGGAGGAGGTGCTACAGGCTCGTCTTCCATGGTCTCCACATAACGGTCAATAGCCGTTGGCAATATTGCGCCGGGGTATAGGAATCGTAAAACGCTAAGTTGAGTGTTTTTGGCTTCTGCTACTGTTGGATTACGAGACATCATTTGTTTAAACAATATCGGGTTTTTTGTTATTTCTTCTAATAATAACAATTTCTGTCTAGCAGGCGCCTTACTAAACAGGTTGTCGAAAAACTTAATTGCTCTTGAAGCGAAGGTAAGTGAGCCAGAACCCCGTGGTCCAATTAAACCAGCAAAATTAGCACCAATCATAGCGACAACAAGGCTTTCAACAGCATCTTGTGGCGTAAAAACTTTAGTTGGATCGATTATTCTGCCTTGAGTTTTTAATGCCTTTTCCACGTTCAGCATTCTATTACTCAACTGCTTTAAACGAGATAATTCGTCCGATGAAAAAAGGTTCTCCGCTCTCAGTAAATTAGCTATAGAAGGGTTGTTTGGCGATAAGGGCTTAAATAAAATGTCATTAAATGCCTGTGGGCTAAATCCACCCCCCTTTAAAGCTGTTTGATAAGCATATTGGTAAACAGTGGATAGCAAACCATCTCTTGCTGCTTTTCGTAACACGGGATCAGCAGGAGATGAGGCAGTTTCAACAAGTGATTTAAAGTTTTTAGTAGGCGCTTTTGGGTCAGTTAAAGCCATGGATACGGCAATGGCAGGATCATCCACCTCTAGTAAATCCGCAAATGCTTTCTCTGATTTTATGCGAGTATTAAGCAACGAATCAGGGTTTTTAACATCTAATAAAGTACGCTCGGCTGAGCTAATGTCTTTAAAGTCCCCTTCCATGTTTAGATATTTTAAGGCGTCTGCGTTTTGTGCTCTAAACCTATCTAACTTTCCCACGTCAACTGAACCGTCAAGGTTCAACGCTTCTGAAGCAAAGGCTTGCACTACTTTCCTTTCTGCATCACGCACAGAACGGGATGCTTTCCCAGTTGGGTCAACAAAGTCTGCTGCAGATTCCATCTCCTTCATACGCTTTAGTGTGGAATCTGCTCCACCGCTAAAGGATCGTTGAACAAGTAATTCAGGAGCTAATACATCTACTCCACGGCGATCTGTTGCAGTGACATTGCCTGCAAAGGTACGCTTAAAGGCTTCGTTGAGTCCATAACTAAACGCACGAGCATCTGCATATTGACCTTCTGGTAATGAATCCAAATCATCTAAGATAGCATTAGCAAGAATGGAGTAACGACGTGCTGCTGCAGGCTTGTTTGGACCTGCTTCACGAGCTTTCTCTAACAAACTACTACGAAAGCGAACCATGTCAATTGCAGACGACGGCTCTAACCCCAATGATTTAATCATATCAGGAGAGAGCTTTCCTGTTTCCAAGTATTCAGGGGTAACTTCTATCCTGTCTAGATTTTTTAATTTTTTAGCATTAAACCCTAAGCTTGATAAATCCTTTGACAGCTCACTTAATTCTTTTGAAATGTCGCCTCGGCTCGCCGAACTGAAAGGGGAATTGGCTACGTTATATAAAGCGTCGGCAAAGTTTGTAGGTACAATCTTTGTGGGCTTTAATTTTCCCCCTACGTTTGTAAAAGTCCCTTTAATCGCTGTCTGCCACAATTGAGTTTCAGATTCACGAGCTATTTTTAAAAGAGAATTCATTTGACCCTGCAAAATCTCTCCTACAACAAGCCTGTTGTCCGAGCCCCGAGTACCTAATTTTATGGATTTTTCTAGTGCTTCGGTTTGTGCAATATTAAAGGCTGTTTGAAATTGTGTGGCTATACTGTCTTTGCGTAAATTTGCAGCCGTAGCAAGGAAAACAGGATCGTTTGTTTGTGACAGGCGTTTTACAATAGAGTCATAGGCAAGAAGGGCTTCTTCTCCCATTTCTTTTGTGTCGCCAGAGTACTTGGCGTTAGATCTCGCAATTAAACTTTGGAGTTTAGTTAAAACATTAGACCCTGTTACCTGAGCAGTAGTAGGGGTAGGTACGCTGGTATCTCCTAATTGATTGTACAAAAAATCATCAATGGCTTTTACTATCTGTTTAGGGTCTTCCCCTGCCTCTTCAATAACGTTAACAAATATATCACGAACCGAATCCAAGGTTGAATCTGAAAACTGCCCTGAAGGAACTGAAGTTGCGCTAATAACTGCGCTTTTCCCTTTTTTGAAAGCAGCTTTTACTGAGCTCGCTAACTGTGGTACGAATTTTGAGGGTAAAAAACTAAATGCTACTTCTGCGATAGGTTTTGCCATAGGGGATTCAGGGAAATACTCCGCCATACTCCCGCCTGCTACGCCTGCATAAAATGAAGCAATCGCTTCACTTGTGTAATATTTTCCTTTATTAGCACGGGCGTATTCACCAATCGCGCCAATAGCATTGCGGACAACACTTGCACCTTGGGGGGCTGCTTTAAAAAACATTGCGCTAGGGGCAAATGCTAGTCCCCCGGCAAAGGTTCGAGCGCCCTCATAAGAGGAGACAAGATCCTCGCTCTCTGCTTCGGGGAATAACGAACCTACAAAATCAGAAGCATAAAGCCCATATAAAAACCCAGCAGTACCCCCCGCCAGGGGCATGAAAGGAGCTGCGGGACCAGCAAAAGGCGCTAGTGCTGTGCCTGTTTTAGCGCCACCAATAGTACTAAGCAATAAAGCGCCCGATTCGGCAACGCCCCTAGCAGCCCCTGTCCCAAGTGCTTCTGCTCGTTCGGCTAGTGTTGGGCCTGAAGAACCTGTAATAACTCCTGCATCTTCTAAAGCTTGTCGCGGTGTCCATAACACCCCGGTTTTCGGCCCCTGTGACTCATCGCTAGAGAGCGCACCGCTTTGAAGCAGGCTTTGTAAAGTAATCGGAGGGCTAACCCCCAATGGCTCGCCAACAGTGACCACTGGTTTAACCGAAGGATCTTCCGTCAGCTCTGCAGAAACTTTTTGATTTTCCAACGTATTTTCAGCCATTTTATTTTCCAGGAGATCTAAATTGTTCTATTGGTACAGCCTCATAAATGCCTTTTTTAGCATCCCAAACTATTATCTCACTGCCCAGGGGTAGCTTAGTAGCCTTTTGCACATCTTCTGGCGTGAGTATTACTAGAGGCGCTTTAAGCAAACGCTGCAGTCCTGTTATCTCAGCTGCCTTGTCTCGATTAAGATTTGCCTCCTCCCTCGTAACAGTTAAGTCATTAGCTCGTGCCGTGAAATTATTTTGAAGTTGCGCCAACGTAGTGGTTAAACTGATGAGGTTGTTTCGATAAGCAACTTCGTTTTGAAGGAATCGTGGCTCAAGATCCAAGAACTGTTCAATAGATTTTCTCTCACTTTCTGCTAGTTTATTTGTTGCTCTAAAAAGATTAACAAACTGTGACTTAAGTTTCATAATGTCTGAATTGCTTTGATTCGCCTTAGCACTGAATTCACCCGCAAAATCAAAAGGAAATACGTTACCGAATATACGAGCCGCCTGCCTAGACGTTCCAATGGCATCCTTGTGCGCTGCCCATAAGGAATCTCGAGGCGAGCCTGGAGGAGACGGAAGTGTTGCATCGAGAGCAGGACCCGCCACATTTTTCAAGTAATCTTTTGACTCTTGTGAGAGTTTAGCCTTATCCCCGCCAGCCTCTTTGATGTTCAGTTGAACACTTTGAGGGACAACAATTGCAGGAGCACCCGCAGGAGCACCCGCAGGAGCACCCGCAGCAGCTTCTGAAAGTAATGCTGACCGACCTTCATTATCTAACGCACTAACATCAAATGCACCATTTGCAACCAATTCAAAGGTGCCTCTTTTCTTTAACGCTTCTACCATTCCAGGTATTTGAAGACCTTTGGACGTTTGTTGTACTACATATCCTAGGTCATTTGTATAAGTGCTTGTTGTAGGCTTAAGAATCACAGTAGATGCTGCTAAGAATCTAGCCTCTTGTTCAGGAGTTGTCTTTCCTTCTGCATAGAGAGGGGCGAGATCAATGACTGTTTGGTATTGCCAATTAGTAGGAAGCTTTCCTCCTTCTTGCTTTGCTTTAGCCATCTCTAAATTATAAGCATCTTCCGCTTTTAATCCTTGCAACAAAACTTGACGTTTGAATTCCAAGTCAGATTGCTGTGCAGAAGAGGAGGCTTTAGATGCAGCTAAATTACGGGCTTCACGAGCGTTGCGATCAGCTAGTGCGTAACTAGTCAAAACACCTTCCTCTAAATTACGTCGGGAGGAGGTTTGCTCTTGTGCCCCCTTTAAGGCAGCTAAACGAGTGGCAACGTTTTGTTGTTCCATCTGCCCTGCTCGAGCTCCAATACGCTCAGGAAGTCCCTGTGCTGCAGAAGCTAAGCTAGTAGCAAATGACGCACCTACAGGAACTCGACGACCTTTCCCATCAGTACCAGAGGCTAGATTTAATCCAGCTTGCGCAATGTCAAACAACATCTGCGCTTGGGTCGTGCTCCGATCTCCGCCACCTAATGCTTCTTGATATATTGGCATAAGTTCGCTGTAAGAACGGCGCAAAGATTCAGGGTCGCGTCTCGCGTCAAGGCTTTGTAGTAAAGCTTGCGCAGAGTACGGATCAAGTGGAGGGCTTGGGACTTTACTTGGGGTCACGCCCTCCTCATCGGACCCCGCTTGAAAACGTTGGACTTGGACGTATCCACCTTGTGCCATATTAATAGGCGCCATGGGCGGTGGTCCTTGGTCCGTGGGCGGTTCTAAGAGTGCACCGATACCGCCCTCTGCACCAGGAGGCATACCCATGGCGCTCGGCGCGCCTGGAGGAGGGGGCATACCGCCTGGAGGCATTGGAGGAATCATTGGAGGCGCCATCGGAGGTTGCATACCTTCAACAGGTAAGCCACTGATCCCGCCTTGCCCTGCTAACATAGGCTGTAAGAGAGCCAGCACTTCGGTTGGCGTACCCATTGCGGCTTCTTCGCCAACCAAGTTAGCTAACTCATCAACTCGTGCATCCATGGAGCGCATATCGCCACGGATATTGTTCATCAAAATCTCTGGCGAATTAGGCTTGCGATCATCCATTGCTTCGGTTTGGTAGCCCTCATCTTCGTATTCATCCTCTTCGTAGTCATCATCCATAAAACCTTGCATAATGCCTACGTTTTCCACCATGTCTTCAGGCACGACCCCTACTGCTCCGCCTTTGTTGAACATGGGACGATTAAGTACTTTTGATTTCATATTTATTCCTTAACCAAATAACTTCTGTGCGCCAGCTGCAGCAGACAGACCAGAGATACCTAAACCAACCGCTTGTGTAAGTGGACTAGTGCTAGGCGCTGTTTGTGCAGATAACGTCATTTGACTCGATGGTGCACCTTTGTAAATATCAGACAAGAAACCTAACTGCTGGTAAGGCGACATGGTCTGCTGAAGTGTCGTGGCTCGTTGTGCTTCTAAGCGTTGCTGTTCAGCTTGTTGCTCAAGACCGCCTAACTGTGAAAGCATACTAACGTCTGCCATACCCATCTGTTGATTTGCTTGACCCAGCGCAGCTTGTTGCACGCCAAGTTGACCAATTGTAGAGCCTAACTGACCGATGCCCATACCCGTTTGATAATCCACGCCTGCACGTTGTGCACCAAGAGCGCCAATACCTTGACCAAGAGAGCCATAGAGCTGTGCGCCTTGACCTGCAATATTTGCTTGTTGTGAAGCGATCTGAGCAGGTAATAGCCCCATCTGTGCTTGTTGCGAGCCCAACTGACCTTGTAGTTGTGCGCCTGCTTGCCCCAATTGAGTTTGTTGAGTGGCTTGTTGACCAAGAGTTGAACCAATACCTGCCAACTGATTTGCGCCTGCAAGACCAAGCTGTGCGCCTTGAGCAGTTATGCCACCTAATGCTTGACCAGCTTGCACGCCTAACGAACCTTGCTGCGCAGCTAACTGAGCAGCCTGTTGTTGCAATTGCGCTTGTTGCGCTGTGGTGCCTGTTTGCAATTGCGCAGCTTGACCATACTGCTGGGCTGCTTGTTGTCCTAAGCCTGCTTGAGTTGCAGCTTGCTGACCATATAAGCTTCCAATCCCTGAGTACAACTGAGACTGCTGAGCTGCTTGTTGTTGCTGAGTTTGTTGGAGCTGAGCCATTTGCATGGCTGTAGCCGAATCAAACCCGGCTTCTTGAAACTGCTGTTGCGCTGCGGCAAGACCCAATTGACCTTGCTGACCTGCAACGGATGTCTGCAGTTGCCCTGCTTGAGCAAGTTGCTGTGCAGCTTGTTGTCCGAGACCTGCTTGCTGACCTGCAATGTTTGCTTGCAGACCCGCTTGGTTGGCTAACATCTGAGCGCCTTGCTGTTGCAAACCTGCTTGTTGCGAGGCAGCGCCAAGTTGACCCTGCCCTGCTGCTTGCAACATCTGCCCTGCTTGCTGCCCGAGACCTGCTTGGGTGGCTGCTAATTGACCAAATTGGGAGCCAATTGCACCAATGCCTTGCCCTGCTGCTTGTTGACGTTGTTGCTGTGCTTCAAATGCTTGTTGCGCTGTTTGTTGAGATTGGTTGTAGCCTGACTGTAACCCGCCCACAATTGCTGCATTGCGTTGTTCGGAGAGTGCACGCTCAAGCTCTGCTTGTTGAACTCCTTCTCGGGTTCCTCCAAAAGCGCCAGCACGCACGGCTTGTGCAGCGAGGTTCTGTTGTGCGATATCCCCTTGACGATTAATTTGTCGAATAGACTCATCAATAACCTGTTGCTGATAAGGGTTCATGAACTGCTGAGTTTGATCAGCCGTAAATTGTCCTGTGCCCGCTTGCAGCCCACCAATGCCACCAGCTAAAGCTTGTTGGGCTGTGGCAAAACCTGGTTGTTGAGCTGCTTGAGCCGCTTGCCCTGCACCGCCGTACAATGCCTGAACGCCTTGTTGAAAGCCTGGTTGCCCCGCAGCTTGCATTCCTGCCTGAGCAGCCTGCATACCTGTTTGTTGTGCTTGTTGAAAGCCTGGTTGTGCTGCGGCTAACTGTGCTTGCTGGGCAGCAGTCATAGCGGTTTGCACGCCTTGACCAAAACCTGCTTGAGTAGCTGCTTGTTGCGCAGCTTGTGTAGCACCTCCAGCCGTGCCCATCGCATCGCCTAATATCTGACCTGATAAGCCAAAGTTAGATGGACCTGCCTGTCCTGCTGCTTGTTGCGCTTGGGCAAAAGAACCTGTGGCTTGTTGGAAGCCCGGCTGTTGCGCTGCTTGTTGTGATTGCAATGCTGCCTGATAACCCGACCCAATGCCCTGTCCAAAACCCGCCATTCCAGGCGCTTGAGACGCCATTCCAATAGCCTGTTGCCCTGTAGCTAATCCTGCGCCAATTGCTGCATTCGCAGGATTAAATTGAGGGTTGACCGCTGCGGTGCGTTGTGCAGCGGTTTGTAAGAGTGCTTGAGAAGGGGCTAAATTAGCCTGTGTAAACTGCCCTGCGGTGTTTACCCCTTGTGCAAGAGTCTGTGCACCTGCGCCTACTTGGTCGTAGCCCATGCCTGCAGCTTCTGCATAGGCAGGAAGTTGCCCTGTAGTAGTAAGACCTGCCTGCATTGCATTTTGAGCTGCCGTAAACTCGGGGTTTACGTTTATCCCCGCCAAGCCTCGAGCGCCTGTTTGAGCAAGATTTTGACCCTGCGCAACACCCATCCCTGCTGCATCTAAGTAAGGCTGGTAAGACCCCAAGCCACTTTGCGCGAGCTGTGCTGCTTGCTGCTGTGTAGGGGATAACCCTGCTGTTTGATAAGCAGGTAAGTTCATCGGCAGTTCTGACTGCTTTTTAGCAGCCTCAAGCAACCCTAACTTATATGCTTCAATTTGTGGCGCTTCCCGTACCGTTTGTTCGAGGTATTCAGTTGCCATTAGTTGGCCTCTTCAAGTTGTTTCATAAGTGCGTACATTTTTTTAGCACCCGCGCGCCGCGAACCGCCACCCGCGTTACGTACTGCTCTAGCCGTGAAAACAAACTCCCCGTCAGACAACATCGCAGGAATTGAGTCAGAAGTGCCTGTACCTGGACCGTCAATCGGGCCATCCATTGGAATGTACTCGTCCATATCTGTTGGATAATCCGACGCATCAGTAGAGCCTCCTTCTGAGAAAGTACGCACGGCTGGAGGCTGGTTATAGTAGCTTGTAGGCATTCTGCGTTGAAGCGGAGTGGCATATTGATTTGCATAGCCACTACTTGTGTCATACGTAGTCACTGCATCAGGAATAGATACACCATAACGCTCTGGATCTTTTGCAAGATAATCAAACCCTGTTTCCTGAGACACAAGACTAGGGGGTTCTGATTCAGGTGCAGTAAAACCTCCTGAAAGCCCCATAATGCCTAGACCTGCTCCGACAAGCGGACCGTACTGACGTAGCACACTTGGCGTGGCATCTTTAACTGCCTTAGCATACTCCGCAGTTTGCTGAGCTATTGTTGCGTTTGGACCTAAGTTTTTTACTGCTGCGGTGCCTATTTTCTCAAGCGCTGCTTTAGAAGGCGTGCTTGGGGAGATCTTTTCAAGTAAGTCGTCAAAGAAGCTTGGTGGCGCTTTATCTGTCACACTTGGGATATTAGAAGTAGCACCTAAAGAAGATGATGTCACGTTAGGTACAGTTGGGATATTAGAAGTAGCACCTAAAGAAGATGATGTTACGTTAGGTACAGTTGGGACTGTAGGAGGAGCACCTAAAGGAGATGATGTCACGTTAGGGGATGATACAGGGAAAGCCTCTGCACCACCTGTTAGACTGTCTGTCGCACCTGCGCCAAAAAAGTCTTTAGTTCCTGAAACAAGGTTATCCCATTGACCTGAAACGGTAGTGGGTCCAGCATAACTGCCTGCAGTAAACGCTTCTGCACCACCTAGGACACCTGCGCCAATACCTGCGCCCACCCCACCAATCGCTCCGACTTTAAGAGAATCAACAACACTTTTTCCTGCTAACATTGAAGAACCAAAGCCGCCGACAAAGCCACTTACTGCAGCTACTCCTGCAACTGAAGTAACCCCCAATACACTAGCGGCAGCGGGTCCTAAGAAGTAAGAAAGTGCCACTGCGGTGACTATCCTGCCTACAGGCGATTTAACAAAATCCTTCACCCCGCCAACCACGGATTTAACACCGCTGACCACGGCTTTTGCAGCACCTTTAAAGACGTTACCGACAGCTTTTCCAATGCTTCCAAGATTAAAGAACTCAGGAAGTCCTGTATGTGGGTTGATTGTGCCACTACCACCATTGCGGCGAAGCATACGTGCTTCAGCAGGGGTAATGTGTGCCAACATGGTATCGCCATTGCGACCCATTTTAGCTAAGCCTTTCGCAATTGGATTAAGCTGTGCAATACCACCTTGAGCAAAGGCTCGTGGCGCTTGTTCAGGCATCACTGCGCCCATGGGCAACGAGCCCAAACCTTCTTGTTCCATGCTCATATCAGGAGCAAAGGAGGTGTTAACTTGATCAAGAGCCAAGTTTAACGCTGCAAAAAAGCTTGCATCAAACTCAGGAGGCAAGAGTTCCTCTGGCACACCTTCAGCTAAGAAGTCGGCACGTATTTCTTTATAGTTTTCAGGATCTGTTAATACCGAATCAACCACTTCACCTATTGCATCCACTATCTCGGGAGGCAAGTTAGCTGCTTTGAGTGTGTCTCTTAAACGCTTAAGTTCAGCAGGATCTATTTCCTCGCCTGCCTTTAAAACTTCATTGCCGAATTCAACGGGATCTATCTGCGAACGCGCCTGTTCAAAGGCTGCCATCTGCGCTGGATCAACGTTTAACTCTGGAGCACCTTGGGCGCCCATTTCAGGCGCTCCTGAAAGCGCCATTATTCCTTGCATCGCTTCTGCCATGTTTGTACCTTTCCAGTTATAGCCAGTGACCGCATAGGGGTCGCGCGCCGGGAAAGGACGCGGAGATAGGCTAATTATGCTTCAAAACCCTAGTTTCTGTCTACTAAAAGCGCACTTGCCACGACATATACGTCACTATTTGACGAGGTTATCGTCAATTCGTCCGCCGCTTCAAGAATTAGTGGTCCAGAACCCGTTTGGGATAATATATCGATATATTCTTTAGTAATAATTGTTTTCAATGGCACCAAGAAATGCGTACCCACTCCGCCAGGAGAAAACGTAAGTGTAATATCCGTGTCCGAAGTGTCGTTGTTCGCGATCCAAATGGACTTAACAATAGCTGTTGTGGCAGCAGGTACGGTTAAAACCACTTTAGGCACAGTGGCTGATAACGTTTGGGGGAAGCGTTTGTAGGCGTTTGACATTATTGACCCAAGAACCAAGTTTGTGCCTGATCCTTATTCTCCGTGACAATAGGGGTGTAAGTGCTATTGAGTTGCAATACAATTTGTTCAAGTGAGCGCACGAGCTGGTCAAACGGCTCAGGGCTATACTGCCGTGGAGCGGCGTTAGGGTAGGCGAAC
>FUWD013397820.1_pt2 | contig 12537 bp, 13 predicted proteins | sample 1063281 | NCBI WGS metagenome assembly FUWD01 (sample SAMEA79048168, study PRJEB19326) | metagenome | biome: marine
GCCCTTAGCTAGAAGTATTACTATTAGGGTTGATTCCAACAGTAGCACTAATATAGATGAGAAAATATTGGAAGGTACGGATATTTCCACGAGTATTTTTGACACGAAGGAAATCGAAACGACGGGAGAGAAAGAAAAGGGCGATTATGCTGAAGGAGAGATCATAATTTATAATTATACGAAGGAGAAAATTAAATTAGATAAGGGCGAGAAGGTTTATTTTGAGGATGATGATTTGGAATTCAAGCTCACGGATGATGTAACTGTAGATCCAGCAACTTACGAGGTACAGGAAGACCCTCCTGTAACACCTGGGGAAACGAAGGCCTCTGTCAAAGCCTTGGAATATGGGGATGATTACAATATTGGAGGAAGCAAGACTTTGAAATTTGATGATTACGATGATTTCGATTTAACAGCTAAATCCAAAAATAAATTTGAGGGTGGAAAAACGGAAACCGTTATGGTGGTTTCCGAGGAAGACATTGAAAAGCTAAAAGAGGATATAGCAACCATTTTAACAGTACAGTCAACCCAAGCGATAAATGATGTTGTTCCATCGGATTACAAATTGATTAAAGGTTCTATAACCACTCTTTTGGGCGACCCTGAATTAAGTGCGGAGGTTGGGGAAGAGGAGACCGAGGTGAATATAAAGCAGGTACTGACAGTGTTTGGTTTAGCCTATTCCGAAAAGAAACTGGATCAGCTCATTATGAAAGTTGTTGGCGATTATGTCCCGGAGGAATATTCTCTCGCAGGTACTAAGCACACATTAAGTGTTGAGGTATTGGGGGCTACTGAGGATACAGTTCTTAGTGACAGCGCCGCGGATCTTCAGGTTACAGTTAAAACATCCGTGATTCCGGAAATAAACATCAGCTCTTTAAAAGAATCCCTGAAAGGTATGTCCGTGGGAGAGTTGCAGAGGGAGTTAGGAGGTATGTCAAATATAACAACATATGAGTTTAATTTATCGCCGGTTGTTCCATTGAAGAAAAAAGTACCCAATGACGTAGAAAAAATCTTAATCGAGGTTCTAGAGGGCTCTAATGACTAAAGAAAAGGGTATTCTGGGTATAGATTACGGCGAAACTAACATAGGATTGGCATTTGGTAGAGCAGGAGAGGTTTTACCGCTAAAGATTATTTCCGGAAAAAACCCACATACCGCAATTTCTGTGATTGGTCGTACTATTATTGAGTATGATGCTAAAACCATAATTGTAGGACTTCCATTAACAATGGAAAACAAAGAAACACCGAAATCTCTTAAAGTACGTAGGTTCGTTAAATTATTGAAAGTCAAAATAAAAAAACCCGTTGTTTTTGTAAACGAGCACTCGACATCTAAAGACGCTACTAAAATAATGTTAAGCATGGGCGTTTCACAAAAACGTAGGCGCTTGAAAGATCATTACTCTGCCGCATTAATTTTGAAAAAATACTATAGAGAAAAAGAGTAACCGTTACTCTTCTTTTTTGCTTTCATCAAACGTTAATTTCACATTTTTATTTCCACACTTCATGCATTGAAAGTTTTCCCCGGGGGCTAGGCATTGCGGACACATATAAACCCCCTCTTTGTAGATAAGTTTATCGCTTTCGCACACATTGCAGGTGAAAATTACATCATCTTGAGTTATAACTCCGCAATCTGGACACGTGAACACCGCGCTTGGACTTCCTAGAACTTCCTCCTCTTCGCTCGTTTCTTTTTCTAGCTCTTCTAGGACTTTGATTTTTACCATAACTTTAGCTTACCTAAAAATTTTGACGTGTTCAATATGCTTTGTTAATCTTAAGATACACAAATGTTAATGGTTCTTCTATATATATATTTAAGTTTTGGGTTTATATACGCTTTTTATGTAACCTTCTGGGGAGGGGGTCGTTGGTATATGTTTCCAATTAATATTTTAGGAGGTCCCGTAGTTGCTTTGACCATTATTTTTAAGAGCCTAGCTCGCAAAGATTTTCATGTTTAAGCAAATTTTCGAAGGAAAAGAAGCAGTAGTTTTTGATCTAGATGGTACGCTTATTGATTCGAAGCCCTTATGGAATATGGCTTGTACAGAAGTTGCTCAGAATCTTGGGTTTGAGTGGCGTGGTTCCGCATTTCTGGGAGGGCAAGGTTTACGCAGCACTTGGAATGAGTATTTAAGGTACGCTGATATTAACCCTGGGGTCTCAATAAGTGAGCTTGTCAAACAAACTAAAGATAAATTTCTGAAGAGATTAGCTTCCGCGGATTTGGAGTTATTGGATGGTTTTTGGCATTTCATGTTGATGCTCAAGGATGAGCGTAATTTCAAGCTTGGCCTGGTTACAAATACTGATAAGGACGTAGGCCAAAAAGTCCTTCAAGAGTTAGGTGTCAGCAACGTTTTCGATATCGCTTTGTTTGGGGACGATGTCAAAAAGAAAAAGCCTAACCCGGAAATTTACAAATTGGCGTGTAAAAAACTTGGTATAAAGCCCCACAAAATTTTGGTTTTCGAAGATTCTCCGGAAGGTGTTAAGGCTGCTGTGAAGGCTAAAATGCCCGTGATTGCTATTTGGAACCCCTCAAGCCCGCCAAAAAAGGAATACTCGACTAATGTTTTGTTATTTGTTGAAGATTTCTCTGTATTTCCGGGAAACTTGGATAAAACCTACAAGGAGTCATTGTTGCAGGAAACTTCAGAGGAGATACGTGGGTCTGTCGAAACGGAAGAAAAAACTTCCGCAGAAGAGTTAAAATAGGCACTTCTACCCATACTTGGTATAATCTGCGCATGCGTTCTGTTCGCCCCCCGAAAAAATATTATATTGAAACCTTTGGATGTCAGGCTAACGAGGCCGACTCAAATAAGTTAGAGGGGATTTTGGAAGCCGCGGGATTAGAAAAATCCGCTTGCTTAGAGAGAGCGGATATCTTCATAATAAATTCTTGCTCAGTCCGACAAAAAAGTGAAGATAAAGTGTATGGTTTAGCCAGAAAACTGAAAACTCTTTCCAAGAAACCCTTTGTAGTTCTAGGTGGTTGTATGGTGGGGAGCGTTCAAGGTTCTAGAGTTTTGTATCCTTTCGAAGAGCTTAAAGAGCGGACACCTTGGATCGATCTTTACTTAAATTCTGATGACTTGCCTACATTGCCAAAGTATCTTGTAAAGGAGGGTTTTGTTGATACATATTTTCCTTTGGATTTGGAGGATAAAGGTTATATTCCTGATGATAGGTCAAGGGGATATATAAACATTTCATACGGCTGTGACAATTTCTGTACTTATTGTGTTGTCCCGTATGCCAGAGGCCCAGAAATTTCACGTAGTAAAGAAGATGTCCTGAAAAATGTTAAGTACCTTTTAGACAAAGGTATTACTGAAATAACTTTGTGTGGACAGAACGTAAATTCTTGGGGTCTTTCTCCTGAACAAAAGCGAAAGATTAGGATAGGGGATGACACTAAGCTTCCTTTTGCCGATTTGCTCCGAGAAATTCACGATCTTGCGGGAATTAAACTACTTTCGTTTATTTCCTCAAATCCCTTCGATTTTACTCAGGATTTAATTTCCGTTTTGGGATTACCAAAAATTGATAATTACCTGCATATAGCAGCCCAATCAGGAAATAACGACGTTCTTGCTCGGATGAATAGGCGCTACACGATCGAAGGATTTTATGACCTTATTGATAGAGTTAAAAAAGCTAAACCCAACGTAAGATTAGGCACAGACATTATTGTAGGGTTTCCTGGTGAAACGCGCGGTCAATTTATGGATACTGCCAATCTTTTTCAGAAAGTTCACTTTAAGGTGGCCTTTATTTCCATGTATTCGGAGCGTGTAGGAACTGCCGCTCAAAGGACGTATAAAGATGACGTTTCCTTGCAAGAGAAGAAATGGCGCCACGCTTACTTAACTAGTGTTTGGAAAGAAAGCCTTAAACAATGAAAATCCCCGTAATTTTAGGGCCTACTTCCTCTGGTAAAACCGGGTTAGGCTTGAGACTTTGCAAGGAGTTTAACGGGGAAATTATTTCGGCCGATTCTCGGCAGATCTATAAGTTTATGGATATTGGTACAGGTAAAATTCCTGTCAATAAGGAGGTAGATGTTGAGAGAAATGATGCCTTTTGGATTTTAGAGGGCGTGAGAGTGTGGGGATACGATTTAATAACACCCGATAAAGATTTTTCCGCCTATGATTTCATACAATTTGGTCTTCCCGTGGTTAAAGCTTTGGCAGAGAAGTCCAAAATGCCCTTTTTGGTTGGGGGTACCGGTTTATATATTGATTTTTTTACGCACAGGATTAAAGATTCTGGAGGTCCTTCTGACTTGAAATTGCGCAAAGACTTGGAGAAAAAAACCCTCAAAAGTTTGCAAGCTAATGTAACGTCGTTAAACATAGAACTTAATAATTCGGAGTTTAATAACAAACAGCGCTTGGTTAGAGTTTTAGAGCGAAATTTGACAACAAAATCCCCTACCCCACTTCCCTACCTTGAAGATGCCGAGTTTGTGTTTATAGGTTTGACGGCTTCCAGAGATTTTCTTTACGAGCGTGTTGATAACTGGGTAGATTCCATTTGGAAAGATGACGCAATTGTTGCAGAAGTTTTAGACTTGATTTCTCGTGGCTACGAAGACAGTTCCAGACTTTCTGGCTTAATTTACGGAAATGCCAAAGATTTCTTGGAGAGTGGAAAGTCCCTTACCGAAGCGATACAAAAAACAAAATTTGAATTGCATGCATACGTTCGACGACAACAAACCTATTTTAAGAGAAACGAGTCCATTGAGTGGTTCGATGTAGGACAAGACAACCTAGCCGAAAACATTTATAATTACATCACGAACTTTTAGCTATGAATAAAGATGTTGTAATTTCAGTAAAGACAATAATTATTTCCTTGGGAATACTTCTCGGTTTATATGTAACTTACGAGCTCAGAGCCGTTCTCTCTATTTTATTCGTCGCCCTTTTACTTGTAATTTCGTTAGAGTTTGTGATAAAGCGTTTAACTGCGGTTACATTTTTAAATAAACCCCTTTCCAGAGGTATTGCGGTTTTCGTTACATATGCATTACTGATTTTATTTGTTGCACTTGCCATAACAACAGCCATTCCTTTGCTAATTTCCCAATCCCAAAAACTTATAAATAGTTTTTCTGACTTTTTAATTAATTTTGAGATTAACGGCCAAATAGTCTTTGAAGATTTGTCTGTTTTGGATGTTCTTTCTAAATTTACAAACGACGGAGACATTTCTTCAGTTTTTTTTGGTTCTCTATCTTTTATCTCAAGCCTTTTTACCTTTCTCGTTCTTTCCGTTTATATTTCTCTTGATTGGGAAAACATAAAATTCCGCTTCCTGAATCTGTTTACAAAGAAAGTTGGGAAGGATGTAGGTGAGATTATAGTGTCAATTGAACGGAATATAGGTGCTTGGGTACGCGGGGAGTTGGTATTAATGTCTACTGTAGGAGTTTTTAGCTTCTTTGCCTATTTTCTAGCGGGAATACATTATCCTCTTGCTTTAGGCTTTATTGCAGGGATGTTAGAGATTGTTCCCCAACTGGGTCCGATTTTTACCTCTGTAATAGTAACTGCAATCGGTTTTGCCCAGTCTCCTATGAAAGGCTTCTTGGCTTTGGGGATATCAATTTTAGTTCAACAGTTGGAGAATGACTTTTTGGTTCCTCGTGTCATGGGAAAGGTTTCAGGTTTTCGCCCCTTGATTATATTGATCGCGTTGCTTATTGGAAGCGATTTTTTTGGAATAGTAGGCGCGATTTTAGCGGTTCCAGTAACCATGATTTTAGGTATATTAGTCAGGCGATTTGTCCATTACCCTACTCTGAAGGAATAGTTTTTTCCTTACAAAATTCTAACATCGGTACAAAATGCACGCTAAATGCTCACATTTGCGTTTAGTCGTTAAAGTGCCCACAGTACCTTACTATCTTTTTACAAGTTCTTTCGAACTTGTAAGCCCTAAATAAATGCTAAAGCATCATATTTAGCTCGTACAAGTTAGTAAACTTGTACGCCACAACGAAATCCTCACATTCGTTCGTATTTATGTTGAGTCGCCAAAATTCTTACAGAATCTTGACGCAGGAAGTCTATAAGCCGGATTCTGTCGAGGGAAAGCATCTATCTACGCTCGACGAAATGTTCGCTTGCGCTTGCATTATCGCCAAGTCGTTTGAATCCAAATGATTCCAACGCTCCATCTTCACATCGTGCTACAAAGTAGACTTGTCAGGTTAACTCAAACGATGCGGTCGTGGATTTCAGCGGGTGGGATTGCCCGTTTCACTCTTTCTCCGTGTCCGAAGATTTAGGAAAAAGCTCGTCTCTGCTGCTCTCAGAAGGTGTTGATTCACCCTCTGTCTCTTTGCTATTTCTAGTAAAGAGCACCAGCGGTTATGTATTATCCGTCGGAGATTGCCCTCCGTCCCCTTACCTTGCGCAGTCCGGACTTTCCTCTCCGTGTTTTGAGGCACGGAGCACTTTCCTGACTTCCTGCAATGTATATTTTACCATTTATTTTTATGCTATCATAGCAATATGCCGGATGACCTTGATCCAAAGAAATATCACGTTTTGGATGAAAAAAAGATGAAGATTGTTTATGTGGTTTTAGCTGTTTTGTTTTCTATTTTTACTCCAGTTTTAGCGACAGTTTATTATCGGTTTGCTATAAGTCGACCTTCCCAAACGTCCGATGAACATGAAGTTGAAATAGAGCCGGGAACGGGTATTGTGGAAATTGCTGGTAAGCTTTACGAAAAAGATGTTATTAATTCTAAAGTTCTATTTGTACTATATGTGGTTACAAATCATTCGGAAAACGATATTCAAGCAGGCGTCTATACTATTCCGGCGGGAATTTCACTAAAGGATTTGATCTCTATTTTAGAGCACGGAACAAATGATATTTTGGTCACATTTATAGAAGGATGGCGCGTAGAAGAATTCGCTTTAATAGCTTCCGAGAAGTTTGATGACGTTGATTACGAGGATTTTGTTGAAATGGCCATACCCTATGAAGGGTACCTTTTTCCGGATACTTATCTTTTTTCTTCCGATGTTACTGTCGAAGAAATGATCGATCGCCTTAAAGATACTTTTGAACTTAGAACCAAAGATATTTTAGAGAGCGAAGATCTCGAAGAGTTGGGTTTTACAAAAGACGAAGTGGTAATCATGGCCTCGTTGATAGAAAGAGAGGTCGCAGATATTTATGATCGCCCGTTGGTTGCCGGGATATTAGTGAAAAGACTAAGAGAGGATACCACGTTGGGCGTCGACGCTACTGTACAGTATTACGCTTCATCGCTACGCTCTGGCTGTACTTTTCCCTCTGATCGCGTGTGTCCAAAGGAGAAAGTAGCGAGGGAAATGGATTGGTGGCCTTATAGTTTGACTCAAGAGGAACTTGATTATGAAGCTGATTACAATACTAGAAAATATCCGGGACTTCCGCCGAAACCGATCTCTAGTACAGGTATTTCCGCTTTGGAGTCAGTTTTGAACTATAAAGAAACTTCTTACAATTTCTATCTGACAGATTCGGAAGGCGTTACTTACTTTTCTGAAACGCTTGCGGAGCACCAACAGAATATAGAATTACACTTGCGCTAAAGAGACCTCCAAGAGTTCTTTTGTAATATAAATCCCCTCTCTTTTTAGTATTTTTTTGTCGATTTTCATAGGGATATTTAGCAGTTGGGACGTGATAAATCCATGGTAAAAAGATGTTGTGATTTTTTTAGCCATAAATTTTGGTTTCGTTTTTATTATTGTGTTGTACTTTTGATCTTTTTCTTTTTGTAGAATTATCCCGGATATGTTTGAGATCTCCACACGCTTACCGAAGTTATAATTTATGGACCGGTCTTTTTGGCGTTCGTTCTTTTTAATTACAAAATCCACAATTTTATTATCTACCTTTAGGAAAAATATTTGTTTGGTGCTTTTGCAGAAGAAATAGGCATTAAAGACTATTACGTCCTCGTGTATCGACGGAACAATAGCAAGAAACTTAATTCTTTTGAGCATGAAACAATCTTACAAAATAACTATTAAGATTATATTAAATTTCGTTGTGAGATTTTAAATTCCGGCCCTTTTTTCCTTAATATAGTCTCTCCAACCCTCCAACAGTTCAATGAATGTAGAAAAAGGTGTGTCGACGAGTGTTGAAAAAAAGACACTAATGAAGTTGAACTCTTTCCACTTGGATGAAAGCCAGCTTCCCATCTTCGCTAAAGGTATAGAGAAGAAATCAAGTATAAATTCAAATATACTGGTTCTTTCTTTTATGGTTAGTTCCTTAGACTTTTGTCGAATAACCATAGCGGCGAAAACTACAATCGCCACATTTACCGTGTCGATGTAAAGTGATGTTAAGGGCACTCGAGCGATTTTAAATATCCTGTAGATAAAAAACAAAGATGCTACTCCACCAAGAAGGTAAATTACTCCAAATATGAAGTTCTGGACCTTCTTGACTTTTTTGTTCAGCTTCATTTTATATGTAATTTCTTCTTCGGTAATGTAAACTATTTTTTCTATCTCTTCTTTTACTTTAGGTAGATTATCCTCTGCTGGAGGTCTGATTATTCCCACTAGAATGAACATAAGTGCTGTGGGAATCATAATATCGGCTACAATTGCCCAGGGAGAAAATCCCCCATAAAAAAGCTTTGCGATTGGAAATTCAAAAACAAAAAGGCTTGCGGCTCCTGCTACAAATATCGAAAGAGTCGAGTATACGGCACTTCTAAATAAACGTTTCTTTAAAGTTGAGAACCTTTTTTTGTAAACTTTTTCTATTAGTTTGTGAAGATTTTCCTTTTTAGCTAGTTCTTCCTCCAAATTTTCGTTATCTTCTACGTCCTTTAATACATCTGATAGTATTAGAAACGCAGCATCGTATTTTTCGCAAATATTTTGGAACCCGCCTCTTTTTGGATGTTTTAACTCTTCCTTTATGTTATTCCAAATGTTTTCTATATTGTCAGTGAACTCTTCTGTAAAAATCTGCGTATTATCTACAAAAAGTGGGTACTTATTTTTTAATACATGATAGGTGATTACAGGTTCGTCTAAATTAAAGAGCATTTTGTGTACTGCTATGTAGGTTTGAATGTATTTTTCCTCTTCAGATAGGGCTCCTTCAGGAATAATCTTGATTCTTTGAGTCATTGTTTCTGTCATGAAATTTAACAGGGCATCCTCTTTGTATGGGTAGTCTAGCGTTTCCTCTATCTCACAGGCGGCTATTTCTAGAATCCAGTTATAGAAATGAACTTTAACTTTTATGGCCAGGGCGTTTTCTTTTGCGTACGGGCTGTTTTTTAATATGTAGATGTATTTATCCAATATTTTGGCTACGGCAGTGATTTTATCCTCTGAGATTTTTCCGTTCTCAAAATATCCGGTGCGTATTATTTCAAGAGTTACTGGTCCCGCAATTTCCTTAGGTTTTAAATCCGGCAGCATCGTAATTTCCGATATCTCCGATATTAATCTGCGTTTAAGTATTCTCTCAATGGATGTTCTTCTAACTAAGTTTTCTTCTTTCCAGTCGATAACTCTACGAACTTTTTCGTAGACCTTAGCTATTTTTGTAGCGATTTCGTCAACATAGATTGCGTTGTCGGGGGTTTTCTTTTTGATTTTTACGCCTTGTTTGTATTGCTCAAGATATGGAAATATGGCGGGATTAAATATTTCTCGATCGGCACTCTCTGCCCATTCATTTTCCTCTTGCTGCTCGTCCGATTTTTGATTTTCACTTGTGTCGGCTATTTGTGAGGGTATCCGAGATATAGTACTTTCATTGTGCACCCGCTCTTCTAGCGGAGACTCTTTTGGAAACTGCATTTTAGTCTTCTCCGTTTCATCTTTGCTTTTTTGGTTAAGGTAAATTACTCCTTTCATATCAGCAGACATTATAACTTATTATAGGGTGTTTTTCGACTTCATGTTGGACAAACCCAGGACAGTCTTGGTTTAAATGGACACAGTTTAGACAGCATGTTTTGAGACTCGTTCACTCACACAATTTTTTAATATTTAAAGACCTTCTCAGAGATCCTGAATTTTTCAATGATCGCGCTATTCTCATCGTTATTTTTGACCAAAATAATTGTGTAATCATCTACATATATTGGTGACCAGCTCGTATCTTTTATCCTTTCGATTAGAAAGGGCTGCGCCCAGGGAGTTGCATCGTGTCTATAAAAGTAGATGGTCTGGAAGTTGTAGGTTTTGTCCCATTGTTTCCACGTTTCCTCATTCTCTTGTATTTTAATGTAGGTGTTCTTTAGAAAATCTACGCCATATGCCTCCGGTCGATTGTCTACAAAAACTTTTTGTTCTGGATATAAGTGGTATATTAAATATCCTCCAATGTCGTAATTGTTGAATATTGGGCCTTTTAAGCTGTTTTCCTTGAAAAATTCTGCGGAGTTATTGTTGTTTGGTAGCACGCCCATCCCAGTTTGTGTGTCAAAGGGGGAGTAGTAGAAGTTTTTTGTAAATATTCCTAACAAACCTAATCCTATGGAAAAAAGATACGCCGTCTGCTCGTTTTTATCTGGAAGTCTTGGTATCCTTGCAAAAAAAGGTATAGCAAAAAACCCAAATAGCGGGATTATCCTGATCATCTTAAATCCGAGAACGGCAAAAGTTATTGCGGGAATAACAAAAATGATCCTTTCCTTAAATGATTTTTCTTTCACGAAAAGTACAATAAAAACCGGTACCAGAAGTAGCATAACTTCATAGTGGACATATAAGAACTTGGGAAATCTTCTCTGCATGAATAAGACAGACTGGTTTTCCACTATCATATACCCGTATTCTCTAAAGATCATGAAAGGTTCTATTAAGCCTTTAAATCCGTATGGATTTATTAAACATATTAGTGTGGACAGGAAAATTATTATTGATATCCGTCTTACGTACTCACTATCTTTTTGGTTTAGTAGTCCGTCTAACCAAAAAATACCGATTAGAAATAATCCGAATATGAAAAATATATGTAAATTTACCCATAGGAGCTGTAATCCTAAAATTAATGGGAGTACAAATCTGAACTTGAGTTGTTTTTTGCGAAATTTGTAGAGTGCGAAAAATAAAATTCCAAGGAAAAGGTAGCTAAAACCTTCCGGTCGGATCTCAGTTCTACTCACAATAAGTGGAATAGTCAGAATAGATACGATGGTGGCTTTTTTTATTGATGTTTCTTCCTTTGCAATAAGAAAGAATAGGACTATTGGTATGGCGTTAATAAATGCATAAAAAATCGATAGGCCTGTGAAACCTACCCAACCATGTACTTTTGCAAATATTATTCCTGAAGCCCAATGATGGTTTATAGTTTTGTTTTCAGGTTCAGTATATGAGTAGAAGTTGGTAGAGATTATTTGCTTGGTTGCTAATGTGATTTGGCCGTTTTTATATGTCGTCCAAGGTCGGCAGTTGTTAGGTTTATTTTCTTAGCAAAGAAAAAGAAGCTGTAGAGAAAAATAAATGTTGTTAAAACTAACGCGACGACTTTATCCTCCATTTTGATCATAGAGAAATTATAACAGGGCGAAAAGCAGCAATGGTCGAGCAGTACGGTCATGAAATTTACACTCTCCCAGGGCTACATTGGAGACAGATGAGACAGTACTTTGGGGGTTTCAGGGTCTTAGTAAAAAGTGTAATATACGAAAGTGAAATATAATTGAAACTTTGGCGGTCAAAAATATTTATTATTTTTCCTCAGCCATACCACAATAGGTAACGAAAATTATGAGGTACTATATGGAGGTCACTTGAGTTCAGCCGTTGTGAGTGGTACCTGTGAGCTTGTAATTACTAAAATTGATGGGAGTGTGGATAGAGAATTTGATGAGCATGTTGCGTTGAATCTAGATGCTTTCTAGTTTTGACTACCGCTCAATTATGGGACAGCTGAATGTGACTTCAGAATTTGGAGTTCTTTCGTATAAATGCATACCAGCTATTTCTTTATATTTAAATGAGTTTTGATTTGTTTTAACAAAAGAATATAAAAGATTTTGAGGGTCTTTTAGTAATTCATCTTTATCAAAAGCAATATACTTAAAGTCTTTAAATTCCGGACACATTATTTTGTAATCTCTCCTATACAGAAGAATATTTAGATCTGGAACATATTGGCGATACCATTTTAGGCTTCTTATGGATCCTAGTACATACATCCGTTTATCTTGGGTAAAATTATTAGTTGCCTCTTTAAAATAGGTAAAGAGGCCATTATATTCTGATCTTGTTTGGTTTATTACATAAAAGCTACGTTGTGTAAGTATTATTAATAATGTAGCAATTGTAATGATTTTCAATAACGTCCGTTGCTCTAGAAAGAGTTTGATCAAGGATATTGTCAAAAATATGAGAGGAATTTCCATTGAAGAAATATACCTTGCGTTTTTCAGGGGAATAATTTGAAAAAAAAGTAAATCTAACATGAAAAATGTAAACCAAAAAACTATATAGAAATTTC
>FUWD012815690.1_pt1 | contig 12534 bp, 8 predicted proteins | sample 1063281 | NCBI WGS metagenome assembly FUWD01 (sample SAMEA79048168, study PRJEB19326) | metagenome | biome: marine
ATTCGCACTTTTCTTAATGGGCACCAGTCCTTCTGATTTGTGTATGGACATACCTGCAGAAGAACCACCCACGGGTGTTCCCGCCATCCCCGGACCAGGCGCGCCTCCATCTCTTGGAGGAGGTCCATCATGAGGTGGGCCTCCGTCTCTCTGAGGGGCTCCTTCACCGCTCGAATATCTGTTTTCAACAAACTCTGCGGGCCGATACGGACCACCCTGAATGATTTGTCCCGTTCCGGGCGGCCCGCCATGAATAGGATTTCCTTTCATATAGGCCGTATAATTGGTTTCCACGCCTAAATCATGATGTACTTCAACGCCTGTTGTCCCAGGGGTTCTTTCAAACATTCCATGCCATCCCGTAAAACAATCCGCAGCATTTTCTGCCTGGCCGGGATGCCCGTCGTTCCATTCCTTGCCGGTAACTTTGGCACCAATATTATATGCCATAATGGTACCATCGTGAGTGAGGTCGCAAATCGGAAAGCCATTGGGTTTGAAGCCGCCAGCTCCGGTACAGAGGATGACAGTTTTTGCTTTGAAAAACCGTATAGCTTCTTCATCCACACTGAAGCCTGCTGCCCCTGCAATTCGACCATTCTCTTTAATGAGATGCGTGATCATTACCCGTTCGATAATCGGAATATTCCGACTGGTAATGGGGGTATTGAATGCATTGAAACAGAGTGGTGAATTGAAAAATCCCCACTCCTTTAATTCATTGACCCGGGCGAGAGAATGTTCCGCCATCTGCCGTGTGTAAACCGGGTTGTTTGTTCCCAGTGCCGAACGCGAGACGGCAGCCGTAAACTCATCGAGGCTGACCTTTGCCGTTTTGGGATCGTAGGCGAATATGCCTTTGGCAAACGGCGTCATGCCGGATGTTCCTAGACGGCCTTTAGATACCATAAGAACTTTGGCACCAGCGTCATGCGCTTTAACAGCCGCAAAAAGCGCTGCCATTCCGCTGCCAATGACGAGAACATCGGCCTCATTTTCCTGATACCCGAGTTTGTCAACAGCAACTTCAGGCTTGTTGGTAGACCAACCGTTAAATATACCCATTGAGTTTAGAGCCACAGAACCGGTCAATCCTCCAGCTAGTGTTAAAAACTGTCGTCTGGACATCCCTTTTTTTTTGTGTGCTTCGTTCATCGTCAGGATATCTTTTTTGCTTTCGTTGGTTTAGCTATGTACAGCTTGAAAATCGCCAGCTCACCGCTTACAGCCAGAATAATGAGGTAGGTGGACATGGCGAGGTCTGCATGGCGACCAAGATCAACCACATGCCAGGTGGCCACGGCAAGAATGACCATTGCTTGAATACCGTGCAAGATTCTCCAGGTTGTGTGCTTTAGGGGGAGCAACCTTCGAATGAGGGACAGGAGTCCCAAAAGCAGCAGTAAACACCAGGCAACAATACCCAGCACTATACCAGAGCTGTCAACGGTGGTGATGATGGTGATGAACGCTTCCGTGGGGGCCATCCCGGATTCAAAATATCTGGGAACCACAAGAAGAAACGGATGCATGAGAAACACCCCGACACAGATATATCCCATGATTTTATGGAACTTTCCGGCCGTACTCATCTTGAGGTTTGTTGAGGCGCTCATCTTGCCGCGGGCCAGAAAAAACTGCCCAAGCATTTGGCAAAAAGCCAAGAGAAAGAGAAGAGCAAGAGATTCTTTGAGAATGGTTCGGCGGGGAAAGTCACCCAATGACCATAAAAGCAGTGGAAGGCCGATAAAGATTGCCGTTGCCGCAATAAGAGAGTTCCTTCGGGCATGTTTATGCACAGTTATCCCCATGAAACAACAACAGGAATGGATTTCTCCGGTGAAATCGTAATTGCATCAACCGGGCAATACATCCGGCACAAATGACAGATCTGGCAATCAGCCGGATATTTTATGACAGCCTTTTTGGTCTTTGTGTCCAGTCGTATCACATCTGTAGGGCATGTTTTTATACAGGTTTTACAGCCTATACACCCACTTATGCTTTCAATACTCATACCATTCTTTTCTTCTTACTGCCCGGAGCTCAATGGGACAACATGAGTCGTGCTCCAACTCTGAGCCAGAGCCTGTTGGGGGGGCTTATATTTTTATTTGTTGGCATTTATCTGTTGGCGCTCCTGTATATGACGCGGATTTTTTCGATAGCTTGCGCCATATCGAGCGGAAGCGGAGCCTGGAAGGAGAGGGGTTCGCCTGTTGTGGGGTGCTGAAAGGAGAGGGACTCGGCGTGGAGGGCCTGGCGGGGGAGCAGTTCAAGAAGGTTTCGGACGAAGCTTTCGCTTTTTGGGAAATCAAGGTTTCGTATTGATGCACCGCCGTATGTTGCGTCACCCAGAATCTGGTGGCCGAGGTGCTGCATATGCGCTCTTATCTGGTGTGTGCGGCCGGTATGCAGGGTGAGAGAAAGTAGTGAAAACCAGTGCAGGTCTTCCTCAAGATGGTAGTCGGTTATGGCTGTTTTGCCTTCGTCCCCTTCATAGGGGAAGTTGGCCATCACCTTCCTGTCTTTTCTGGAGCGGCCGATATTCGTGTGTATCGTCCCCTCCGGCACTTTGGGAACTCCCCATACCAGCGCCTTGTATATTTTCACCACTTTGCGGTCCGCAAACTGTTTTGCCAGGCGGTGCAGGGCCGTCGGATTTTTGGCTACAATGATGAGGCCTGAAGTGTCTTTGTCAAGTCGGTGGACAATCCCCGGCCGCAGTTCACTTTCGTCAAGCGAGCCAGCACCCTCACCGATATGGTGGAGAATGGCATTGGCAAGCGTGCCTGTCCAGTTTCCGAAAGCGGGATGTACCACCATGCCCGGTTCTTTGTTGATGACCATCAGCTCGCTGTCTTCAAAAACAATGTCAATGGGAATGTCTTCAGGCGCGAGTTCGGGGGCAGGGGGGCGAAGGAAGGTCATCTCAATGAGGTCGCAGGATTTAATACGGTAGTTCGACTTGATCACTTTGTCGTTCACCAGAACCCTGCCATCTTCAATGGCCTCCTGAACCTTGTTGCGCGTGGCATTTTCAACCTGTCGGGAAAGATACTGGTCAATCCGCATCGGTATCTGCACCTTGCTGACCTGAAGGGTGATTTTTTTAGGCTCGAGACCTTCCCCCTCACTGCCTTCGGATTGGGTATTGACTGGTTGATTGTGCATTTTGAAGTACCTGCGCTCGTTGGGTGAATTTAGCCGGAAGTATACTAAAACCTTGCCATATATCTGCCATGGATGCCATGACTGAATCTTCAGCCACAATATATGATCTTGCCGTTATCGGTTCCGGCCCCGGGGGAACAGAAGCGGCTATGCTCGGTGCCCGTGCCGGATTGAGGGTATGCATTATTGAAAAGTCCGCTCCCGGTGGGGTATGTGTGAACTGGGGCTGTATTCCCACTAAGGCGCTCTTGAGAAGCGCGGAGATTTTTGATTCCCTTCAAAAGGGAGCTGCTTTTGGTGTCTCTGTTTCTGATGCCACCTTTGACCTCGCAACTGCCGTGAAGCGCAGTCGCTCTGTTGCGGGAAAAATGTCCAAAGGTGTTGCCTTTATGCTTCGCAAGGCGGGGGTTGAGTTTTTTCAAGGAGAAGGGAGGTTCCGTTCTTCCACAGAAGTGGATATAGTTCGTGAAGGAAGCGCGGGGGAAACCCTGAAGGCCAAACATATTATTGTAGCAACAGGAGGCCGTACCCGAAGTATTCCGGGTCTGGAGCCTGACGGTCACCGGGTGATTACCAGCAGGGAGGCACTTGCATTGACCACTCTTCCCGCTTCAATGCTGGTGTTGGGCGGTGGGGCAATTGGTGTGGAAATGGCCTGGTTTTATGCCACTGCCGGCACGAATGTGACTATTGTTGAAATGGCAGATCGCCTGCTCCCCCTGGAAGACAGTGAGATTTCCCAGGCTCTTCGCCGTTCGCTTGAAAAATCGGGCATCAGGGTGGCGACGGGAGCAAAGCTGGAGAATGTTGCTATTGAGGGTGACGGGGTTTCTGCAACGCTTTCAGTAGAGGGTAAAGAACCGGAAAGGCTGGCGGCAGAACATCTGCTTGTGGCTGTTGGGGTGGGGGGCAATACTGAAGGCCTCAGCCTTGAGGCTGCAGGTGTTTCAGTTGAGAGGGGATTTGTTGTGACTGATGCTTCCTGCAGGACGGCGGTTCCTACTATCTATGCCATCGGCGATGTACAGGGAGGGATGCTTCTGGCGCACAAGGCTTCTGCCGAGGCGGAGATTGCCGTGAAGGGGATACTTGGCGAAGAGTCTGTTCCGCTTTGTGACAGCCTCATTCCCCGCTGTGTGTATGCCGAGCCTACAATTGCCAGTATCGGTCTCTCTGAGGAGCAGGCTCTTCGTCAGGGGATTGCTGTCCACATTGGGCGCGCAGCATTTGCCGCATCAGGCAAAGCAAATGCCTATGGAAATCTTGAAGGGATGGTGAAGCTGATTTTCAGTGCAGAGGATGGCTGCATGCTTGGTGGGCACATTATTGGTCATGGGGCAGTGGAACTCATCGGAGAGCTTTCGCTGGCGTGCTCTCTCTCGGTAACAGCCGGGCAGCTTGCCAGTGTTGTTCATGCGCATCCGACGCTCTCGGAATCCATAAGGGAAGCCGCCATGCATGTTTCGCTTATGCAGGCACCGGGTTCCTGATGAAAAGCATTTTCGTTTCTCTCCTTAAATGCATAAATTCAAAGCTTATCATTGCAACTTATTCAAAACAGTAAGCCTTTTCCTGTGAACGACTTCTCGTGGAACGGGGCGGGGTATCAACCAAATGATCAATTATGACTCAGTCTGAATCATCTGCCAGAAAACCTGCTGCAAAGAAACCTGTTGCCAGAAAAACAACAGCAGCAAAGGCTGCTGGTACGAAGACTGTCAGTACGAAGACAGCTGCAGCGACGCCTGCCAAAAAGAAATCCGGTCTTGCCTTCCCTTTTACCGCTATTGTCGGTCAGGAAGAAATGAAGCTCAGTCTGATTCTCAACATTATTGATCCCCGCGTCGGAGGTGTTCTTGTTATGGGGCATCGCGGAACAGGAAAAAGTACAACGGTCAGGGCCCTCGCAGAGGTGCTCCCGATGATCGAACGAGTGAAGGACGATATTTACAACCGTACTACAGAGCAGTATCTTGAAGGTGAGGCCGACAGGAAGGGGGCAGCTAAAATTGATCCCGCAACCCTCAAGCTTGAACAGATTCCGGTTCCTGTGGTCGATCTGCCTCTCGGCGCTACTGAAGACCGTGTGTGCGGTACCATTGATATTGAACAGGCACTGACGAGCGGCGTGAAGGCTTTTGAGCCTGGCCTTCTTGCACAGGCCAACAGAGGCTTCCTCTATATTGACGAGGTCAACCTCCTTGATGACCATCTTGTTGATGTGCTGCTTGATGTGGCTGCCAGCGGAAAGAATGTGGTTGAGCGTGAAGGCATAAGCATTCGCCATCCGGCCCGTTTCGTTCTGGTTGGTTCAGGGAATCCGGAAGAAGGTGAGCTTCGTCCGCAGCTGCTCGACCGTTTCGGACTGCATGCCCGCATTATCACCATCAATGATGTTGCAAAGCGTGTTGATATCGTTAAACGCCGTCGCGACTTTGACGAGGACCCTGAAGCGTTCATGAAAAAGTACAACAACGAGCAGGTCAAGCTTCAGAAGAAGATTCAGAAGGCCAAAACGCTGCTTCCTTCAGTAACCATGACCGATGAGGTACTGACTGATATAGCAAAGCTTTGCATGAACCTTGGTATTGACGGTCACCGTGGTGAGTTGACCATTACCAGAACTGCGCATGCGCACGCAGCTTTCCTCGGACAGAAAGAGGTGACCATGAAGCATGTGAAGGATGTTGCGGGCTTGTGCCTCCGCCACCGTCTGCGGAAAGACCCTCTTGAAACGCTTGATGCCGGTGAAAAAATTGAACGCGAACTTGCAAAACTCCTCGGAGAAGCAGAAGCAGTATAAATGATAGCATTTACCGATATTGTAGGAATGGATCTGGCCAAGAAGGCGCTTATGCTTCTGGCCATTGATCCGGCTCTTGGCGGTGTTGTCATTCCCTCGGCCGTAGGGTCGGGCAAGTCAACTCTTGCCAGGGCGTTTGCCGGTATTCTTTCGGAGGGAACACCCTTTGTTGAACTGCCGCTGAATGTAACTGAAGACCGTCTCATCGGCGGCGTGGACCTTGAGGCAACACTCGCCTCTGGAGTACGCGTTGTGCAGCACGGCGTGCTTTCAAAAGCTGACGGGGGGGTGCTCTATGTGGACTCGCTCAGCCTGCTTGACAGCTCGGCCATTTCACACATTATGGACGCCATGTCGCGTGGTGAGGTGCTTGTTGAGCGGGAAGGGCTCAGCGAAGTGCATCCTGCCGACTTCATGTTGGTTGGCACCTACGACCCCACCGACGGTGAGGTTCGAATGGGTCTGCTTGACCGGATAGGCATTATTGTTCCCTTTACCGCACAGAACGATTACCGGGCCCGCAAGGAGGTAGTCAACATTGTGACCGGCAGAAGGGACCCTGAAGATGTGCTTGACGAACTGCGGATGATGACGGGATTTCTTGACGCAGCCAGAGAGATGCTGCCGAAAGTTGCCATTACACCCGAGCAGGTTCAGGCGCTCATTCAGACGGCCATTACCCTTGGCGTTGAAGGAAACCGTGTAGATATTTTTACCGTTCGCGCCGCACTTGCCAGTGCTGCCCTCAATCAGCGCACTGATGTTGATGATGAGGACATGAAGCTTGCAATCAAACTGGTTCTCATACCTCGCGCCACCCGCATGCCGGAACGCGAAGAGTCTGAAGATGATATGCCTCCGCCCGAAGAGGAAGCGCCTCCGCCGGACGAAGAGTCGCAAGAGGAAGACGATTCCCAGCAGCCCGATTCTCCGGATTCAGATGCAGAAGAGGAGCAGGAAGAGACCCCCGACATGATTGAGGAACTCATGATGGAGGCTATTGAGACTGAGCTTCCCGACAACATCCTGAACATTTCGCTTGCTTCCAAAAAGAAAAGCACCTCGGGAAGCCGCGGTGAGGCGCTCAATAACAAGCGCGGTCGTTTTGTGCGTGCCCAGCCCGGAGAGATGCGCAGCGGAAAGGTTGCCCTTATTCCTACCCTTATTTCAGCCGCTCCCTGGCAGGAAAGCCGCAAGCGCGACCAGAAAATGGCGGGGCGTCAGAAAACGGCTCTTCTTATCAGCAAAGACGATGTCAAAATCAAGCGCTTCGCGACAAGTCCGGGACGCTTTTCATCTTCATGGTTGATGCTTCTGGCTCAATGGCTCTCAACCGCATGCGTCAGGCAAAGGGTGCTGTTGCCAGCCTCCTTCAGAACGCTTATGTGCATCGCGATCAGGTAGCCCTTATTTCATTCCGCGGCAAGCAGGCCCAGGTGCTGCTTCCTCCATCACAGAGCGTTGACCGTGCAAAACGAGAGCTTGATGTTTTGCCTACTGGAGGCGGAACGCCTCTGGCTTCTGCTCTGTACCTTGGCTGGGAGACTGCCAAACAGGCCCGTACCAAAGGTGTTACCCAGGTGATGTTCGTTCTTATTACCGATGGCAGGGGCAATATTGGTCTGCAGTCGGGATTTGACCCAAATGCAGAAAAGCCCTCCAAAGAGGAGCTGGAAAAAGAGATTGAAGCTCTGTCGCTCTCCATTCAGGCTGATGGAGTTGCAGCTATTGTCATTGATACCCAGATGAACTATCTCTCCCGTGGTGAGGCTCCAAAACTCGCCCAGAAGCTTGGTGGCCGTTACCTTTATCTGCCCAATGCCAAGGCTGAACAGATTGTTGACGCCGCACTCAACTTTTAATTGACTCGTTACTCTCCTGGCTGACATTCCAGGAGAGTTATCTTGTGCGGGATTTCAAAGAATCCTTTACAGAACACACACCATGTCAACTCCCCGTAAAATAGCAGCTATTGTAGGCCTTGAGCAGTATAATGCAGGCCTATGGAAAAAGATCAAAGGTCTTCTCAAGGATGACGCCGAACTGAGCCAGTGGAGCGATGTTGATCTTGAAAAGCAGAACCCTGAGGCCGCAACGGCCATTCGGGAGGCAGACTGCATTTTCATGAGCATGATTCAGTTCAAGGATCAGGTTGACTGGTTCCGTGATCAGCTTTCCGCCGGCACCCCAAACAAGACTGTGTTTGTGTTTGAGTCGATGCCTGAGGCTATGTCGCTCACCAAAGTGGGCAGCTACGAGGTTGGGGATGGTAAGGCAGGCATGCCCGACATGGTGAAAAAGATTGCCAAAATGCTTGTGAAGGGGCGTGACGAAGACGCCATGTATGGGTACATGAAGCTGATGAAGATCATGCGTACCATTCTTCCCCTTGTTCCCAAAAAGGCGAAGGATTTCAAGAACTGGCTTCTTGTATACTCATACTGGATGCAGCCGACTCCCGAGAACATAGCCAACATGTTCCGTCTTATTCTGAGGGAGTATTTCGACGAACAGGTAACTGTGGGTGATATAGTTGATGTGCCCAATATGGGACTGTACCACCCTGATGCTCCTGCCTATTTTACGGATGTGAAAAGCTTCAAAAGCTGGTCGAAAAAACGGGGAGTGAATTTCGACAAAGAGCAGAAAATTGGCCTTCTCTTTTTCCGCAAGCATCTCATACAGGAAAAAACCTATATCGACAACACAATCCGTGAGCTTGAACGGCAGGGGATCAATGTGTTTCCTGCATTTGTGATGGGTGTTGAAGGCCATGTGCTGCTGCGCGACTGGTTGGTAAAGGAAAACCTCGACCTCCTTATCAATATGATGGGGTTTGGTCTTGTTGGTGGCCCTGCAGGCTCAACAAAACCGGGCATTGCAGCTGCTGCACGCGAGGAAATTATGGCAAAGCTCGATGCTCCCTATATTGTGGCTCAGCCGCTTCTTACCCAGGAGTTTCACTCATGGAAAGAGCTTGGCGTTTCCCCCATGCAGGTAACCTTCACCTACTCCATACCGGAGATGGACGGCGCCGTGTGCCCCGTTATTCTCGGTGCGCTTCAGGATGGCAAGGTTGAAACTGTTCCTGAGCGGCTTGAGCGTCTATCCGGACTGGTAAAGCAGTGGTTCCGCCTTCGTGCTGCAGCCAATAAGGAAAAGAAACTCGCTCTTATCGTTTATGACTATCCTCCCGGACTTGGAAAAAAAGCAAGTGCCGCACTGCTTGATGTTCCCAAAACATTGTTTGCCATGCTCCAGCGCTTGAAGAAAGAGGGATACACGGTTGGGGAATTGCCTTCCAGCGCAGAGGATCTTTTCAAGGCGCTTGACCGCGCAACGGATATTCAGGTGCAGGGGAGTAAGCCCGATGCCCTTAAAATCAATTACGATACTTTTAAGAAACTTACCACTTCCGGAGAACGAGAGCGGATTGAAGCGCGCTGGCAGGGATTTCCGGGCGAGATTGTTCCTATTGGTACTGAAGAGCTCTTTATCGGCGGCGTGCAGTTTGGCAACATCTTCATCGGTGTTCAGCCGCGCATTGGTGTGCAGGGAGACCCCATGCGCCTGCTGTTCGACAAGAGCAACACCCCGCACCATCAGTATATTGCCTTTTATCGCTGGATAAGCCGTGAATTCGGCGCCCATGCTATGGTTCATATCGGCATGCATGGTTCGGCAGAGTGGATGCCAGGCCTGCAGACCGGACTGACCGGAGAGTGCTGGCCCGATGCTCTTCTTGGTGAGGTCCCGCATTTCTACATCTATCCAGTCAACAACCCGAGCGAGTCAAGCATTGCCAAACGGCGTGGGTTGGCCACCATGGTGTCGCATGTGGTGCCGCCGCTCTCACGGGCAGGGCTTTACAAGGAACTTCCAGCCCTCAAAGATCTGCTTGTCGATTACCGGGAACGGAACCCTGCCGGAACATCTTTAGGAGAAGACGCTGCTGGTATTGAAGAGGCAATCATGCAGAAGGCTGAGCTACTGAACCTGACGGACGACTGCCCCCGCATTGAGGGCGAGGCGTTCGGGGACTTTGTGAGCCGTCTTTATATCTATATGAGTGAACTGGAAAACCGACTTATCTCCAACTCACTGCATGTGTTCGGTGAGGCCAGTCCGGTTGAGTCGCAGATTGTTACCATTACTGAAACCCTGAAGAACCGTACCGAGAGTGGTCGAACCCTGCCAAATATGCTGATGGAGGCTTCAGGCCGTAACGCACGGTTCGTGAGCTATGAAGAGCTTGCAGGAATGGCCCGAAAGGGTGATGAAGAGGCCATAGGGCTTCGTGAATGGGTGGATCAGGCCGCAAAGGATTTTGTTCAGCTTTCGCTGATGGAGCGCAAGCACCCCGCCAGATCGTTCTCTACCGTCACCGGTGGAGCGAAAATATCAGCTGACGATCAGCCTGTCATCATGAAGCTCATCAATGAAGGAGGGCTGCTTCTGAAGGCCCTGCGCGACAATACCGGAGAGATGGAATCGTTAATCAAGGTGCTTGATGGCCGCTACATACCTTCTGGTCCCGGTGGCGACCTTGTTCGTGACGGTATCAATGTGCTCCCTTCCGGCCGTAACATTCACTCCATTGACCCATGGAGAATCCCATCCGAAATGGCCTTCAAGCGGGGGACTCTCATTGCCGACAAAATTGTAGAGAAGCATGTGGCGGAAAACGAGGGCAACTACCCTGAAACCATTGCCCAGGTTCTCTGGGGGCTTGATACAATCAAGACCAAAGGCGAAGCGGTGGCGGTTGTCATACGGCTGATGGGCGGAGAGCCCGCCTATGACGCCTTCGGCAAAATCAGCCATTACCAGCTGGTTCCGCTTGAAAAGCTTGCTCGCCCCCGTATTGATGTGCTGATGCAGCTCAGTCCCATATTCCGTGACGCTTTCGGTCTTTTGATGGACCAGCTCGATCGTCTGGTGAAAGATGCCGCACAAGCTGATGAGCCTGAAGAAATGAACTACATCAGAAAGCATGTCAACGAGGCCCTTGTGACAGGTGCTGAATTCGACAGCGCAACTGCACGCCAGTTCACCCAGTCTCCGGGAGCCTACGGCACCTATGTTGACGACATGATTGAAGACTCTGCATGGGAGACGGAGGATGACCTTGATGACCTCTTTATCCGCCGCAACAGCAGCGCATATGGTGGCGAAAGAAAAGGGGAGAAAGAGACCGACATTCTCAAAAGCCTTCTCGGCTCCGTGGACCGTGTGGTGCATCAGGTTGATTCCACTGAGTTCGGTATTTCCGACATTGATCATTATTTCTCCTCATCCGGATCGCTGCAGCTGGCTGCACGCCGCCGCAATACACGCTCCACGGACATCAAGCTCAACTATGTGGAGTCATTCACCTCCGACATCAAGGTGGACGATGCAGAAAAATCCCTGCGGGTGGAGTACCGCTCAAAACTGCTTAACCCGAAATGGTTTGAGGGAATGCTTAACCACGGCCATAGCGGAGCCACTGAAATCAGCAACCGTGTAACCTATATGCTTGGGTGGGATGCTGTAACCAAGAGTGTTGATGACTGGGTCTACAAAAAGACCGCAGAAACCTATGCACTTGACCCGGAAATGCGCGAACGGCTTGCCAAGGTCAACCCTCAGGCAATCAAGAACATTGTTGGCAGGATGCTTGAGGCCCACGGCCGAGGAATGTGGAAGGCTGAAGAGGATACCATCAATGAGCTGCAGGAAATCTATGCCGACCTTGAAGACCGTCTTGAGGGGATGGTAGATGACGAGTAGCAGGGGAGAGCGGACGGTGGTTTTTTGGAACAGTTAAAAAGGGCGCCCTTCGGAGGCGCCCTTTTTAACTTAAGTGGTTGTTGAATAGTTCGGAGCCTCTTTGGTGATTTTTACATCATGCGGATGGCTTTCGCGCAGTCCGGCAGAGGTGATTCGCACAAACTCCGTTTTTTCTTTCAGTTCGTCAATGCTTCTTACGCCGCAGTATCCCATTGCCGATTTGAGTCCGCCAATCAGCTGATAGACCACTTCGTCCAGCTTTCCTTTTGAGGGAATGCGTCCTTCAATGCCTTCCGGAACATACTTTTTGGACTCGCTTGAAGCATCCTGAAAATACCGGTCGCTGCTTCCTTCTGGTTCCGACATGGCTCCCAGTGAGCCCATGCCGCGATAGGTTTTGAAGCGCCGTCCCTCATAGAGAATTGTTTCGCCCGGGCTCTCATCCGTACCGGCGAAAATACTTCCCATCATCACTGAGTCAGCGCCTGCTGCAAGAGCTTTGGCAATATCACCACTGAACTTGATGCCGCCATCAGCAATAATAGGAGTGCCTGTTTTGGCCGCTTCAGCCGCGCAGTTGATAATTGCAGTCAGCTGTGGCATGCCTACGCCTGCAACAATGCGGGTGGTGCAGATGCTTCCCGGCCCAATGCCAACCTTCACCGCATCGGCTCCGGCAGCAATGAGGTCTCTTACAGCACCCGCCGTGGCAACATTTCCGGCAATAACCTGAAGTTCAGGATAGGATGTTTTTACAGTGCGGACCGTGTCGAGCACAGCCTGGC
>FUWD013023958.1_pt1 | contig 12534 bp, 23 predicted proteins | sample 1063281 | NCBI WGS metagenome assembly FUWD01 (sample SAMEA79048168, study PRJEB19326) | metagenome | biome: marine
AACACATTCCAAACACAAAAAACAATGGAGGAAATACTATGCAAAGAATACAAATACCAAGAAAAGCCAAACCAACCGAAGACATACCAGCCGCAGACCTCAATGCGTGGGGCTATCCCGACGCAAGCAAGTGGTCTTTTGTCGGCTACGGAAATACAATGGGGGACAAAGACCTCGCATGGTGGGTGAAAGCATGATTCCAACGGAAGATTATACCGTCACTCGCTCGATGTGGGAAGACTACTACACAACCCAATTGTCCAACAAAATCAACATGATACGACACCCGCTCGTCGGATTTTTCATGAAATACAACGCTTGGAGAAAGTGCTTCGACCACTTTGAAACAGAAGGAAAGACCGACTGTCTTATTATTGAGGTGAAAGTATGACTAAGTTGACTCCCATCACACACTTCGACACGCAACACCTTTCCACGCACCACACGGAACATGACGGTACCAAGATTTACCGATTTGCTGTCACTGAAAGAATGGTTCGGTACGCCACCGTCACCGGTCCAAAATCAGTTGCCGCCGCTCGTGAGTACATCGAACAAAGCGGGTACTCTTTCGGGTACGGCGAACGAGCCGACGACGGTGACTTCACCTTCTTTGGTGACCATGAGCCGGACTACGACGGTACAAGCGAACCACGCCTCGTTTCCCGTGGCGTCTTCTCACAGTGTATGTTCCACGGCAGTGCCATCGACCCCACCAGTCTCATACCCCGAAGAAAATTGAAGTACATGCAAGGTTCAACAAAATTCCAATGGGAAGAAGGTATGCACATCTTCAAGTCCTCCTTCCCTCGACATGGGGAGCATCCAGCCGTCAAGTTCGTCGCCTGCAAGAGATTGGTTGACGGTACCACACGCACCGCCTGCAACAATTGTCACGACCGACTTCAATCCGGCTGGCGAATCCTCCAACCAAGAACAAAGGATGGTGAAGAGTGATGGCAGTCGGCGACAGAACAGCGAGGCGACGCAAGCAAATCACCGACCGACTTGCTTTTGGCTTAACAGAAAATGGCAACCAGTGGACTACGACCCGTGGACTCACGGAAATTCTCGCAAACCAGCGCAAGAACCCACCACCCATTCAGCGCAAGCGGTCCACAGTGACCATGCGCTACATGCCGACCAGCCACCAAATCGCAAAGTTCGTCAAGATGGATGAGCGGTTTGAAGAAAACCCAGCAGAAAAATTGCGACAAAAGGAATACCGACTAAAGCAGTCGGCGTTCGATGCGATATACAACAGTGAACCTGTCCGTGACCGGTACGAGAACAAAAAGTACGACCCACTCGTTCTCTTGGCTCAATCCATGCGTCGTGAAGAGGTGGAACAATGATGATTCTATTCTCAACCGATGGTGCTTCACCACAGTTCTTCGCCGGTCTTGGCAGTCCGTGGCGCATCACCACAGACATTGCGTTCGCCACCAAAGTGTCCGATTCAAACAGAGAACTCTATCGCAGGGGTCTTGAAAAGTACACAGGAATCACTTGGCAAGCCGCCCCACTCGAAGAACTATTGCCCCAAAAGTTCTTCTCATGTACCGAGTGTGCAATCTCTTGGTCGCACGAAGAAGCCATGTGCGCCATCGCAGGCGGAGAAGATTTGGTCGTGTATGGTCCCGAAGACTTTGACATTCCCATCGGCAGTCCACTGTACAACGCAACAGAACGACAGGCATTCATCAACGCAGTCAAGAGTCCGGCACGATGCAAGTATTGTGGCGACCTGTTCTGTTCCGAACACAAACCCAACACTCGTGGCAAGGGTGCCAACCTTTGCAAGCCCTGCTACAAGAAGAAGAAAATTGCCGAAAGACAACAAAGGGAGGGGCGAAAATAAACCCCCTCTCTCTCTTAGTCGCCCCACCAACATCTTTAAATAGTAGAAGGTTCTACTTAATTTGTAGGCGGAAGCCGATACCCAAACAGGAGATATAACCATGAAACCAAACACAGAAACAATTGACGCAACACTACGCAAGTACGATTACACCGACAACCTCGCAAAGTTCATCGAAGGGATGGTACAGCGAGGTTTCGTTGTCGCTCGCTTCTTTGCCATGCCCGACCGATACGACCTAATGCACTTTGTCCGCCCATGCGCCGTCAACAAGACCATCGTTGACTTTCACGAGATTGCTCACCAAGCACTGAACTACGAACACACCAACATCACCTTCCAGTACGGCGTCCGACACGAAGGCGTCATGGGGCCAAACGGCTATCGACAGACCATCAGCGTGATGCTCACAGGCGACCCGTGGTGCGATGTAGTACCAATCAACGATTGGACTTTCAGCAACAACCACCCCGACGCAGTGCAAGAAGTCGTCAACGCACTTCGCACCGAACTGCTGTCAGACGAAGCCCTTGAAGAAAAATTGGGGGAATACCAATGAGCATCAAATTCACCATCAACGATTACACTAACAACATGGATGTGTTGCTCGCCATCAACAAGCAATGCACCGCCGATGTACAACAGGTTGCTGTTGACGCAATCCGAATCATCGTGGGGCTATGCGAAGGTTTCCACATGGACTCGACCACCCTCACAAAACCTCTGATGCAACGACTCTCGCAAGCCCACGATGACGCCATGAACGCCATACAGGAGATGCAAGGATGAACATAGCACCTACACCCGAAGGGTACAAGCGTATGCTACGCATGATTATCGACCACAGTACCAACGACGACGACAAGGCATGGGCCAAAAAAGTGTTGGAGGCGATTGAATGAACATCAATATCCTTGACGAATGTCCTGTCGTTGCCGCCATCATGTCTTGCGACAACCACTCAAACAAAATGACAACCGAAAGTATGCAACAAGTCGTTTCGGCTTTACTCATCAACGGTGCCGACCCTGCTATGATGCCATTGACAAAAAGTACCGGTAAGCCGCACAAAGGCGGGTACCGAAATCACCCATGCACCCGCTGGGCCGCTGAATGTTTCGGAAATTTTAACTGGCTCTTCCGACACACCCAAGCCTTGTGTGATACCTACAAAGAACGGTACGGAAAAACCCATTTTGTTCAAGGACAGTTAGACCACCTACAACGCAAGGTCGTCATGTTCGCTCACTTCCCATTCGACAAGCAGGGACTTGACAGAACCCCGTTCGTCCGTGCGCTCAACCAATCTCAAGGTCGCAATCTCGACTTGCTTGACACCAAAAAGTACACCGCAGTCGAGGCGTACCGCACCTTTTATATGCGAGAAAAGAGTGGCTTTGCCCGTTGGGACAAGGGCGTACCTGCGCCTCATTGGTGGAACCCGACGGAGGTTATTTGAATGGCAGGAATCAAGCGTCTTGCTCTAAAAAATCGAATCATCAAGATTCTCAAAGAGAATGAAGATAGAGTTATTTCCGCAAAAGAAATGAAGGACTTACTCATCAACTCCGGTTTGAGTTCGAGATACATACCCACTTCCAACGGCGTCGCACAGACGATGAGGATTATGAAAGGCGTCAATTCACGCACTGTCAGCATGAAAGGCATCGCAGACGAAACATATTTGAGTGAGGGCTATTATCTTGAGAGTGAAGACGCATGGACTACATGGGTCGCCACTAAGGTGAAAAAATGAAAATAGGTACTTGGCTTTTCTGTCCCACAGATAACTTGTCAGTATCTTTTTATTACCCTTACAGTAAAAAGAGATACGGTACAAATTCAGCCTCGTACATCTTTCAACCATACTTCGGAATCGACACACCGAGCGGAGAAGTCATACTACACGGCAAGAGAGCCTTGTGGTCACTGCTCGACGCACTGTTCCCCAACGACCCCCTCCCACGCATACCCATCAACAACGACTTGAAACACCCCACGATGGGGAAGGTCGTGCTGGACGGACTACTACAAGACCCCACCGCATGGCCCCACCTACGATTACAAATACGGGATGGGAATTGGGTTGACCACCAAGCACACCCGACTAAAGGAACCTTTTGTTTGAGCGCATCTCCGAGCGCATCGGAGATTGACATTACCCCTAATCTTCTTCTACTCGCAGGGGAATACAAAAATTCGTACAGTATTCCCTTAACATTTCAAACGAGAACGAGAATCAAAACAATTCCCGCAATAGTGATTACTTTACCGGAAGATAAAAATTACAAAGTAGTAGTCATGGATAGTGTTGGGGGAAACCATGTTATCTTTTCCGTGATAGAAAAAGAAGGGTCCGGTTTCCGTCCACAAAGACACGATACATTTCCGGTTTCGGGACTTGCAAAAATGAGTGAAAATATCGGCGAAAGACTGGATTTACTTTCCACAATCCACCGCAGTGATTTTGTATTCCCTCAATTGAAACCTTTAGGAAACGGAATGAGATTTGTTGAAAGAGATGATTTAGAGTTCCGAAGGTTCCAATCGTGCAATTCTTTTTCCTCTTTGAACGAGTCACTGAAAGAATAAATCGCTACACTGCGAGCCTGTTCCCTAATTCTTTCAATACTTCATAGGTGTTTTAGTAAAGGCTCCTATCTTAGTTATTACTTCTTTTCTTAAACCTCTATGAAACAAAAAAAGAATTAACATATTTGGACGCAGTACAGCGTTTATTTCTTTCTCGGATTCTCAAATCAACAAAAACAAAGCCCTTATAACCCTACATGCTTAGGAGAAGATATGGGCAAGCGCAACAACAACCGACTGGCGGAGAGGGTATGGTCATTCTTGACAAACCACGACGACGCCATGACCTCCACATCTATTCACAATCACCTCACAAGTGTGTATGGTGTTCGTGACATACCAAAGCAACAGACCTTGACACAGGTACTTCTCCAATCCCGAATGTTCAAGCGGGTTGGATGGTACAACGAGGTCACTCAACAAACCCACCCATTCGTTGGGAGCATCAGCGCACTAAACCGAAGCACCGGTATTCCAAGCACCAACCTTGTGTGCATCTTGGAGGCCCGTACAATGGAAGAAGTATGCAAACCTTACCTCGACCCCAATGCTTCCCCTATTCGCCGCTTAGACCGTATGCCTGCGTTCGTTCGCAAGCATGTCGAACTTCTACGAGGTGAGTCCCAATGAAGATGATGCAATCCTTCCGAGACATTGACATCTTCTTCAACGACGGTACTAAAGAAATTAACGCCAAAAATACCTTCATCTATGTCGAAGGTGAGTATGGCTTCATCCCTCTCATTTGTGGCAAGGCCATTGAAGCGACGGGTCGAGAGATTGGACAGATGGCATCGAGGTACCAAAATGTCGAATCATTCAACCGCTTCCCAAAGCCAAATCTCCCAACATGGAGAATCACCCAAGTCAACGAAGATACTGTTTTTATCGGTATTACAAATTGGTTCCCGAACAGTGACGGTCAAGGCGAGCCAAGTCCTACTCTTTGGGGCAACTCATACCCTGTCATGAAGTCCTTGCTTCAATGGCTACAACAGAATGGGTGCAAGAAGGTGACCACCTTGACCAGCATGAACATCCTTGACGCAGAACAGAACGCCGCAGTCCATGTCCATGAGTCCCATACCGACTGGAAATCCAAGTATGACGAAGACCAAGAATCATACCTCGCTCTCCCTGCTTGGTCGTTCCCGTGGCTCGCAGACAAAATGGGCATGTACGGTCGATGCGTTGTCACCAGTCAAGACGAAGGGCAGTTCATTGACTACGACGCACTTGCCAAGACTCAGATTTGGCTCTCGTTGCAAGGTATCGGGTTCGATACTGATGTTATGGAAAAAACAATCAAGATGCTGATGAGTGTGGAAACGGAACTTTCAAGTCAAGGTTTCGATGAGGATGGTTCAATGGGGGAATTTCAATGACGAAGATTATTGACCGAATACTAAATTTCGCTAAGGCGAATTACTATGTTGATGTTGAAGACAAAATCCCAATCTTTGTCACCTCGATTGGCGCACACATTTTCAACGGCATCAACAAATGTAGCCGGTGCGACTTCGACCCTTTGCACAACGCAGACTTCAACATTCCTAACTGTCCCATGCGTCACTCCTTCGCACCAATCTACACGCCAATGTCACAACTCGCAGACACACGAGTCCACATCTTGATGCGTGGTGAGAAGGGTTCCGGTAAAAGTATGCTCATCAATATGTTTCTCGCAGAAGGCACCGGACTACTCTACACACCAACTGCGTTTGAAGACGGCTCCGGCTTCCGTACCATGCTCGGCCCGAACTCCGTCACCGAGGCTGGTATGTTCGGGTCCGTCGATGAAGACGGCAACATCACAGGTCGTCCACTTGCCCGTGACATGTGTGGCGGATTCCTCGGCTTTGAAGAATCATCATCGCTCACTGATGCAAACAAGAAAGACCACAGCGTTGACATGAAGAATCAACTGCTCACTTCCCTTGACAATGGTCGAGTTGAGAAAGCGATGAGGATGGGTCGTGTGCGATATAATACCCGTTATACTATGTGGGGTGGAACACAGCCAAGCCGACTTGAGATGGAGTCCGGTCTTGACCGAAGACTGTTCATCATCGACATTGAGATGAGTCCCGAAAAAGAAGCGGCGTACAAGACGGCCCAGCACAAGCAGGTCAACATGACCCGTGAAGACCGAGCCATGCTCGCCGAAGAAGTGATTCACATACGCAATTGGATTAACACGAGGATGCTCGACGCAATCTTCGACCCACCAAGCGGAGTCCACTTCTCCGAAGAGTTGGGGGCATGGCTTGACCGACCGGACATTCGCTCCTTTGAGTCAGACTTGTTCCGACGCATCGCAATCGGGTATGCCATGATGAGCGATGAGTGGAGAGGCAATCAAGTCCTCAACATTACTCTTGACGAAAAATTACTCAAGATTCTTGAAGCCGCCCTTGTCATGCGACGCTCGGTTATGGACTCCGACGCACGACTCATCAAGGATGCGTTTTGGATGCAAGACATTACCAAGTCCACCTTGCTCAAAGAAATCGCCCGCATCATCACCCGTGGTGACTACACTGCGGCGAAGCGGTGGATTGACGACAATCTCGTCAACCAACCGTGGTACTGTGAATATACCCCCAAGACTAAGGGGCGAGGTCGCAAGGGTGTCATGTGTCGCATAGGAACCTTAACAGACCCAGCCCAAGTGGTACAGAAGTGGGGAGGTGAATCCGATGAGAAGTCAGCGTGAGATTGAACAACGGCTTGCCAGCGAAGGCAACGCACTGAACATCGAAACCCTACGGTGGGTTCTCGATACTCCCGACTGTCCCATGTGTGGAATCTCGACCCGAAGGGAACTTGAGGTTGAACTCCATGCTGGTCATGTGAGTCCGTCTTACCTTGAAGAGAAATACGCTTGGCCGATTGGTACCGTCATGGAACACATGGACAACCATGTGGACTACGACCCCGAAGAAGCGAAGCACATGGAAGCAATGAGGTATGAGAGCATCAACACACTCGATGCGGCACAGGACATTGTGAGCAGGCTTCTCGGATGGCTCGATGAACTTGAGTCCATGAAGGACAGTCAAGGTGGTATCACTTCCGAGTGGGTCACCGACGCCGCAAAATTAGTGGCCCAAGCAAACACTTCCCTCCGACTCGTCGGACAATTGAAGAAAGAGATTGGGGTTGACTCACAACTATTGTTAGCGCAAAAACAAATGGATGGTGTGATGGGTGTGCTCGTCAATACTCTCCGTGATGAACCTAAGTTGCTTGACATGATTGAGTTGCAGGTTGCCGCTTTGAAACCTCCTACGCATACCGTTGATGTGGATTGGGAGGACTGAACATGGAGTGGAGAAAAGGTCCGAAGAACAGTCTCTATGCTCGTCGCATTGAGCGTTCCGAGTACCCGCAGTTAATCGCCGCCATGATGGAGCATGGTACGATGTGTTTGATTACCGACAAGGGTTTGGTTTGGTACTACGGACCCTATGTTATCCAAAGTATTGTTATCCGAAAAGTATGGGGTATCACTCATGCTCAAATGCTACGCTTGAAGACTCACATTTTAGAACACGACCCGTGGGGAGGTGCGGAGTATGCAGGGCATCGTTATCTTGACGAGTGATGAACGAGCGTATAGGGTGGGCAGTGTTGTCGAAACCCGTGGAATTAAGTTCCCGCCCGTTGCACCCGACACAACCTACATCATCCACGGTGTAAAGATTACCGAAAAAGAAATTAAGCGTTGGGTTGATGTTGTTTCCTATCGTATGGTTTTCGTTATCGACAAGTTGCCTAAGTTGTCAAAGAAAATTAAGGAAGAAATAATTGTGGACAAGAGTCTTAAGGCTGGGTCCAATGGATTCAAGCGGGAAGTGGACATGATGTTTCGTTGGGAGAACCGTACTCGTGTGTTCACAGAAATGAGCAAGAACCCAATACCCATCCCTCTCGCATTGTCCTTCCTACGCAAGAATAGGGTTGAGGAAATAGAACTTTGGAGACTATTGTCACAAACCAAGTTCACTTTACCGGCAATGTACACGGAAGCACTTCTTGCATACGGTGTGCGACCGCAAAGGAGCATGTGGCAATGGCCGAGTAAGTCCGTGAAGCATGAATCACCACCCGACGGTTTCCGAGAAAGTGATAAGTATTGGCGAAACATTATCGCTCTCGATGTTGAAACGAGAAACGAACTGCGAGAGAAGGGCGACCCTCTCCCAAAGGATGTGAAAAAGAAATCGGAGGCAACGGTCAAATGGGTGTGATGGATGTTATTGCTTTCGTTATTTTCTTTGCCTCGCTCGGATTCAACGGTTATTTGATGATGAGGGTCATTGAACTCCAAATCATGTACGGCCACTCTCCCCGACTGAATACTGTCGGGGTACCTAATCTGTACCAGCCTGCTCACATGGAAGCGGCTCAACGAGCCGAGGAAGCGGCGGTCGCAATGGATGCGCTGATGTGGTATGACTCATAACTGTTGAGGCAACATTAAATAAATCACTTGCTTGGGACCAAGCATGAGTGCAACGAATCGTCGTGTTCGGCGAGCCATTCTCGAAATACTTTGGGAAAGCGGACCAATGACAAAAGAAGATGTTGCCGTCGCTCTCGGAGAAAAGAAGGGTGTCAACCACATACCTTCCCCTCACTCACTCTCCGCCCTACTGTGCAAGTCCCATTCCGTTATCACGGTCGGCAAGCGCAAGGTTGAGAATATCCTCGGCCATCGTTCGTCGCATTCGTTATACGACTTGGACCGTGAAGTAGTATTATCGAAAGACGAAATCAAGTTCATCCGTGAACCTTCGACCATGACTCCAACGGAGCGCAGACAGGCCACGAAATGTGTGGCTTGTGGTCGAACTCGCATCTTCCCTCCGAACTCCGAGGAATGTTTGCATTGTGGTCGAATATCTGTTTAGTCGGACCACCGAAACCTTTATAAGCCCAGCCGTCTATGTATATTTAGAGGCAGGGAGATGCGAGCAAAGACGGTACCACATGTTGAATACGAGATTTTGAAAGAGGTGTTGAATAACATACCTCTCGATGAAGTCGAGTCTAACATGGTTGACTGTCCGGTGACTGAAAAGCGTTTCACAACAGCGGCCAAGAATATCGCTGGTTTGATTCGCAACCTTATGACCCGACGCCAGCATCGCCTGCCTCACACACACAAGGATTACAAACAAAAGGAGGAATGAAACACATGACAAACACACAAACAGAAAAACCGCTACACGCCTTTTCCGGCGAACTTAGAGAAAAATTTCCATTTCGATGCAGTGAATGCTACGAGCCGATGCACCTCCACGGAGGGGAGAGCGTCGCGGCAACATCGTTTAGTTGCTCTCACACTAAATTGACAGTAATGAATCCAATTATCTCGTGGGAGAATGTCGATGATTGGGCCAACGCTCTTGTTGCTAATTTTTCGCTTGGTCAAGGTGACCATCTTAGGGATGCTCGCCGCTTGTCAGTGTTCTTGGAACAGCACAGTCAAATCCATTCGGATTTGAGAAGAATCCTTAGCATCACACACAATTCGACCTCTATACCATACCATGCTTTGGATAGGGTGAAGTTGAAGATGCTTGAAAGGTCTATGTACCAAAAGGTGAGTCGAATCCAAGCCATGATTCAATTCGGGGTGAACGCATGAGTCTTCCCGCAATACACTACAACACCTACACACAGGAAATCAAGCATCCTAAGCCGTGGCAACTCGATGAACACGGTGAGCCGAATGTCAACGAGTTCGTTATCAGCGACCCTTGCTACTACATCAAGGACTCCGATTGGGGCGACTTCTGTGATGTGTGGAACGCCGCCACCAAAGGTCAAGGCTACGGCTCCAACATTGTCAAGTGGAAAGGCTTCGACCTTGTTATCCAATCGACAGGTGGCGACGGTTCATGGTCGTACACTGGTTTGGGACACAAGGATTGGCACTGTGGTGGTACAACTCACTGTGCTGACACAGCATCCATTTGTTGCATCCCTTTCGCTCTTTGCGACACCAACCCTTTGGAGGATTATGTGGGTAAAGGCATCATCGGTCACACTGACTACGGTATGAAAGACTATCCCGAAATCACTTGTGAGGGTGCTTACACCGGAGTCGGTGAGCCATTTGCTATTGACGGAATAGTACAGGATGGCTACACTCTTTGTTGTGGGAATTATGTGGACGACGACCAATTTGAATGGTGTGACAGTGGTTCATGTGAAGGTTGTTGGTCTTGCTTTGATTGCGACTGTGAGGGTGATGGACAATGAGCGCAACACGAAGCCCATTCAAGGTCGGCGAGAAGTTGACCGTCGCTCAAATCAAGGAGTGTGCTGGTCGCTCGACTGTTCCTTCCAAGACTGGCGGGTTCATCATCACCGCAGTGGTGAAGACCAATCATTCCAGTGGTGGCTATGTCTTCAACGCCGAGTCGGTTCGCTCCGTCAACGGTCGCAAGGTCGAAGTCGCTTGGCATCTCATGCACCCACGCCGTCGAGCCAAGAACGGAAACCAAATGGTTTCAAGGAAACAATACTTCTCGGCCTTCCGTGTACTCGTGCCGGAGGCGGAACAGAAGCCTTATATCCCCCGCAGTGAAAGGCAACATGAAGCCCCTGCGAGCAAAACGCAACCGGCTGGGACACGAAGATACAAAGGCATCGTACTCGCAGACTTTTTGGAGGAATAATAATGGTAAGTAAATTTTCTGCTAATGTTGTGCAAGTGCTTGAGGATTTGAAGTACCTCGGTCGCCTCAACTACACTACTTTTAAGAGTGTACTTTTCCCACATGCTACGGAAGATTACCTTGATGAGAAGTGGCTTTTGTGGAACAAGGACAGGCTCGGATTCTTGTACTCATGTTCTTCCGACAAGTTAATGTTGCTTTGTGACTACATCGAAATTTGCAAACATGGCGGGTGTGGCAATTGATTAACAAGGTCGCACGATACTTTACTCGTCGGGTTCTTGAGTCGAAAGGCATGAGACTTTGCCCTCTATGTGACGACGCAGTTATCGGCAACCAAGAACATGCTTGTATGATTTGTACTCTTGATGCAACTTTTGATATTGAGGTGAGAGTATGACATACAAGATTCTTGGGCGATGGACTCTATGTCAACATTGCGGCAGGTCTTACAGGGACAAAATCGTTGGCAGAGTCTCCTGTCCGCACTGCGTAAAATGCACACGACCGGAGAAGTGTTTTCCTCAATTTGAGGGTCGCTTCCATTGCAAGTTATGTGCCGCACAGAAAGTGATTACCGACCTAACGGGGGAAGAGGAATGAGCGTTTGGGCTACACACCACCGACCCACAAGTCTTACGGGAATAGTAGGTCAACCGGAACTCATTGCTGAATTGCATCAAATCGTTCTCGGCGAACTGCCGATGCAACACTACTTGTTCTTTTCTCCGGAGGCTGGTACCGGCAAGACCTCCGTCGCTTACGCTCTTGCAAAGGACTTGGGATGGCAGTTGGTCACCTTCAACGCATCTTCCAAGAGAGAGCGAGGTATCGAGTTCGTTGAAGATGTTCTCATTCCTATGACCCGAAGTGGTATTAAGGAGAGAGTCTTTTTGCTCGATGAAGCAGACCAACTAACTGATGCCGCACAATCCGCTCTCAAAGGCGTGATTGAAAACGCTAACGGTTATTTCATTCTCACATGCAACCGACTTCCAAAGGTTTCTCGTTGGTTGCAATCTCGATGTCAAGTTCGTACTTTTAACCCAATACCAATCTTGGACATGACAGAACGCTTGACCTCTATCGCTGTGCAGACCGGCAACGGTGACATTTCCAAGACTTCTATTGATGTTATCGCAAGGGCGCACAATGGCGACCTACGGAATGCCATCGGTGCTTTACAGACCTACTGTGGTATGAGTGGGCGCAGTGCCGAATCATTCCTTGATGGGTTGACCGCACCCCACATCGACTTCTCGAAAATGCTCATAGTATGTTTTCGGGAAAAGAACTTTGAAACAGCAGTCAAGATGTTGAAGGGTGATGTTCGGTACCAAATCCGAGCATGTTTCAAATACGCCGTTGAGTCCGGCGCAAAAGTACAGT
>FUWD013187668.1_pt1 | contig 12526 bp, 6 predicted proteins | sample 1063281 | NCBI WGS metagenome assembly FUWD01 (sample SAMEA79048168, study PRJEB19326) | metagenome | biome: marine
TCCTGGGCAAGTTCGGTACCAACTCCAGCCTGCCTTTGGCTGGCGATTTCGTTGGCGAAACCATGCCTGCTGACACCGCTGTGACTGGCGATAACTATGGCTCTCGTAACAACTACGGTGGTCAGGTCTTCGGCAAGTCCTGTGGTCTTATCTTCCAGCGTGAAGCTGCAGGTGTTGTTGAAGCAATCGGACCTCAAGTCCAAGTGACCAGCAACGACGTGTCTGTGATGTATCAGGGCGACCTGATTGTCGGACGCCTCGCTATGGGTGCTGACTACCTGAACCCCGCAGCCGCTGTGGAGTTCGTGTGTGACGTTGCTCCTACCGTTACTAACGGTGCTGTTGCAACCTCTGGCGCTGCTGCCTTCTGATTCTGTCAATTACTTATTGATTCTACGGGGGACCTTCGGGTCCCCTTTTTTTTATTCATATGACTTCTACTCCCTCTACGATTTCACTCGATACCGAACTATCCGCAGTCAACTCTATTCTGGGGAGTATCGGTCAGTCTCCAGTTACATCCCTAGACTTCACTAACCCTGAAATTTCTTTCATCCATAATCTTCTTCGTGAAGTTAATATCGATGTTCAGAACGAAGGCTGGTCTTTTAACACCGAATATCACGTCACTTATTCACCTGATACCAACGGTCATTTTGTTATTCCTCCGAACGTAATTAGGTTCGACGTGCACGATAACCAGAACATCAAAACGACTGACGTTGTCAAACGCAATGGGAGGCTTTATGACAAGTACAACCACACCGACGTCTTTACCTCAGATCTTGATCTCGATGTTGTCACCCTTTACGAGTTCAGTGATCTTCCTTCTGCTTTCCAACGCTACATTACTTACCGTGCTGCTGCTAGGGCTGCTGCTCAGCTTGTCGGTAATCCACAGTTAGTACAGCTTATTTCCAGTCAGGAAGGTCAGGCACGAGCTGCCTGCATTGAATACGAATGTGATCAAGGCGATCACACCTTTATGGGTTGGCCTAATGGCACCTCATATAACGCTTATCAACCTCATCACGCACTACGTCGCTAATGGCAAGCATTACTCAGACTATCCCTAGTTTTACTGGTGGTATTTCACAACAACCTGATGAACTGGTTTTGCCAGGTCAGCTTAAGTCTCTTGATAATGGCATTCCTGACATTACGGATGGTCTGGTAAAGCGGCCTGGCAGTAAGTTTGTCAGTGCACTCTCAGGTGCAGGAGTAGGAACATGGTTCAGTTACTTTCGCGATGCTGTTGAAGGTGCATATATCGGACAGGTACAGAGAGACGGTGCAGTCAAGATTTGGAATACCAGTGGAACTCTTGTTCATAACGGTAATGCTAATGCTTACTTAGCGCATACCACAGATCTAGATCTCAAATTCCTCACTGTTGCTGACACTACTTTTGTCACTAACAGCACTGTGCAGGTTCAGCGTACTTCTACAAAATCTCCTGCTAGAAATCCTGTTTATCAATCTTTTATTGAGCTACGACAACTAGCCTACGGAAAACACTACGCATTTAGTACAGCTACTCCAAGTGCAAGTGTTAGTACTTTAGACGGCGCTGGGCGAGGACGTGTTACACGAGCTACTTTGAAGCCTGTCACTTACCCGACAATTACTAGAGGTACCGCAGGTGGTGGTGGCTCTGCATATGCAGGGATTGACCCATCACTGCTCTTCCAAGGCTCAGAAGTTCTTGGAGCCGTTGGTGGTTCAGGTGCAAACATGGTTGTCAGACTTACAGTTACTGGTCAAGTTGCTGTTGCAACTCAAGCCGTTGACGTTGATGCTGACGACTATGTAGGTATTTATTATCCGAAGATTGAGATTCTTGACGGAGGAAGAGGTTACGCAACAACTGACTCCAATGTACAGGTCACCATGAAGGGTATCACTTATGGTATTCAAATTGACGAAATTCAAGAAATCAAGGGTAAATTTGATCTTGGCTACCACGATTTCAAAACTACTTCTTTCAACCCCAACACAGTTTTATCAGCTGAAAGTATTCTAGGTCAAGGTGGTGGCACAAATGCTGGAATCAATTTTGAGCGAATTGGAAATGGCTATCACGTAACTAGCGCAAACCCGTTCGTCGTTCATACTGCTAATCCAGATCTCTGGAAGATTACTACTACTGAAATCAACGATCCAACAGAACTACCCCGTCAATGTAAGCATGGGATGGTTGTTAAAGTTCTGAGTAGTTCAGACTCTGTTGAAGATGATTACTTTCTTGAGTTTGTAGGAGATAATAATGGTGATGGACCTGGCTCTTGGCAAGAAACAGTTGCTCCAGACACCTTTACTACGTTAGATGCGGCCACATTTCCTCACATCATTCAACGTCAAGCTGATGGTACTTTCACAGTCGGTACTTATACATGGACCCCACGTAAAGTCGGTGACGACGAAACTAACCCGTTCCCGTCATTCTTTAGTGATGTAGCTAATAATGTTGGCAAAAAGATCTCGCAAACTTTTTTCCATCGTAACCGTTTAGGATTCCTTTGTGAGGATAACATTATTCTTAGTAGAGCTTCTGAGCCTGGTAACTTTTTCCAAGACTCAGCTCTGGTCATTGGAAGTTCAGACCCTATTGACATTCAAGCCAGTTCTACTGAACCGACACTTCTAAAGAATGCAATTGAAACAAACACTGGTCTAATTATTTTTGCAGAAACTCAACAATTTTTGCTTCATACAGATAGTGATACTTTAACGCCAGACACAGGTAAGGTATCTAACATTTCAACTTATAGATATAACTCTGCAACACAGCCTGTTTCTTTAGGAACAACCATTGGCTTTATGGATACTGCAGGTGTTAATAGTCGTTTCTTTGAAATGTATGATATTCGCCGTGAAGGTGAGCCGCAGATTGTTGAGCAAAACAAAATTGCTCCTAGGCTGCTGCCTGATAATATAGAGCTCGTTACTAATAGCAGAGAAAACAATACTGTATTTATTTCTCGAAGAGGTCAGAGGAATATCTGGGGTTTTAGATACTTTAATAATGGCGAAACTCGCGTTCAATCTGCCTGGTTCCGATGGATGCTGCCTTTTGACTTTGTCAATATGTTTGTCATAGGTAACAAACTATATTTTGTTAGCAGTACCTATGATCTTCTGTATATCCCCTTAAGGCAATTCCTTGAATCACCTAATGCAAACCAAGATGACATCTGGGGTTCACCTGGAGGATTTAGTTACGCCGGAGATTCGATTCACCTTGATGCACACAAAACAGTAAGCGTTGCTTCTAATGCTTATGACGGAACTCATACAACAATCACAACTACTTTTGCAGGTACGGTTAGTCAGCTAGCGGCTGTTAATACCAATACAGGAGAAGTGTTTATGGAAGACACGGCTCTACGTAATGGAAACACATACAAATTCTTAGGTGACTTTAGTGGTGATTCTGTTGTAATGGGCATTTTGTTTGACTTCGAGGCTACCATTCCACGAATCTATGTCAAAAAGAAATCTGGTGAATTCACTACCTCAGATGTAACTGCATCTTTGACGATCCAACGTCTTCGTTTTTCCTTTGGTCCTGTTGGACAAATTGACATCAATATCAAACGTGTAGGAAAACCAGACATGAATATCCAGTATGAATCAACACCAATGGATTTTTATGATGCAGACGAACTACCTTTTGTTAATGAGAAGATCCAAAACGTACCTGTTTATGAGCGTAATAAAAATTGCTTGATCACTTTATCCTCTACCCACCCTGGACCTGCTCAATTGTTTTCAATGACGTGGGAGGGTGATTTCACACCCATGCACCATAAGCGTGTCTAAGTACATTCATCCAATTACTATGCAGGCTGCCTATGAGGTGGCCTGTAATCTACTTCCAGAAGATCGTAAAGAGGTTGTGGAAGGTCATGGACATGACCCTAAACGCAGCCTGCCCCTAGGCGCTAAGTACGGAGACTCTGTCTACTTTACAGTACCGAATGGTGAGCTTGCTGGATGTGCAGGAGTTGGTCCACAAGGTGATATTTGGATGCTTTGCACTCCTGCTATTCACAAATATCCCATTACATTCGCCAGAGAAGCGAAACGCTATGTAGAAGGTCGATCTGAAAAGCTTCTTTGGAACATAGTTGATAAGCGAAACACTACCCATCTTAAGCTTCTCAAATTTCTAGGTTTCAAATTCCTTCGTGAATTTCCTTATGGACCTAACAATTTAACCTTTATAGAATTCTGCCGTGTGCGAACCCGTTAGCATCGCGATGGGTGCTTTTCAAGCTGTATCAGCTGTTGCTGGTTATAATCAAGCATCCTCGCAAACAGACGCAAGAAACAAACAAATCCTTGCGAACTATAACCAACGAAGAGTAGCTTACGAAAAGGGTAATTTAGATAGGCTTGCTATCTATGGTACCAAGGTAACAGATGTCAAAATCAATCAAGATGAGATTGGTATTGCTGCCTTAAATGCTATCTCTACTGATACTTTGGCTGAAGCCGAAGCTGATAGACAGCTCGAAGCTAAACTTCTAGATCTACAACTTGCAAAACTCAAAGGGTCTGGCGTTGCAGACGAAGGTGGCCGTGCCCGATCGTATGGCAAGAACCCGCTGTTGGCTGCAGGAAGACAACAGGGAGCCATCAGGGCTCAACGTGAACGCCTGAAAGTCGGATCGCTTATCAACAGGAACCAAAAACTTGCACAAGCAAACCGTGCTCGGACTGAGCAATGGCGCTCTGTCAACCTCGGTGCTGGTCAGGCTGGTCCTGCTCCCAAAGTACCTACGTTCCTTAAAGGTCCTTCTAAGCTTGGCCTGATGTTCCAACTGGCAGGAGCTGCACTTACAGCAGCTGCTCCAATGATGAAAGTTAAACCTGGGGTTACACCTCCTAGTTCTGGTACACCGATTGACCCTAACGTTTTGAATATGAATCGAACCTCAATTGTTCAACCTCAGGGTATTCTTAATCTCAACCCCTATGTAGGATGACTTATACGCAACAAATACAAAATCAAACTCAGTCCTACAACCAAAGCTTAGATAATTATTTTGGAAGTATCAGTGATAACTACCAAGCTGAGCTTGCCAATGCTGGACGTTTTGGTCAGGACCTTGAAGCTATATCAGGTGGTTTCAAAACTATTGGTCTCAAGCTTGAAGAACGACGTAAAGAACTTCAGGAAAAAGCCAAAGTTACCTACTACAACAAAGTATTAGAAGGAGTAGCTGACGGCACTATTAACATTAATACCGACCCTCTCGCCACTCCTAAAGATATGACAGACCGGATCAAAGCTGTCACTGCTGAGATTCGGAATGGTATGCCCCTTGAGTGGGGTACAAAGTTTCTAAATGTTGATGATTATCAAAATCGTGTTGTACAGCAAGCTCTGATTGCAGCTAAGACAGCTAACTCTGCTCAGGAAATTCAGCAACTTGTCGCTGCTAGAGGCTACGATGTTTCTAATAACTCCAGTATTGCAGGCTCTGTTGCTGCTGCTAGGACCGAATGGGTCAAGCAAAACTTCATGGGGTTTGATGATGATCTTGTCGTCAAAAACATTCCCAATCTGCTTAAGCAATCAACCAAGGTTTCTCAGGGTTATCAAAAAGAAAACAACATGCGTAACTCGGTTCGTATCGAAAACGAACTGACTGTTGCTGCACAGACTGGATCTATGTCTGTGTCGGAGATCTACGCTAAAGCTGCTTTGACTTACACCGACAAAGGTGTTCCTCGTAATGCCGCCCAGGTCAATGACTTTGTAACTACCCTCTACAAAAATATTGCCAGTCAAGGTCGCTTTGTAGGTCAAGCACGCAAGAATTACATCGAACACAAACCCTCTTGGGGAGGTGGTAAAACGCTTGGGGAGCTGAAAGCCGGCTTTGTTGCTGAGCTAGATACAGATACGTCCAAGGCTCAAAAGGAACAGGTTGGTAACTTCCTTCGTGGTAGGGATGTTGCAGCCGCTCAGGCTGCTCAATCTGACTTCCAAGAGTATGAGGAGCTTGTAGCTACTGGCAATCGTCCCAACGCTGATTGGGTTGCGTTGAAGCTTCGGCAGTATCAAGAGGAGCATGGTCAAGCGGATACTTCCCTTTACCAAAGAATGTTCACTGACGAAGAAATTGTGTCTGATGAGGCCAAGCGTCTCCTTGATGCTAAATACAAAGATAAGGGTATTATCTATTCTGATGAGCCTTTACTTAAGTATTTAACTATTCAAGAACGTAATCAGTATGGTTCTGCTATTCAACCTTCCTCTAACAAGCAAGCTATTACTGACCTTGAAAAAAGAGCAGAGCGCCTGATTGATGCAACTCTTTCTAAAAACAATGCATTAGCAGGAGCGAAGCCAGGTCTCTATAACGACCAAGGCGAGTGGATGAGGAACAATGCTATTGATGAATACAACAGGGTTTTTTCTGAAGGTAAGGCCATGGGTCTTCCTGATGACCAAGCCTACGAAAGAGCAATCAGAGGGATTACTGAAGATCTGAAGGTAGGTGGTCGTTTTGACACCTTTACTAATGTTTATACCAACGACACAGCTGCGCGTCAGTTTACTGAAAAAGTGACACGTTGGGTCGGTACTAATGCAAACAGGCTTCCTGATGCAGGTGAAATAGAAGTACCTAAATCTATGCTTGATACTATCGAAAAATACCAAAAAGGAATTATTCCTCTGCCTCCTGCACTTACCAATCTTTCTGATCGTATTCCTGGTAAGGGACCTGCTGATATTGCTGAGATTCTTATGTCTGCAGGTGGTCGTAAATATAAGTTGCCTGAAGCAGAAGAAGCTGCACGGACTATTCGTTCTGTGTATCCCGGCACCTTCCGCAAGATGAGCTACTCCAGTCCTGCTAACACTGACCAAGCTGGTATTGAAACTGCCTCTTATCCACTTACGTATAGAAGTGATGAGGTTTTGCATCCTGCACTGCAGGGCAACTTTGAAGACAATATGTTCATCGGCATTGGCCTTAACGAAGGCACTCGTACAAGTGACGGTGGTTTTACTGATGCATATTTTGGTCATACTGACCCTGGTGATGGCGCATCTAACCGTGGCACTGTCAGTGCTCGTGCAGGCACGCCTGAAGAAGCTGACCAAACTTGGAAAGGAATTCTTAGTCAAACTCGTAGCCAATATAAAAATACCTTGGTTGGTATGGGTGTTCCTGTTGGCAGTACTACCTATCAAGTTCTGATGTTTAACATCCTTGACTTGCGTGTTCAGGCTCCTGCTGCAGTTCCCGATTTTGTTGCGAAGATTCCTTTGATTCTTCAATCTGGTATCTCTGCAGAAAGCATTGGGGCTGCTCGTGCTGATTCTTATATCAACCCTGCTACTGGCAAACTTGAAACTACATTCAAAAGCTATGAAGATCTCTTGAGGGATCAAATGGCTCGATCAATGACAATTGTCACTGGGAAACGCGGCCAATTTATTTAATCAACTATGGAAGAAAACTTGATCTCTACGGAGACAATTCCAGAGGCAATTGCTAATGCTGATGTGCAGCTTGAATTCCTGACTAATGAGCAGGCTGCACAAACTTCTGAATCTACGGAAGAAGAAGTTGCTGCACCTCAGCAGGCTGAGCCTGAATCTGATCCAACTGAAGAACCAGAGCGCAAAAACAAAAAGGTTCCTTATCACCTACTTGGTATCGAGCCTCCTGATGAAAATGACCCTGGACTACAGCTTGTCGAAAGTCTGGACAAACCAGCCGAAGAATATGGACCACTAGAAAATGCTTTGGAAGCCAGTATGGCTCTTGCACAAGGCATCTTTAGTGGTGTTGAATCTATCGGTACTGCAGGTCCCAGATATAAGGACATGCTTGAGGGTAAGGATCCTGGTGATCCTAACTACGTGCCTAGCTGGGCACCGTTTAGTGTCTCTCACCCAATTCTTAAAACTAAGTGGGGAAAGATTGCAGAAAACGTTGCTCACTACACAACTATTGGTGCAGGTCTTTTCAAGCTTGGATTGACTAACCCAACGTTGCTTGCAGGCGGTACTGCTGCTCTATCAAACAAATCCCAGCTACCAGACTCGGATCCTCTCAACTCATTCAAGACCTTAATGCCCTTCTTGAATGACGTCCCTGTTCTGAATACAGCCATCGATACTTTTGCAGTCGATGACTTTGATCATCCTTTGATGAAGACTGGCAAGAATGTGCTCCAGGAAATGGGTCTTGCTTTTGCATTCGATGCTGCTCTTGGTGCTTTCTTTGGCAACAACCCTAAGTACAAGCAACTAGAAGCGGAGCAGAGAGCCAACGTTGATCGTCAAATTGAAGAGATGGCGATCTATCAGGTTGAGGTACGAGACCTTGGTCCAACCCCTCCTCCTCGCTTGGCTGGTCAAGGTGACCAAGCTCTTTTGCCACCTGCTGAGTTTGACGGGTACGTCAACAAACCTGTGGCGGATATGCATCAAGGCAACGCTACCCCTACTGGCAAACCGTCCAGTGTCTTGAAGCAGCTCAATCAAATCGATGCTGAGAACATCGCTGGCGGTAGCACTGATCCAATCTTCACTCGTGCCCAGGTACGCCGCATGGCTGACAACAACGGCATGGGCGCTGCAGAGATGCGTGAGATCGCTGAAGACCTGTTGTCTGATGAAGCCTATAGAGCCCTTGTAGAGGGTGCTTACGAGTCGCGTAAGAGCGTCTCAGAGGTCTTTGGTCCGTCGTTCCGTCGTTACCAGCAGATCATTGGTCACGATGCAATGAAGCTTCCTCCTGAGGAGTTTTACAAACTGATTCTTGATGATGCACCTATGCAAACAGGTGCAGGTCCTGCATCTCCAAACCTTACTGCTATCTCAACAGAAAACGTAGTTGTCACTGACCTTGTGGTTAGTCACCTATTTAAGCAGGCACAAACACAAGCCAAAGCTCTTCGCGAAATCATGTCGTATGGCGACATCTGGGCAAAGAGTGGTCCAATGCAAGGCTTGCGGGACAACATTGTATTTGGTTTGGGTCAGGCACGACGAGCAAGAAAGCTTGCTTCTTACAACCTCCTCAAACTCCGTCAGTCCAAAAACCCGCTAAAGATTAGCCAACGTGATCTTAACCCTAAAGCATTTGCTCAAGAGCTTGACGATGTGTTTGCAGATACAAGAGCAAACATTGACTTCTTCTTTGAGGTTGTCGAAAAGATGGACGATCCTGAGCTTAATTCAGCAATCATTGACATCTTCTCTTCTGCTGAGAACACCCGTAACTGGCTAGATCTTGAAGCCTACATGCGTAAAAAGGTCCGTGGTGGTGACCTAAATGGTCGTATCACGCCTGGTCAGCTGCGTCGTGAGCTAGACGCTGTATGGATTAACAGTGCTCTCAATAGTGTAAAAACACCTCAGCGTGCCTTGATTGGTACTGCTGAATATACATTCCTTAGAACCCTTTCTCGTTTCTTTGGTGCCAAAACTCGTGCAGCAATGAGCTTTGGTAAGGAAGTTGACAAGATCAACCAGGCAGAAGCTACAGCACAGATGGTTGCTTACTTTGAATCTTTGCCTGATGCTTGGCGTCTCTTCTACGCTAATGTAAAAAACAACTTTAGTAAGACGGCTTCTACCTACGACAACAGGTTCCAGCGTTACTCATCTAGTGAGTTCAACTGGAAGCTTGCTGACAAGTTCTACAAAGAACAACGTCGTGGTACTTTTACAGACCGTCGTTTGTATGACATCTCTAAGGCTGGTTGGTGGCTTAACGGCCGAAGGCTTGCTACATATACAAACCGTCTACTTACTCCTATTGATGATGCTTGGAGGTTTGTTCAGGCTAAACAACGGTCACGGTCATTGGCTATCCGTGAGGTCATGGAAGGTGTCAAGAAAGGTGATTTCACTGAACTAACTCCTGAACTTCTCAAGCAAGCTGATGATATGTACTTCAATCGGCTACTTGATGATGAAGGTAATATCGACATCTTTAGAGATCCATACCTGCAGAAGATTACTCAGGAAGATACCCTAACTACCCCGCTTGAGGGTGCTCCTAAAGCCATTGTCAAGATGGCTAATGAAAACTGGTTCTTCTCTAGGTTTGCTGCTTTTGCCACGCCTGCATGGAATGACATTGTAATGAATGTCAAAAACATGCCTGTTGTTGGAGCTTTTGTAGAGGAGTCACGTGCAATTCTTAGTGCTACTGCAGACGACTTTGTTGAAAAAACTGGCCAATATGGCATCAAGAATCTTCGTGATCTTGAAGCTGCCAAGGATGACATCATCGGTCGTCAGGCAATTGGTACTGTTGTCTTAGGTGCTCACATCTTCCATCACATGAAAGGGTCTGTCAAAGGACCTGGCAGTGTTGATAGAAAGCAAAAAACACTTCAAAAACAATTTGGGCGGAAGGACAACTTTGAATACTACGGCGCATTAGGCGTTCCATCTAATCTGCTGCAGACTCATTGGTTGATGAAATCTGCTGTCGGTCTAGTGTTTGATAACGCTAATAAGATGGGACAAGAATGGGTTGATCAGTCATTCCAAAAAATCAGCACTGCAATTGCTGCAGTTGCTACTGATTCTTCCATGCTTAAACAAATCAATGAACTCATGGAGATTTTAACCATGAGTCCTGAAGCTGGCATTGGTCGTATTTTGGGCTCACAGATTAATACCCAAATTCCACTCGGTGGACTGCGAAATGACCTGGGTAATGCACTCGATGGGGTCATGAAAGAAGTTAATTCAGACATCCTTAGCAGCATCAAGAACCGCAATAAATGGCTTGGTCTTGCTGATAATCCGCTGACACGTGTGCCTGGGGAACCGCTTCCCGACAAGAAAAACATGCTGAATGGCAAAGGCATCAATGAGCTAAACCCTCTTGCCATGTTCTTCAATTCAGTATCTGCAGTTCCTCTTGACATTGGTAGCGACAGCCGTGCATTAGAAGCTATTGAACGGTCAAACCTTGACCTTAGTATGGCTACTTGGTATTCGCCTGACGGCGATTCTCTGCAAGATTATCCCGATCTTCGTAGTGCATTCCAAGGAGCAATTGGTGAATGGCGAGACAGAAACGGTAATTCTTTTGAAGACCGTATTCTAGAAATCTATGATCGTCCTGAAACTCAACGTACCATTGAACAGATGGAACGTGATGTCGGACTTACTACTAAAGCTTTAGATCTTATCGGTAATTTTGTAGAAACTGATGCTACCAAAGCAGCTAAGGAACGTCTAGGAAATGACCCAATGTTCTATGCACACAATGTTGCATATAAAAACCTCTTAGATCTTGTTAGGTCAGAGGCATATGCCACGTTGCGTGACCGAGCTGATTTCCAAGAAGTAGAAGAAAAGTCACGCGAACAGCGAGCAAGAAATGCTCAACTCAATACTGACTCTGTTTACAACCCTACTAAAGACAACCTAGAACCCATTTTTAACCTTAATAATCCCTAATGGCTGAATCTCAATACACGGCTCCAGCCACTTACAACATTACTTTCCCTTCGTTGTCTCAGGCAGAGGTTAAGGTAAGTGTTAACGGAGCAGAACTCTCTACCAGTAACTATTCTATTTCTGGTTATGCAACCAGTGGTAGTGGTACGGTAACCATTTCCTCCACCGTTAATACTGGCGACATTGTTCGCATCTATCGCGATACTGATGTCTCCAGCCCAGAAGCCACCTTTGCTGCAGGTGCTTCTATCAAAGCTAAAGACCTTAACGACAACAACACTCAGCTTCGCTACAAAGCCGACGAGAAGATCAACTCAGGTGACATTGCATCTCGTGCAGTAACTACCGATGCGTTGCGTGACCAAAATGTCACGACCGCCAAGATTGCGGATCTCAATGTCACCACTGGGAAACTCGCTGCTGATGCAGTAACCAGTGCCAAGCTTGCAGACAATGCTGTTGGTAATGAGCACTTGCAAGATGATTCAGTAGATACTGACGAGATCGCTGACTCTGCTGTTACTACACCTAAGATCGCAGATAGCAATGTAACTACTGCTAAAATTGCAGACTCTAATGTTACTACCGTTAAGCTTAATAATGGTAGCGTCACTACACCTAAGATTGCTGACGCAAACGTTACGACTGCAAAGATTGCTGATGCAAACGTAACGACGCCTAAGATTGCGGATAGTAATGTTACGACCGCAAAGATTGCAGACAGCAACGTTACGACGCCTAAAATTGCTGACAGTAATGTCACCACGGCAAAGATCGCTGATGACAATGTAACAACTGCCAAGATCGCCGACAGCAACGTTACTACTGACAAAATTGCTGATAGTAATGTAACTACTGCAAAGATTGCCGACAGTAATGTCACTACTGCTAAGATTGCTAATGATGCAGTAACTACTGCAAAAATTCCTGATGGTGCAATCACCTCACAAAAAATTGCTGATGGAGCAATTATTGATCTAGACATCAGTAGCGGCGCAGCTATTCAAGGCTCAAAGCTCGCTCCCGATAGTGTTGACCTTGATAAGATCAAGAATTCTGACGTCGTCG
>FUWD013187954.1_pt1 | contig 12523 bp, 3 predicted proteins | sample 1063281 | NCBI WGS metagenome assembly FUWD01 (sample SAMEA79048168, study PRJEB19326) | metagenome | biome: marine
CAGATCAAACTGCCACAGGTAGAAGAGCAGCCGATGTGGCAAACTCGGAACGCGTTTGGGCAGATTAAAGCGACCTACCTGGATTCCACGCCGACGCGGGTGAAGCTCAAGATGCCGCGTGGTGACGTTCAAGAGATCCCCATGTTCTACTTTGGATCGCCGCCGATTCACTACTTTCTGAACAAGATGGCGAAGATTCCCGAAACCGTCACCGACCACCAGATGGAACCCGGCCGACGGAAACTCATCAGCCTCGACGCCTCGAAGATGGAGCTGGGGAAACTGAAAGAGTGGAAGAACACCGGTGCGCTGAAGGGCGGGTTCATTCCCATGAACGTCGCTCCGACCGTGGTCGATTTCGAAGGCCACCGCGGCGTGAGGTTCGAAGTGGATCGCGCAAAATATGCCGATCCGGAGTTCCAGGCATTGACCTCGACCTTCACCCTGACCGACTACCTCGGATACGAAGCGCCGTTCACCATGTCGGCCTTGATCCATTGCGACGAGACGGGGAAATCATTGGATACCACACCGATCATGTCATGGGGCGCGCTTGGCGGCGACCAACAGACGACGCTGACCCTGGGCACTTCTGAAGTGGCTGGGCTCTCCGCGATGGACGGCAAGGGCCCGGGCGGAATCGAAGGTTGGTACCACATGACCTACGTCTACACCGGCGGACATGACGGCAAATTGAGCATCTATCGCAATGGCGATCTTCTCAGCGAGCATCAGTACGATGTAAAGATCGAGCGCAAGCCCACGACGGATATCACTGCTACCACGGCCACGCTCAACTCCGAGCTGTTCTCCAAATCCGGAACCGGTTCGACGCGGGTCTATTATGGTGAGGAGGACCATTTTCAATGGTACCAGTTGCGACACGTCTGGTGGGACGGAAGCCAGGTCCTGAATGGGATCACCGCCGGTGATGCGAAGTTCGAACTCAAGGACCTGAAGCCCGGCACGAAGTACTACTACCGTTACGCGGCCTACGACATGCCCAAGGAAGACATGGGGTATGAACTGGAGCATAAACGCCGCTGGTCGTATGGCCCGGGCATGTTCGTGACCGCCAGCGAAGACGGGAAGACGCCCGGACAGGACATTAAGAACGATACCAGGCAGCACTTCTTTGTCGGCGCCAATCGTGGCGTGCGCTGGTTCATGAAGACGCCGGGTCCGAGTAAATTCTTCAAAGGGGTCATCAGTAAGATCAATGTCTACGATTACGCGATGGACGCCTTTGAGGTCCGTGGTGAATTGGGGATGACCACCGCGTTCAAGCCGACTCCAGAAGAAGGTGCAGAGAACTTTTCCGACGATGTGGACCTAGCCTGGAAACCGGGTAAGGGAAATGCTGCCTCTTTCCGCGTCTGGATCGGCGACGATCAGAAAGCGGTCGAAGCTGGAACCGCCAAGAGCTACGACACCCAAGAGCCGAAACTGTTCGTCAAAGGCACCCTTAGCGGCACAAAACAGTATTGGCGGGTTGCGCAGCTCGACAAGGACGGGACACTGCTGGACAAGGGGCCAATCTGGTCATTCCAGAACACCTACGGCCGGGCGCATAGCCCGCGTCCTGTCGTCGGCGAGTTGGTCAACGCCACTCACGTATTTCACTGGGAAGGTCCCATCCAGGCCGTCAAGGAACAGCGTGTGCTCTTCGCGGAGAACCCCGAGGAACTGGACGCCAAAGCGGAGAAGGGCGAATACCTCTACAAGGGACTGACGGGTCAGAATGGAAACGGTCCTCGCAACCACACGATATGGGTCAATACGACGATGGATCTTCTGACCCCGGGAAAGACCTTCTACTGGCGCGTCGATTTTGTCTACGACGGTGGTCGTCTCGTGAAGGGCCCGCTGTGGAACTTCGAGGTGCGCGATTACTTCACTCCCGAGATCGACACGGTTTGGACCAAGCCCTCATTCGACCACGACCCCCGCAGCGGGGTCGGGGCCAAGCAATCAGAGGAGCGTGTCGGGTTCCCGGCACGTTCGTCGCCAAGCTCTCCGGGGCAGGTGATGATTGATGATGAAACCACCGGGTTCAGCCGGTTCCTGTACAAGAGCCGCAAGTTGCGCGATTTTCAGGAATTCAAGAACGGGTGCGCGAAGCTGGGGTACAGGTTCGATGGTTCGAGCTATGGCAGGGGATTCTCCATGACGTACGGCGGTTTGGGTGGTGACCATCAGAAGGGCGAGGAGATCTATGGCTGGAACCTGGTCATGCACGAGTTTGGCCATCAACTCGACGTTTCTGTGCAGGCGTATGCAAAAGATCATAACGAGGAGAAGCTGCGAATCTACGAGAAGTGCCTCGACACCAATAGGGGACTTGGCGGATATGGCGGTTCGAACCAGGGCGAAGAGATGGCGATGGCATTCCACTTCATGACCTTCGCCGACAGGCGGGATGATTACTACAAGGGATATCCCGAGATGTATCACCTGATTCGCAAGATTGTTGGCGGGGATCGCTACGTCGACCTCGACCCTCGGAAGAACATGGACACCGATGCTGATGCGAAGCTCCTGTCCTGGGGGAACGCCGGCGGGCTGATCAAGTTCTACGGTGACAAAAGGGACAAAGACGGCCGCCGTGGATACGGCTACGTCGACAACACCCAGGGCACGTTCACGCCGGTGGGCGACCCCATCGAATCCGTGCAGGTTGGCGGTGTGGCGGGCGTCAAGCTCGACGGCCAGAGCGCCCTGCTGTGGAACGAACGGACGAAGTTGGGGCTGTATGGAAACCGCGATTTCGGTGCGGATTTCTGGGTTCGCAAGAAGGCGGGATCCGGCGATGCGGTCATCGCCGCGCTGACCGGCAAGGATGGAAAATCCTTCCAGTTCAAGTGGAGCGATTTCCCCGGCGCCAAAGAAGGCGTCTGGCAGCACCTGGCCTATACCTACGAAGGCGGCGGCGAGACCCGTGAAGAAGCCGGGTTGCTGCGCATCTTCGTCAACGAAAAGGAAGTCGCCTCCAGGCAGCGGAAGTTCGACCTGCCACATGACGCGAGTATCTCCGTCGGCGGCTGGGTGAAGAATGCGAGGGCGCCGGCCGTCACCGAAGGGTTCGCCGGTGAGCTCGGGCAGGTTCGTATCTACAACTACGATATCAGCATGGACGAGGTGGAAGAGCACTTCCGTGAAGAATCGCCGCATTACTTCCGGACGCCCGCCGCGGTGGCCGAGAAGCTCTATGTCGATATCGACTGCCGTCGCTACGAGGACATGCCGCAGCACACCCACGAACCGTTCCATCCCGAGAACATCCGCAAGCCGTGGCTGCGCAGTTGGGCGAACTTCGGGACGCTTGCCGGCCGGATCCACAACGACGTCGATACCTTCATGTGGGAATATGCCGGCAGCACGCCGATGATGCGTAGGGTCGATGGAGCCAAGGTTCCTGTCTTCCAGGGCAAGGATCGCATGGTGGCTGGGTTTACGCCCAACGCCGAAGCGGTCGCCAACCCGCCACGGACCCTGGAACTGTGGATCAAACGCGATAAGAACGAAAACCTCGTCAAGGACGTCAAGGAAGTCGCCTTGGAATGGGGCGAGTTCCAGTTGACCGGAACCATGCTGGAACAGTCCGGCGTCGAGACCGACGGCAAATGGCGCCATGTCGTGGTCCTCTTCCCCGAACCGACTACTCCTGCTCCGCCGCGGTTCTACAACTGGGAGAACTACAAGAAGGTCTGGCTGGCAGGGCAGACCATTGATCAAGAAGACCCTGGCAAGAGGAGAGAGGAAGAGAGAAAATTAATCAGTGAAATGGATGAACGGCTTGCCGCCGCCGCGAAGGAAGAAGCCAACTACGAAGCGGAAGTGTTTGTCGACGGCAAGCCCGCCGGCAAGATCAACGGCTTGCTGCGTCTGATTGAGCGTGACCGCTTGCACCTGGGCGGCCATTACGACTTCGATTTATGGAACTGGAAGCATTACTTCAGTGGGGCGTTCTCCGCGATTCGCGTCCACAAAGGTGCGTTGACGCCGGCGCAAATTCAAGCCAACGCCGCTCAGAAGCCGCAAGACGAAGACAAGACCATTCCGGTGGAGCTGGTCTTCGACGTCAACGCCGAGAACCTGCCCGACGGCAAGCTCAGCGAATGGAAATACACCGGCAGCGGCGGCGGGACGTTCAAACCTGGCAAGCCCGTCCTGAATAATCAGCCGAAGGTGATGGCGTTCAACGGGAACGTCGGTCTAGGTCTCGGCGAGAAGCACGAATTGGTGAGCAGCTTTAACGTTCCCGAGGCGATGAAGAAGGGCCCCTTTACCATCCTCACCTATTACGCCAAGCCGGTATCTCCGCATGGGGTAGATGCTCCCATCCTGCGCTGGGACCGCAACACATACTCGCTAACAAGGGCAGCCTGGAATCCGTATGGAAATATCTTCTCCTGGAGGCAAATGGAAGAGAAGGAGGGGCAGAAGCCCAGTCCGAGAACCCGGTCCATGTTCTATTGGCCCGGCAAGGGATCTCATCTTAGTGTCAGCAAGGAGCGAACGGCAACGACGGGCATGCAGTACTTTCACGAGCCGACGACGCACAACAACAATGCCCATATGGAGTACGTATGGAAGACAAAGTGCCTGACCTACGATGGCAAGACGGTGCGTTGGATTGTGGATGGCCAGCTTGAACGGGAAGAACCCGCGACGATCTATACGGAACCGCTGAAACCGGGCCAAAAACCGAGACAGGTCCCTCTCACCATCGGTGGCAAAAGCCGTGAAGGCAAATCAGCTGCCGCGGTCCTCAACTACGTGACGATCTATGACAAGGCGTTCAGCGTGGCGGAATTGGAGAAGGCGACAACGGTCGTCAAACGCAAGCCGCTGAAAGGCAAACCGATTATCGACGTGAATTTCGGCAAGCTCAAGCCCGGCAGCTTGGTCTATAGCATCAAGAACAACGGCACCTTGGGTGGCGAGTTCCGCAGCCCCGACGCGGTGGAAGCGGCTGCCCGGAAAGAGCCCCGGGAGTATGCCCCAACGGTGAAGACCGAAGACGGTGTGCGGGTGGTGGCATTCGACGGCAAGGACAACTTCCTGGAATCGGAAGAGACCGCCCAGCGGACGATGACCGACAACGAACCGTTCACCTTCGCGGCGTTTATCAAGCCGGGGAGTAATGGTCAGCGTCCGGTGCTTCTGACGGTGTCTGAAAAAGCGGGCTTCGGCTACAGCAACGGTGGTATGAAGGTGGAAGGGCTGCGGCGGCAATCGCGCGACAATAAACCGCCCGGGCAGTCCGGTGTGAAGGTCGGCCCGTGGGTGCACGTCGCCTGTGTCTACGAAGGCTCGCGTAAACCGTCACATATCTACGTCGATGGCAAGCGGGTCAACTCGGTCTACTGGTCGGCGTACTTCGCCAGGCCCGATTTCCAGATGAAGATCGGCAAGGAGTTTGGCGGCGGCATTGCCCGGATGCAGATGTGGCGTGGTGTGAAGAGCGCCGAAGAGATCGCCAAGATGGCCAAAGCCGCGCATGGGCGGGTGGTGCTTGATGAGAAGGTCGAGAAATAGCGTTTCAGAAAGGATAACATGAATTATCGACAATTAATATTGATGGTGCCCCTTGTGGGCTTGGTTGCTTCCGGAGTCATTGCGGAAGAACTGGACGAGAAACTCGCCAGGGAGGCGCCGCTGTTCGAGCGGGCGAAAATGCGAGGTCGCGTCCTGGACGCACGCGGCGGGCTGCTCGATAAGCGCGGACAGCTGGAAGCGCAGGACTTCTGGGTGAACCGCGATTTCGAATGGTTCGAGAATAACATCCCCTTCTTCGACTGCCCGGACGAGGAGATCAACACCACCTACTACTACCGCTGGGAGCTGGTCACCCGCCACTTCGTTTACGGAAATCCAAACGATGGATATGCCTTTACTGAGTTCTCAAACCGGCCGTTCTGGTCGGGAGCCTACGGAAGTATCGCCTGCCCGGCCGGACACCAGATCAACGAGGTGCGCTGGCTGAACAACCCCCGCTATGTCCGCGATTACGTCCGCTTCTGGATGCGCCACCCCGGCGCGCAACCCCGCAACTACTCATTCTGGCCGGCCGGTTCCGCCTGGTCGGCCCATCAGGTGAACCCCAACGATGAATTCATCTCCGACCTGCTACCCGACCTGGTCAACAACTACGAGCAGTGGGAGAAACGAGGCTGGGTCGAAGACATGGGCATGTTCTGGCAGCTCGGGCACGACGACGGCATGGAGTTCGACATCAACGCCCAGCAGACCAAGGACATACTTCGCGGCGGACAGTCCCTCCGGCCCAGCTTCAATGCCTACATGTGGGCCGACGCACGTGCGATCGCTCAAATCGCCGAGCTCAAGGGTGAGAAGGACCTTGGATCGCGGTTCGGCAAGAAGGCCGCGCGCATCAAATCGCAGGTAGAGAAAAAACTATGGGATCCATCGCGGGAATTCTTCTTCCCGATGAGCAACCAGCAGCACGAGAAAGACGGACATGTGGTCGAAAAGCACACCCTCACCTACCAGTCCGGGAAGTATGCCGGCAACCCCCACGGGCGCGAACTTCACGGATACGTCCCGTGGGCCTTCAACATGCCAAGTCCAGGATTCGAGGACGCATGGAAATTCCTCATGGACGAGGAGTTCTTCAAGGCCCCTTTCGGCCCGACGACGGTCGAGCGCAACGATCCGCTCTTCGTCCTCAAGAACAGCTGTTGCTGGTGGAGCGGCCAATCATGGCCCTTCGCCACCACCCAGACCCTCAAGGCAATGGCCAATGTGCTCCAGCATTACGAACAGGAGCATGTCGACCGCGATGACTATGCGGAACTTTTGCACACCTTTGCCATCACCCACCGCAAAGACGACAAGCCCTACATCGCAGAAGCGGTCAACCCATTCACCGGCTCGTGGAAAGGTCACGATATGCGCAACCGCAGCGAGCACTACTTCCACTCAGGCTTCACCGACCTCGTAATCACCGGACTCGTCGGCATTCAGCCATCCGTCGGCGACACCCTGTCCATCAAACCTCTCGCCCCCGACAGTTGGGACTACCTCGCCCTCGATCAACTTCATTACCATGGGCACGAGCTCTCAATCCTCTGGGATCGCACCGGCGAACATTACCGCAAAGGGAAGGGCTTCCAGGTATTCGTCAACGGCAAGCGAGTAGCACAATCTCCCAAACTGGAACCACTTGAGGTCAAGCTGCCCGCAGTCAAGGTGATCCCCGTCGATGAGAACCCGCCGATGAACTACGCGGTCAACAACGACGGTGACTACTACCCGCGCTACGAAGCATCCTTCGTCCATCCCCGCAGCTCGCTCTCCAAGATCAGCGACGGACAATACCGCTACGACATCTTTCCGGTCAATCGCTGGACGACCATCGGCTCGCCAAACAATGCCGATTGGGCCGCCGTCGATTTTGGCACCAAACGCCCGATCGACACCGTGAAGCTCTACGTGCTCGACGACCCGGAGCCCACCGAGGGAGGCATGGTCAAAGCACCGACCGAAATCCTTCTTGAAGCCTGGGACGACTCGAAATGGCAAACTGTGCCCGGGCAGAAACCATCTGCGGCGAATCCGAAGGGCGGCTGCCCGCATACCATCACCTTCCCCGCAATCAACACTTCCCGCCTGCGTGCCACCCTGACCCATGCGGCGGGTGCACGCTCGGGTCTCACCGAATTCGAGGCGTGGGGGCCTGGCCATCGGCCCTATGTCTCGGCGGCCCCACCAGCAGGCAACCTCGCCTTCAATCGAGAGGGGAAAGGTTTTCCGAAAATCACCGCCTCCCACTCCGACCGATACGGGGGGATCGCTGTGCGCGCCATCGACGGGAAGATCATCTTCGAGGCAACCCCGGCGAACCGTTGGACTTCCTACGGCTCCTCGAACCTTAAAGACACCCTCGAACTGGAATTTGAAAACCCGAGCAAGATCGGTCGAGCAGTTCTCTACATCTATGACGATCGCGGGGGCGTGCAGCCACCGTCCGACTACGTCGTCGAGGGCTGGATCGATGGCAAATGGAAGGCTCTATCCAACCAGACAAAGTCCCCACCGGAACCGACGGGAAACATGGCCAATGTGCTCACATTTGATCCGGTGGTACTTACAAAACTCCGTATCCTCTTCACCCATAAAGGCAAGGCGCGCAGTGGTCTGACCGAACTCGAAATCTGGAAAGAATAGGGCCATCACCGTGATAAACTCAAATTTTGCCCCTGACGTGGCACGCAAATAAAGACGATGAAAAGCACGACCTTAATACTCGCAGGTGTCCAAGCCACCAGCGCCGCGATGACGCCAGAGGAAGTCCACGCGATGCAGAACATTCCAGCCAAGGGGTTTGGCGGACGCAGCCGGCCTGAAAAAACCGGCCTCGCTACGGAATATCCCGTCGATTCGTTTTCAAAGAGGGAATCCCCAGCCGTCGTCGGAACCATCGACTACCGCAAAACAGAGGAAGAAGAATGATCATGCAACTTAAACTACATAAGCAATTATTAATGATGTCTCTTGTGGGCCTGGTTGCTTCCGGAGTCATTGCGGAAGAACTGGACGAGAAACTCGCCAAGGAGGCGCCCCTGTTCGAGCGGGCGAAAATGCGAGGCCCTCTGCGAGACGATGTCTCGCGCGACGTGGTTAAGCAAACTTCAGGCGAAGGCTATCAGCCCCGCGTCGTAGAATGGTGGCCTAAGAAAGGCGTCGATCTTATCGCAGAACCCAAAGGCGAGCCCCGCACGTGGACGATTAACCAGGAGGAGCCGGAGCAGGGGAAGGATGCGAGATGGTGGCCTAAAACCCTGCGCGGGAAAAAGCAATTCAAAGCCCACCTATTGGGGTTCCGTGGAATTGGAGCGGCTCAAAATCCATGGCAAGACGACGTGACTAAACCTCTTGACTCCTGCGGTGGTGTTGCGTCTTCCCGACGGTCGCAAGCGCTGTTTCGGCCGGGGTTCTTTCACGGATGAAGACGAGAAATACATCGTCGACCTGTACGAAAAACAGATGAAGGTCTTGCGCGACAATACCTTTGAGGAAGGGTTTGAACGGGTGGATACCTCTCACCGCATGGGTGAAAAACTTTCCAACAATCCCCTGTACACGCCCGGTACGACGCACATTAGCAGCAAGCATTTTACCGCGACCCTGGGCAGCGAACCGCCGGACAACGGTCGGTCCAAGTGGTTGATTGCCGAGGATAAAGAAAGGGCTGCTCTCAATCGAAAACTCATTATGCGTGGGTGGGAGGACTGGTGGTCGTATCTGGAGCACGGTGGACATTTGATGTTCTACTCGGAGAAGCTGGGTCCGAAATATAAGTATCGTTTCCTTGTCGGGAACACCAAGAAAGATGGAAAGACGGTGGGTGGTGGCTTTGGTGGCGGGTACGGTGGCTGCAGCGGCGGGGACGGAAATTGGTGGGGAATGTACCACGAATGGGGTCACGGTATTCCTTGCGGAAATAAAATGGTACTCGGCGGCGGCGAGGCGCTGGCCGATTCGGGTCAACTCATTGGTGATCCGTCCGGAAGCATCTACAAATGTTACTTTCAGGTCATGAAACCGTGGAAGAACCTGTTTCACGGATGGTACCCCGCTGCATACACCTGGAACATCATTGGTGACGATCCGAACTGGGGATACGCCTTCCCCTACGCGATTACACGAATGATGTCCGAGGCCGAAACCACCCCGATGCACGTCCTTGCCCGGGTGGGAGAAAAGCGGGGCCTCTTTAAGAATGGGATACGCGGAGTGGGAGACCTGCTGGGGCAGGTCGGCGCCCGAATGGCTGAGTTTGACAACGAACTTCAGCCGGCTCTGCGAAGAACGTTTGTCATGCCCACACGCGTGAGGCTACTGGAAGTCGACCGGAAGGAGAATCGCTACCGGTCCAATCCAGCCTCTGCTCCCGAAGCCTTTGGGGTGAACATTGTCCGACTCGTTCCCGATGCGAATGCCAAAGAACTGACGGTGGATTTCCAGGGGCACTACGATCCGAAAATCTACAGTGATTGGCGAGCGTGCATCGTCGCGGTGGACAAGGACGGAATATGCCGCTACTCCCCGTTGTGGAACAAAGGGAAGATGAGCATGAAAACCCAGCCGGGTGATCTGCGATACTGGTTGACGGTGACGGCGGCTCCGACGGCATTGTGCCCGACCACAGTGGACTTAGCGCGGCGTTACGATAAGGCTCACGTGGTATATCAGGGTGGATTCGGATACCGATACCCCTACGACGTGGTATTGAATGGATGTCGTGCCGGATCGCCTCACAGCACGCCCGTTGACGATGAAACCTTCGGGCAGGGAGGACTGAAAGCGGGTCGCCGCCATGGAATGGGGATGAACGTGGCGTCGATTCCCGTGACCGACCCTGAACAACGCGAGCAATTGGAAACCGTGTTGAGCGCACAGGGCGGAGAAAATGCCCAATGGCATCTCGACAATATGAAAGGCAAACGCCATCCCAACGGAGGCGGATGGGTGGCCGATACGGCTACCGTGGATGAGACCGCTTACGTGGGTCCCAACGCGATGGTGCTCGACCAAGCGAAAGTGCTCGACCAAGCCGTGATTGAAGATTACGTGATTGTCTATGGAGAAGCCGTGTTCAAAGACAACGCTCGGGCGTACGGAAAACTCCCTGTTAAGGAAGGTGTTTTCAGCAAAGATGCCCGTGCGTATAGACGTTCCGACCTGGTCTCGGATCTAAAGAAACCGAAGACCCTTGGGGTTGACGTCGACGCCCCGCAGAAACGGTACGCCCAGTTGATTGGCGCGCCTCCGATCCAGGCGAATTTCGAGATGTTCCATCCGGAAGCGACGCTCCTGGAAGACCATTTCAATGAACGCTTAGGAAGTATCTTTGGTGCCCACATCGGTGACCGTCTCTTTTTCGATGGCGTGTTGTTCGGGAATCCCGGATTCACCTATGAGGGTGTCGAAACCGGAGCGGTGACGTTCAATGGAAAAGATCAGTGGGCGGAAATGCCCGGAGAGATGGCCGACCTGGAAGTCATTACCGTCGACGTGCGGTTCAGAGTCGATTCGACCCAAAAACAAACGGTGTGGACGTTCGGGAACGATGCGTCCAGTCAGGTGTCGTTGTCGGTGGCCGGAGGCAAATTGGTGCTTCTGGGGCAAGGCGGCGGAAAACAGGCCGACGGTCGCGGCGGGAAGGTGGTTGCCGGCCAATGGACGACCGTTCGCGCCGAGCTGGATGGAGCCACCATGAAGCTCTTCCAAGACGGGCAAAACGTCGTCGAAGTAAAGACCACTTTCCGCGCTTCCGATGCGTTTACGCCCGGGAAGGTGCGAATGGCTACGTTGGCGGCTGGTTTTGGCGGCGCGACGCCCATGGCCGGCGCTGTGGATTATCTGCGGTTCTTCACCGAGGTGCTCACCGACTTTGAGAGCGTCGAGATTCCCTTACTCAATCCGCGTCGTTTGTGCCCGCGGACCTTGGCGCGGTTTGATGCGAAATTCCCGAGTAGTCATGCCAGGCAACTTCACTTCTCAGGAAAGATAGCCCCGAATCATCCCTTGAGTTTGTATTACAGAAAGTATGCCGCAGGGCTGAACTCCCGGCTGGATGATCTAGCCAGAATGAACGGCGATCGCGTTAAGATCTTGGAAGACAAACTGCAGTCGCTGGAATCCCGCAGGCAGGAGACGTACACAGAAGCTCGTGAGGCGAAGAAGAACGACAAAGCCTACCAAGAACGGTTCAAAGAATCGGGGCAGGAACTGGAAGCACTCAGACTGAAGCGAAACGCCGTCGAGTTCACGCATCCTGGGTTCAAAGAAGCCCACGCTAAGCGTGATGTAATGCTTGCCACGCTCGGGAAGAGACGGGAAGAGGCCCAAGCCGAGTTAAAAACAACCCCTGCATACGTTGCTCTTTTGGAGAAGATTGAACAGATGCGGAAGAAGGTCGACTTGATGAGGCAACAAAAGAACAAAGACTGGCAGGAAGAGAACAAGAAACTCCACGAACTGCATGGACAAAGATCGAAAATGGTCGCGGCGAAGATGGGACCTGAGGCCGACGAACTAGGGCGTGAGATAAACCGATACGGTCATACGGTCGAAGCACAGAGAAAACTGGCGAAAGAAACACCCGAGTACCTGGAGATAGACAAACAGTATAGGGAACTTGAAGAGAAGCTCAGGTACGTACCCGATCCCAAGTTTGAGCAAGAGCGGAAACAAATCGACGAAACGCTGAAAGTAACCAGAGATGAATTAGAGATTCTCAAGAAGGCTGCAGCTGCAGAAATCAATCCTCATGAAGCCTTCATCGTTAGTAATTCCCGGTTTTGGGCCAATAAAACCGTCGGGATGATACCGAGGGTTGTACTAATGGGACTGCTCCCCAAGCCCTACGACCACGTACCCCATCTGGAGGCGGCTAGAGACTTACAGAGCCGCCCATGGCCCACCACCGTAGACCTGGGATGGTCGCGCCGAGTACGAGAACAACAAAGCCGTGATCGCCCAACCCATAATG
>FUWD013255164.1_pt3 | contig 12517 bp, 15 predicted proteins | sample 1063281 | NCBI WGS metagenome assembly FUWD01 (sample SAMEA79048168, study PRJEB19326) | metagenome | biome: marine
GTGTCATAATTGGTCATCTGCCAAGGATTCTTAAAGTTGGGTATACAACTTTTGATCACATCCACGGTGGCTTGACCGCTGATCATTGCGTCTGGTGTTTTAAATGCCAGCTCGTCTTTGGCGTTCATGGGCAATACTGGTATCTCTCCAGTTTCTGTGGGAGTGAACACGTCTGGTCCATAGTACTTGCCTTTGGTGGGCAGAGTGATATAGATCGCTGGTTGTCGATAATACTTGCTCAGTGGGTTTGTGTTTTCTACCATAATTGTTATCTATAAATATACAATATTAACTTGTGCGTGTCTATATTTATATGCGTACAAAACAGGGTATTTTAAAACTGTATGACGGATGATGTAGAAAAACTGGAACAGTCGGCGAAGAAAACTGCCGGCGAATTGGATAAACTTTCCAAAGTCAGTCAGAGCACCCACGACACCCTCAGAAAAAATGCAAAGAGTGAAGAAGGCGCAAGAAAAATTACCAATCTTTATATCAGAGCTAAACAGGAAGAATTACGACAACTAAGAGCTAGTAAACAAGACCAAACTGATGCAGGTAAAATTAAAAGGATCCAACTATTACAAGAATTATCATCGATCAGACAAAGCACACGAAAACAAGGTTTGTTTGCGGCAGTTGCCACAAAGGCAACTACCGGATTAAAAAGTTTCAGGCAGGATTACAGGCCACGTTGGTCGAGGGCATACTGGCCGTTGGCAAAGGCATATTCAACACCGGTGCGAGATTCATGGATGCCGAACAAAGAATCGAAGGCTTCAGCGATGCGGTAAAAGATTTTGGCGATGTTCCTTTCCTGGGCAAGGGCCTAACAGCACTGGCCAAGTCGGCGGACTTCAACGTGGGCATATTCAAGCAACTGGCACAGACCGGCGCCACGTTCGAATCATCGATCATCAATTTAAGAAATGCGGCCCATGAGGCCAGGATGCCGATATTGGATTTCGTTGACATGGTATCAAAAAACTCCGAAGTGATGGGTCAACTCTTTGGATCTGTGGACGCCGGTGTTAAGAGAATGAGTCAATTCCAGAGTGCGTTACGAACTGTGACACAAGAACAGTTTGCTCAATTTGGATTGAACCTCACAGAAACATCAGAATATTTCCAAACCTATCTAATGTTGGAGAGGGCAAGGGGTAGATTGGTTCTGGGCAACACCGACGAGGAGATTGCCAGATCAAGCCATTACATCAAAAATCTAGTGAGACTGTCAAAATTAACCGGAGAAAATGTTGATGCGATAGATAAAAGAAACAGAGAACTTGCGGCCAACGGGGTGCTACAATCACAACTGTTATCCTTAGGTCCAGCACAGCGAGCGGCCATCAATGGCACAATTGCCAGTTTTGGAGGAGCCGACACGATGATCGGTAAGTTGATCACCCAAGTGGTGGCATTTGGTCAAGCCACGGAAACCGACACTGCCCTCTTGGACGAAGTTGCCCGCGGACAGTTGATACCTGCGATCCGAGCTCTCAAGTCCGGGGCCATGGATGTTGTTGAGTTTCAAAATATCGTGGGTCGAGCAACCAACGAAGGAGCCATTAGTGACTTCACTCGATCTCTTGCTCGAGCAAGCATAGTCAACGGCGAGAATGCTGGTGTGGTGAACGAGACCACTCGATTACAAAGAGCAAGAAATACCACAGATGCCAACGAGATGGCATACAGAGACACGGTCAGTAAAAGTTTAGTCGGCATGGGAGATTCACTCAAGGTAGCCAAATCAGGGGCAGAATCTCTGACCACAGGCGCAATGGAATTTACAGCATCGTCTATGGGTCTGCTCGAAAAAGCAATCGCAACACTGGGTCAAAATAAGTTGGATGGAGACATAATGAAGAAAAGTTCCATGGCCACTATCATGGCATTTGATCCCTCGTCACGTGCTTTAAGAGTAACAGACAAAAACGGTCCCGCGGATCCTATGCAGATCTATCAAAATACAGCATTCTCAAACGACATCTCCGGAGAAGCGAGTTACGATGGTTTCAAGACAGGAACGAAAAATGTAACCGGAGAAAGATTTCCAAATTTCGGAACCCAAGGCACTGTTGTTCGGGTGCATGGACCAGAGGCCATAATACCGAGGGAATCTCCCATGGGCAAGATTGTCGCGGCCGTGGACAGCCTGACAGTTAAACCTACTGTGAATGCCAGTGTGACTGCATCTGCAATGCCAGACAAAGGAAACAGCGGAGAAACCGACAATATCACCGCAATCAGCTCACTATTGAGTAGGAACTTGGATAATATTTCACAGATAATGGATAAGAGCGAAAAACATTTAAATACACTGGTGGGAATAAATTCCACCGTGGCAAAAAACACAATGGATACCAAAAAAGGACTTGCAAACTTGAGCACTTCCCTAGTATAATATAAACATGGCTTGGAAAAAATACTTTAAAGACGCAAACTTATCTCCCATATCAGGAGATAAAAACCCGCAATTCGCAAAACGAAATTACTCATCCTATCTACCGGATGTGTACACCGGACACCCCAACCGAGTGCAAAGATACTTTCAGTACGATCAGATGGATTCTGATTCAGAGGTCAATGCGGCCCTGGATATTCTTGCAGAATTTTGCACACAGAGTAACAAAGAGAACGAAACTCCATTCGACATCGTGTTCAAAGATGATGTCACAGAATCAGAAGTTAAACTGTTGAAAAAAGCTCTGCAACAGTGGACCAAATCAAATCAATTTTCAAAAAGAATTTTTAGAATTTTCCGTAACACTTTAAAATACGGAGACTGTTTCTTCGTGAGAGACAACGAGACCAACAAATGGTTGTACATCGATCCTGCCAAGGTGGATAGAATTGTTGTGAACGAATCAGAAGGCAAAGTGCCTGAACAGTACATCATCAGAGACATCAACCCTAACCTACAGAGATTGAGTGCCACACAGATCACACCAAACCAACTGTACGGTGGAACTACAGGTGGAGCATATGCTCAGAATTTTGCAGGTGCCGGGCAGGGAGCAAATCAATCAGGTGCAGGTGGCGGCATGGGAGCATCCGGTGGAAGATTCTACAAATCCATGAACCAGTATGCAATCAATGCAGAACATGTGGTACACATGAGTCTGTCAGACGGATTGGATAACTTGTTTCCTTTCGGTCAGTCTGTGCTGGAACAGGTATTCAAAGTGTTCAAACAAAAAGAATTATTAGAAGATGCAATCATCATCTACCGAGTACAACGAGCTCCGGAACGAAGAGTGTTCTACATCGATGTGGGTAACATGCCAACGCATTTGGCCATGCAGTTCGTTGAACGAGTTAAAAACGAGATCAATCAAAGAAGGATCCCTACCACAGCAGGTGGAGCAAATCACATAGATGCCACATACAATCCGATGTCAATGAATGAAGATTATTTCTTCCCTCAAACAGCAGAAGGACGAGGATCTAAAGTGGACACACTGCCAGGTGGTACCAATCTAGGCGAGATTGACGATCTAAGATTCTTCACAAATAAAATGTTCCGAGGATTACGAATTCCATCATCTTATCTGCCCACAGGGCCAGAAGATTCTCAACAGTCTTACAATGACGGTAGGGTGGGCACAGCATTTATTCAAGAATTAAGATTCAACAAATATTGCATGCGATTACAATCAATGGTTGCACCCATGTTCGACGAAGAGTTCAAATTGTGGATCAAGAACAAAGGTTACACCATGGACAACTCAGCATTTGAGTTGAAATTGAATCCTCCACAGAACTTTGCACAATATCGACAAACAGAAATGGATCAAAGCAGAGTGAGTACATTCGTACAGGTAGCAGAGTTACCATACATGAGCAAACGATTTGCCCTGAAGCGATTCTTGGGCATGAGCGAAGAAGAAATGGCTCTAAACTCACAATTGTGGTCAGAAGAAAATAATGTGGCACAGAAAAAACAAACCAAATCCACACAGATGCGAACAGCAGGAGTAGCACAATCTGATCTACAATCAGATCTGGATCAGTTTGAAGAACCCACAGCAGAACCAGATTCACCAGAACCAGGACAGCCGGGCACAACTCCTCCAGGCGGAACGCCGGGTCAAGGTGGAACCAATACAATATAAATATCGTTATGAAGTTAATGGAAATGTTTCAAAATACAGCAGACGGCTTTGAGCAAACAAAGAACTACAATGCCGAAGACGATATCTCTGTCCTAGATGACGGTGATACTCGAAAAACTCGTTTGACTCTAAAAGACATTAACAAAATGCGTCTTGCCTCAGAGCAACACGACGAAGAGCAAAAACAAGAAGCAGTGTTTGTACAAAAAATGTACGGACAACCAGCAATTGAAGACGACTTATCTTTGTAATAATAATTAAACACACAATATTATGGAGAATACAACAGCATTTGTATTAGGCAACGGTGAATCTCGTAAAGGTATTCGCATTGCTGATCTTAAGACACACGGCAAAGTTTGGGCATGTAACGGTGTGTATCGCACAGAAGAACCTGATGTATTGGTGTGTGTGGATCCCAAAATGGTGTTAGAAATATCAGAAACACCGTACCCTGAAACACACGAAGTATGGAGCAACTACAATCACCAGTACGATAAAGTCGATCGAGCCAAGAATCACATACAGTTTTTTAAACCCTCGTTGGGCTGGAGTTCTGGTCCTACTGCATTAAAACACGCTTGTGAACAGGATTTTAAAACCATATACATTCTGGGTTTTGATTATCAAGGACACCCTAAGTCCAATAAAGGACAATTTGCATTTAATAATGTGTTCAAAGGCACTCGCAACTACAAACCCGTGGAATCAGATGCCACTTTTTATGGCAACTGGATGAATCAAACCAAGCGATGTTTAAACGATTATCCATCCATTCAGTTTGTAAGAGTAGCACCCCACAACGGATTTCGTCCTCATGATTTAAACTTTGCTCCAAACTTTAAAACCCTAGATATTGAAGAGTTTTTGGAGCTATATAATTTACAAATCAAAATATAGCGTAATACTGTCATATAAAGACAGTTTTAGCCGCTTTTGGCACCTGTTTCGCCGCCTATATAGTAAATACCTACACTTATAAGTAATCTTAACGCATACACAAGGAGCACGTGCAACATGTCAAACAAATTTGAACAATTATTAGAATTGTTAATCAATGAAGAAAACGACAAAGCGGAATCTTTATTCCACGAGATCGTAGTAGAGAAGTCAAGAGACATCTACGAAGGATTAGCAGAAACAGAAGAGTCAAAAGACGAAACTGTTGAAGAAACAAAAGAAGAAGAAGTAAGCAAAGTTGTACCAGCAGGTTCTCACAAAATGCCTGACGGTACTATTATGAAAGACAAAGATCATAAGAAAGAAGCTAAAGAAGACGAAACTGTGGGTGAACAAGTTGAACTTGCAGATGAAGCTAAAGACGAAACTGTTGAAGAAGAGTCTATCGAAGAAGTAGGTGGAGATGCAACTGATGAATTGATCAAAGACATATCTGCTGAAGAAGAAGGCGAAGCTGATGTTGCCGATGCCGGCGAAGAAGAAGTTGCTGGTGACGAAGAAGGCGATGTAGAAGACAGAGTTGTTGATTTAGAAGATGCTTTAGACGAACTAAAAGCAGAATTTGAAAAAATGATGTCAGGTGATAAAGGTGAAGAAGAAATGATACCAGGTGAAGAAGAAGCAGAAGAAGCGGCTTTAGCACCAGTAGAAGCTCAAATGCCTTTCGAAGCTAAGGAAACTGTAAAAGAATACAAAATTCCTAAGTCTGCTGAAACTGCTGACGGAACTGCTAACAAAAAATCTCCAACAAGTGATAAAGGTGGAAAAGTAGCAAAAGCAGATGCTAAAAACATTGCTCAAGGTTCAGCTGACGAAAAAGGCGGAACAGTTGCAACTCCAGCTAAAATCATCGGTGATGTAGCAAACACAGGCGGTAAAGAAAAAGTGTCATTAAAACCGGCACCAAAAACTGAAACTGCTGACAAAGCTGATAACAAAAAATCTCCAGTTGCGTAAGTAATTGGAATTTTAAGGAGAGAGTCGGATGTCATCATTGTACCTACGAGAACAACTAACGTTTGATCAAGCACGAGTGCAGGTTTTACATGAAGGTAAAGATGGAAAAGATCTTTACATGAAAGGTATCTGTATTCAAGGAGGCATTAAGAATGCCAATCAAAGAGTGTATCCGGTTTCGGAAATTGCGAAAGCAACTAAAACACTTAATGATCAGATCACGTCAGGTTATTCTGTACTAGGAGAAGTAGATCATCCAGACGATTTAAAAATTAATTTGGACAGAGTTTCACACATGATTACTGATATGTGGATGGACGGTCCAAATGGATACGGCAAAATGAAGATTTTGCCAACCCCCATGGGTCAACTTGTTTCAACTATGTTGGAATCGGGTGTGAAATTAGGCGTCAGCTCACGAGGAAGTGGAAACATTTCTGAATACGGCAACGGCGAAGTTTCAGACTTTGAAATCATCACAGTGGATATAGTGGCTCAACCTTCGGCACCTGGTGCTTACCCAACTGCAATATATGAACATCTTTTAAACACAAAAGGCGGACATAAAGCAATGGGTGCGGCGGCTGAAGTTAGAAATGACAAAAAAGCACAAAAAGCCCTCACTGAGGCACTAACCAACATAATCAAAGGACTAAAATAACATGTTCGACGCAATATCAAAACTAGTTGAGTCAGGCGTGATCGGAGAAGAAACTCAAAAATCTATCTCTGAAGCGTGGGATTCACAAGTTAAAGAAAACAGAGAAACAGTAGCGGCTGAACTTCGTGAAGAATTTGCTAAAAGATACGAGCACGACAAAGGTAACATGGTCGAGGCTATTGACAAGATGATGACTGATAAGTTGTCTGAAGAAATCAGCAAATTTGTCGAAGACAGAAAAGCACTGGCTGTAGAAAAAACTTCTTACAAAGAATCTGTAGGAACGCATTCTGCAAAATTAGAAGAGTTTGTATTAAGCAAACTTACTAATGAAGTTAAAGAACTACACGACGACAGAAAATCTGTGTCTGAAAACTTTGGAAAATTAGAGGAGTTCGTTGTAAACGCACTTGCTAAAGAAATCAAAGAATTCGCAGAAGACAAGAAATCTGTAATCGAAACCAAAGTAAAATTAGTGAAAGAAGCAAAAGTTCAATTGAAAAAATTGAAAGAATCTTTCATTAAGAAATCAGCTCAGGTTGTTGAATCGGCTGTCTCTAAAAAATTGACTCAAGAAATTGCTCAATTGAAAGAAGACATCACGTCAGCTAGAGAAGTTTCTTTTGGTAAACAAATTTTCGAAGCGTTTGCTTCAGAGTATCAAGCTTCTTACTTAAATGAGAAGTCTGAATCATCAAAACTTATGAAGGTTGTTGATGAAGCTACTTTGAAACTGCAAGGCGCTGAGAAATCCATCGAAGAGAACAGAGTGGTGATTGAATCCAAAGAGCAAGAAATTGCTCAGATCAAGGATTTGATGGAACGCAAAGAAACGATGGCAGAGTTGCTCAAACCTTTGAGCAAAGAAAAAGCAGATGTTATGAATCAGTTACTGGAATCAACAGAAACTGGCAAATTAAAATCTGCGTATGACAAGTATCTTCAAGCAGTGATGGAAGATGCTCCTGTAGCAAGAGCCAAGAAATTTATTTCTGAAGCTTCTGGCGACAAAGCAGGTGCTCCTCGATCAGAACGAGACGATGCTGAACTAAGCAATATCCGTGTATTAGCGGGCGTTGCTCAAAACTAACAACTAAACTAAGGGAATGAAACAAATGAGTGAATTATTTGAGTCAAAATGGAGCGAAACTAAATCAGCTCTAACTGAAGGTTTAGCGGGTAACAAGAAAAAGACTATGGACATCATCTTAGAAAACACTAAGAGATATTTGTCAGAGTCTGCTACTGCAGGTGCTACATCTGCTGGTAACGTTGCTACGTTAAACAGGGTTATCCTACCAGTAATTAGACGGGTTATGCCGACTGTTATTGCTAACGAAATCGTTGGTGTACAGCCGATGACTGGTCCTGTAGGACAAATCCACACACTAAGAATTAGATATGCTGATTCTTCTAGCGGAACTACGACAACAACTGCTGGTGAAGAAGCACTATCTCCATTCAAGATTGCGGAAGCATACTCTGGAGACAACAGTTCAACTAAAGCGGCGGCTACTGCGGCATTAGAAGGATCTGCTGGAAAAAGATTATCTATCCAAATCTTAAAACAAGCGGTTGAAGCTAAATCAAGAAAACTATCTGCAAGATGGACTTTTGAAGCGGCTCAAGACGCACAAGCACAACAAGGTATCGATGTTGAAGCGGAAATCATGGCGGCGTTAGCTCAAGAGATTACTGCTGAGATCGACCAAGAAGTTATCGGTTCATTACAATCATTAGCAACATCTAATGGTAACAATGAAACTTATGACCAATCTGGTGTATCTGGAACTGCAACTTTCGTAGGCGATGAGCATGCGGCACTTGCAATCTTGATCAACCGAGTTGCTAACGTAATCGCACAAAGAACAAGAAGAGGCGCTGGTAACTACGCTGTAGTTTCTCCACAAGCTCTAACTATTCTTCAATCTGCTACAACTTCAGCGTTCGCAAGATCAACTGAAGGAACTTTCGAAGCACCGTCAAACACTAAGTTTGTTGGAACTTTGAATGCGGCGATGAGAGTATATGTTAACGCTTATGCGGCTGACGACTCTAACGTACTTGTTGGTTACAAAGGTGCAAGTGAAGCAGACGCTCCGGCGTTCTATTGTCCTTACATTCCTTTGATGTCATCGGGTGTTGTACTTGATCCAGCTACTTTTGAACCAGTTGTTGGCTTCTTAACAAGATATGGCTATGTTGAATTAAACAACACTGCGTCATCTCTTGGTAACGCGGCTGACTACTTAGGTACAGTAGGAATCAGTAACGTATCATTTAAATAATCTTTAGATTATTTGAGATTAAAAAGGCGTCAGAATGGCGCCTTTTTTTTGACTAAAAAATCAAATACACTCGTTTAACGGCATTTTTTTCTTTGTCGTACGAATTGCATTCCAAATATGACATTTTAATAGTTGCAACTAACACCTAAATATTTCTACGAAGATACAAATATCTTCTTAAACGAAAGGAAATCCAAATATGGAAATTCTAACTAAAATCAAAGCAGGCGCAAAGACTATCACAGAAACTGGCGTGGGCTTGATCGCCCTGGCGATGGTTTTCGAAATATTGTTCAAGGGACAACCAATACCGTTCTTGGGAACAATAAATGTAATCGGAAATGTGTCGGCGATTGTAAAATCTTTCTCAGCTGATGGATTGGTAGGACTTGTAGCAATATACGTTCTATACGCTATCTACAAAGAAAAATAAACAATCAAACACCTGGGGCGGTGCAGACGTGCATCGCCCATTTAACTCTACATTTAATTTTTATTAGCACTGTATAAATACATCAGTTTAATTGTGCTTTACAATGGTGTAAAGACTTATGCGGAAATAAACCACCGCGTACCGAGTAGAACTTGGATTGGACTCCTAACTAAAGGAGAAAACAAATGGGAAGACCCGTAAAAAAATCACGTTTTGGAAACACAGCAGGCGACTTTGAAGTCACTGGTGCATTTGCAACAACAGCAACACAGCCAGACGGTACAGGTGCAGAAGCAGTATCTACAGCATCCGGCAACTATATCGTTAAACAAAGATCCAGCAAAAGATTTATTATTAATTTTACATCTGCAGATGGATCGACTAGATTAGCACAAACACTTGCACTTACAGCAGTAGCTCCGGCTTCATTGACAGCTGGACAGTTTTGTGTTCAACTTATACTTGATGACTCTACTGTGGCATATGTGGCTAAGTTCTTCAACAGAACTGTACACTATGTAACAGCGGCTGGCGCAACAGGAGCAATAGCTTACGCAATGCTAACTGAAGCAACAGACGAAGGCAACACAGCAGGCAAAGGTACTATCGACGTACTATAATCATAGTAGCACACGTGCTTATAAGACCATGGGGGAGTTGTATGCTCCCCCATTTCTTTTATAAATAACAGTAATATTATGGCAAGACGTATTGTAAACTCAGGTGATTATTCAGTTACAGCAGGCACGGGCGTATTAGGTGTCAACACCATCACACTCGATGCGGCAAATGTGAGAATTCCAGGAAAGTTAACGATTGAAGGCACACAGACTGTAATTAATTCAACCACACTGACAGTGGATGATCCTTTCATTGAAGTGATCAAAAACAACTCGGGCTCAGATCTGGATGGTGGTATCTATGTGAATCGAGGCGGAACCGGCAACAATGCTGTGATGTTTTGGGACGAAGGTGACGATGTATTCAAAATGGGAACAACCACAAACAATGCTTCCACATCTCCACTGACCAATCTAACACTGGCAAAATTACAAGTAGCAGAACCTTCTGCCACCTCAGATGTCGCCACAAAAAACTATGTTGATGTTGAAGTAGGATCAATAACGGGTGCAACATTTGCCGTTGACGATTCTTCAACTGTAACAGCCGCGTCAGGCAACACTCTATATCTTAAAGGTGGATCCAACATTAACACTGTTGGCAATAATGCCACAGACACAATAACAATATCACTAGACAACGATTTGACAGGTATTACATCCATAACATCAGATGCATCCAACGGTGATTTAACACTGACAGCAAACGGCACAGGTGAAATAGTGCTGAATGACATACTAACATTCACAGTGGGCACTGCAAACCCAACTGCTACTACATCTACTAAAATGTATAACAAAACAGCGGCAGGCGGCGGAACAGGCCTATACTTTAAAAACTCAAACATTGATTCTGGTGCTGAAGGAGAATTGATAAGTAAAAAGAAAGCAACAGCACTAGCTATTGCACTAGGATAATATATGGCAATTACAAATTTTCAAGTTGGAACAGGCACGGGATCAGCGGCATTCACAGCGTCAGCATCCACTGCTATCACAGCTATGTACATCACAAACAAATCATCATCAGACGGAAACGTGGACGTATATGTGGTTCCGTCGGGCAGTACTGTAAACGAAAATTTCAAAGTCTACAACACTCTTTTAGTACCAGCCCAAGACACTTACGTGATCGATTCAGAAAAATTAATTCTCGAAACTGGTGATAAGATTTACATTGCGGCTCCAGACTCATCAGCACAATTCAACGCAACCATATCAACCATAGGATTATAATCCAATGGGTAGGCTCGTAAAAAACACAACAATAAATCCAGGTTCTTTAGCTGTAAAAATCCCCACAGTAACCACGACACAACGACCCACAGGTGCAGACGGTGATATTGTTTACAATGCAACCACTGGTACATTTCAAGCCTATGACAACGGATGGGCCAACATATCCACGGGCAATTCCGCACCAGGCACAATAACCATTGATAATTTTCAAGGAGACGGAACCACAACAGTTTTTGGAAATGGCTCAGGTAACATGGATGATTCTACTGCGGCACAGTTAAGTTTTTCAGTAACAGATCCCACTGATATATTAGTGTTCATTGGCGGTGTATATCAAATCCCCACAGTCAACTACACTGTTGGTGGGAACACAATCACATTTGGATCTGCTCCGCCGGCAAATGACGGTGCAAGTAACGACCATATCATCACAATCATACACGGCCTTAACAAATTAGGCGAATAAAAAATAAAATTTAATTAATTGTACCGAACGGTCGCCATCCACCGGGAGTGCCACCTTTAATGCATACCCAGCCAACCGGAAGACCCAGAGCAGGCTGTTCATTCCACACAATTGACCCTGTGGACCAGGCACCGGATTTAGGTTCTTGCTCGCCGGAAGAAAATACTCTTTCAGAAAATTTTATATTGCCGGCAACTTCTAAACTTTCAGTTGGATTTTTAACTCCCACGCCAACCTTGCCATACACATTTAAATTAACAGGCTTGCCTGTTTCTGAACCAACCACTACATCTCCGTTGGCTCTACAAGTTAATCGTGGAGTATTGTCTGTCCCTATAGAAAAAGGCACGTGTGCAGAAGTGCCTACAAACCCTGTCAATTCATGGAAGTGTGTTACTATTTCGTAACCATTTGAAAATACAGCAAAATCTGCTCCAGGGGCTGTGGTGTTGATACCTACTCTCCCGTCTGCCACATACAGAGTATTTTTTACCTGTAAATCTTTTAGTATACCTACTTCTTGCAGATAACTTTTCTTTACAGACTTACCTAAAGAATCTTTCCATATAACTTCGTTGTTGTCCACCATCACTGCTTGAGTGACATTTAATTTAGGCACCTGTGCAGAAACATATTCTAATTTGTCTGCTCGCACTGTGCCTTTGATATCTAAATCTTTTTTAATTTCCACACTGCCATTTTTAACAATGATCTGCGTTTCTGACGCAGTGTCCTTGATACCTGTACTGCTGAAATTAGTTACTGTCCCGCCGTCTAT
>FUWD013229369.1_pt1 | contig 12516 bp, 9 predicted proteins | sample 1063281 | NCBI WGS metagenome assembly FUWD01 (sample SAMEA79048168, study PRJEB19326) | metagenome | biome: marine
TACGGGATCCGCGGCGTGAAGGGTCGCCGCGGGATGCCGTCGCGACCGACGTTGAGCTCATAGGCCGGCTCGAGATTTTCCGGCACGACCACGACCGGAGGCGGCGGCGGCGGGCCAGCTGCAACAATCTTCCCCCCTGTTGAGGAGCGCGATCTGATTGCAATAGGGCCCTGCGAGGTTGAGGTCATACTGAACGACGATGGTGTAAAGCTGGAGCGCGGCGACCATCGTGAGGATCTACTGAATCCATCAAACTAGTACGGATTTGCTCGAAATTCCGTGGCACGCCCGGAGGGATTCGAACCCCCAACCTTCTGATCCGTAGTTACCTAAACGAGCTAGGACCCGCGGTGTTTCTTAGAGTTTAGCAGGGGTGAGATGTGTCTGGAAGTGTCAGGAAATGTCACAGTGGCCACCCGATCGACTGACATGTCGACTGACATAATCCACGAGCCAAGAGGTGCCAATGGAGGCCGCGGCTTTGAAAAGTGGCAATCAGACCGCACTGCGGGGATCAACAACCTTCGCACTATAGGTCGGGTTTAGCCAAAAACATTTCCTAGCCCGCAGGTCTCCTTGGGGCGTGATTTTTTGTCCTCGCCATTGCAAGCTTTAGGGCGCACGTGGATTACGGGACACAAAACTGATGCGGAAGAGGTCACTGGTTCGATCCCAGTATCGCCCACCGTAATATGCCAGGCATTTACTGGCCTCTAAGCTCTTGAGGTAGGGCCCGTGCGATAGTCGTGCGATAGTCGTGCGATAGTCGTGCGATAGTCGAGGGAAGTTGATCCCGATCCGATTGCCGGAACCCGCGAGCGGAAAGCGGCAAGTCGAGTCCGAGGTTCAATCCATTCGCCTCAGCGGCTAGTCATTCAGAATCTCGTCGCACCGGACAATCAGGTCCTCGTGTTCCGTTTCGAGGGAGTCAATCGTGTCGAGCACGAGCCTCTTCTTGAATTCAGAGGCCTCGAGAGCAAGAGTGTCTTCCAGTATTTCCAGGGTTCTAGCGTGCCCTCTAAAGGCCCGCCCTACTGGAGTTCCGAGGGCCTGTTCCCCCAAGCTTTGAAAAAAAAGCACCCGGGCAACGCTATCGCTCCCAAAACTGTCTCGCGGAGTGGAGTAGAACCCCTCACAAGCTTTGGCCTAGACCGGCGAAGCACACCCCGCGAGCAGCAAAGCAACAGAAACGGGGACCATAATTTTTCTTATAACTGCACGCTACTGTTTTTCCACAGAATCCGCGAGAGGCCTTTGTGGACAACCTCAGCGGGCTGGAGTCATATGTCCCTACTGTGATCCTATGACCCAGGTAGGACCAGTGTTCTCCCCCAACTGCCCCACTTGTCTGATGAGATGCGACCTTGACGACATCGGCTACTACTGTGCCGACTGTAGGATTTCTTACCGTGGTGGACAATCGACGACAGCGGGAAAACCATTCTTGTTAGAGTCCCCTGAAAACGGGGAGGGCCACCTCCGGTGAAAATCCGACCCCCTAAGTAGTTACGCCTCTACAGCGTCGAGAACATCCTCAGTGTCACCCTGCGCGAGACGTTCAGCCAATTGGCGCACCAAGTAGCTGATACCAAGAGGACATTGCTCCTGGGTCTTCGCCAGCGTGAAATTTCCCTCCATCTACTGTCCGTACATCAGAGGCAAGAATTGCATGGCCGCGAAGCAGAACATGGACGTCTGTTCGAGCATGTTCCCCGAACATTCTTTTAGAGACGGTTTCCCCCCGGCTATTTTGCAGCCACTCCCTCGCAACGTCTATCGCTTCCTGCATTTCTGGAGGAGGTGAGAGCTCGGGATATTTATCGAAGAATCCTTCGTAATTAGTTGACGCTCGCCGTCTAGTAGCTCATGCCCTTGTGTGCCTTATCGGTGCAGCGATTGAGTTCTCGGTCTGCCAGCCTACGACTGTGCCCGGCATCACTCGGAACTACCTGACCGAGCTCGCGATCTTCTCCCACCCGCGTCGCGGATCACTTCGATAGTTCTCGAAAAGGTGGCTCGTGGTCTGGTTGGAGAATAATTCAGTGACCGGCTTGAGGTTCCTGCGAGGAGTGAATTGCCTGAAGCGAAACAGTGTTTTTGTCTGCAGACGTCGGTAGCCTGCTAGCAAGCGTTTTGAATGAATAGCGGACACACGATGGTACGAGGGAGAGCACTCACGACATGACACATCGAACTATGAACGGATTAGTTTTGACGGGCGCGTCTTCGAGGGCGGTCCGAAAGTAGTGGCTCTCAAGAAGTCTGACCTCTACAGCTCACTCTGGAGCAGTGCGGACGAGCTTCGAGGCGGCATGGATGCTTCCGAGTACAAGGACTATGTCCTGACCCTTCTTTTCGTGAAGTACGTCACCGACAAGGCGAAGTCAGATAGAAACAGTCTGATCGAAGTTCCTGTGGGCGGCTCATTCGACGACCTCGTGACTTTCAAGGGTGACAAGGAGATCGGCGACAAGATCAACAAGGCAATCAGCAAGCTCGCCGAAGCCAACGACCTGCAAAGTGTTTTTACCGACACGGACTTCAACAATGATGAGAAGCTCGGCAAGGGTAAAGAGATGCAGGATCGTCTGACGAACTTGATCTCGATCTTCCAGGAACTCGACTTCCGTGGCTCTCGCGCAGAAGGCGACGACCTTCTTGGAGACGCCTATGAGTACCTGATGCGTCACTTTGCAACCGAATCTGGAAAGTCGAAGGGTCAGTTCTACACGCCTGCCGAGGTCTCGCGCAGCATGGCTCAGCTGATCGGCATGACGCCGAGCACTCCCTACTCGGCAACGGTCTACGACCCGACATGTGGGTCAGGCTCGTTGCTGCTGAAGATTGCCGACGCCGCACCAAACGGGCTGACGATCTACGGCCAGGAGAAGGACAACAAGAACTGGGCGCTCGCGAAGATGAACATGATTTTGCACGGCAACGAGATTGCCGATATTCGCAAGGGCGACACGATCTCAAGCCCTCAGTTCACAACGAACGATCGACTTGATACGTTCGACTTCCTCGTTGCTAACCCACCGTTCTCCACCAAGTCATGGACGAACGGCCTCGACAAAGAGTACGGCCGCTTTGACGGCTACGGGCGTCCTCCTAATAAGAATGGTGACTTCGCCTTCTTGCTTCATATTCTCAAGTCGCTCAAAAGCACTGGCAAGGGTGCGGTGATCCTGCCGCATGGGGTTCTCTTCCGCGGCAACTCCGAAGCGGTGATCCGCAAGGAAATCGTCAAGCGCCGCTACATCAAGGGCATCATCGGCCTGCCACCGAACCTTTTCTACGGCACCCCCATTCCTGCCTGCATCCTCATCCTCGACAAAGAGAACGCGCAGACACGGACCGGCATTTTCATGATCGACGCCTCCAAAGGCTTCAAAAAGGACGGCCCGAAAAACCGTTTGCGCTCTCAGGACATCCACAAAATCGTGGACACGTTCAAGCGCCAGACCGAAGTGCCGGGCTACGCCCGCATGGTGTCGGTTGCAGAAATCAGCGATCCAAGGAACGACTACAACCTCAACCTCCCGCGCTACATTGACAGCACCGAGCCTGAGGATCTCCAGGACATTGACGGCCACCTGCGTGGCGGCATACCCGAGCGCGACATAGACGCACTTGACCGCTACTGGCAGATCATGCCCAACTTGCGCGCCACCTTGTTCAAGAAGTCCGCGCATCCCGGCTATTACGAGCTCACCAGCTTTGAGGTGAAGCCCGCCATCTTCGGCCACCCAGAGTTCACCGCATTCAAGACCAACGTCGACAAGCTCTTCGCGGAGTGGAAGGCCACCAACGCGCCACGACTTAAAGGCTTCGCCACCGATGCCGCCGGTAACCACCCCAAGGCCCTAATTGACGCGCTCTCCGAAGACCTGCTCGCCACTTTCGCGCCAACGCCCTTGCTTGCCCACTATGACATCTATCAGCACCTGATGGACTACTGGACGGAGACTATGCAGGACGATTGCTACATCGTTTCAGCCGAAGGGTGGAAAGCGGGCGCTCAGGTTCGTGAAGTGCTCCGTGTCAAAAAGAAGGGCAACACACTGGTCTGGCCGGAGGTGCACGACTACAAAAAAGGACAGCGCCGGTTCAGGTCTGACCTCATCCCCGGAAATATTCTCATCGCCCGCTACTTTGTGGCCGAACGCAACGCCATCGAAAGCGTCGAGCAGGAACTCGCCGAGATCGATCAGCGACTCGAGGAGCTGTTAGAGGAACAGGGCGGTGACGGCGGGTTTCTAGAGGAAGTGATCGAGGGCGAAGGTGACAAGCGGAAAATTACCAAGAAGGCTGTGACGGCGCTCCTGAAGGAGATAGGTAAAGACCGAAACTTTGCCGATGAGTGCAAAGCGCTGGAAGACTATGGCGCGCTGCTTGACAAACAGTCAAGCACCAGGAGCCGTCTCAAACAGGCGCTGGCGGACCTGGACGCCCAACTGGACGCCAAGTATCACTCGCTCACCGAGCACGATATTAAGGCTCTAGTGGTGGACGACAAATGGCTGGCCACCCTCGCTGACGCAGTCCAGGGTGAACTCGACCGCATCTCGCAGACCCTCACTGACCGCATCCGCCAGCTCGCCGAACGCTACTCCACCCCGCTGCCGCAGCTCACCGACGAAGTTACCGTGCTCGCCAGTCGCGTCGAGGAACACCTCAAAATGATGGGTGCATTGTGGAAATAAAGCCCAACTACAAGGACACTGAGGTGGGCCTAATCCCTGAGGATTGGGACGTGTTGTCTCTTGGAAAAATAACATCAATTCAGCGTGGGAAATTCAGCGCTCGACCTCGCAATGACCCAAAATATTATGGTGGTGACTTCCCATTCATTCAAACTGGTGACGTAAGACGATCTGGTGGCTTGATCACCTCCTTCACGCAGACGCTCAACAACGATGGGCTACTGGTAAGCCGGCTGTTTCCCAAAGGCACCCTCTTCTTCACCATCGCGGCAAACATTGGAGACGTCGGTATTGCCGTGTTTGAGGCATCGTGCCCCGACAGTCTGGTTGCTATCGTTCCAGGCGCTGCTGTAGAGAAGGTTTGGCTCCTCTACGAATTGGCGCACCGCAAAGAGAGCTTTGAGAGGTTGGCCTCGCCCGGCGCGCAGCTGAACCTCAGTCTTGAGAAGCTACGCCCCTACTTGATTCCAGTTCCTACCAGACCTGAGCAACGCGCTATCGCTGCGGCGTTGAGAGATGTGGACGCGCTGCTGGGCGCGCTAGACCTGCTCGTCGCCAAGAAGCGTGACCTCAAACAGGCCGCCATGCAGCAACTCCTCACCGGACAAACACGCCTCCCTGGCTTCCAAGGCGAGTGGGAGATGAAGACTCTCGGCGACTTATTCTCTTTTAGCGGCGGCTATTCGGCATCACGCGACCAACTTTCCACGGAAGGACAATGTTATCTGCACTATGGCGACATCCATGGCTCAACGAAGACCTCCGTTGACGCGCGCACCGACTATCAGGACATCCCCAAGCTCGACGTTCCATTGAAGCGAGTTTCATCCGGCTCTTTGCTCAAAGATGGCGATGTTGTGTTCGTTGACGCCTCCGAGGACGACGAGGGAACGAGCAGGCATGTGGTCGTCGTGAACAAGGATAACGTCCCGTTCATTTCTGGTCTGCACACAATAGTTGCGAAGAGCAAGACGGACGAACTGGTCCACGAGTATCGGCAATACTGTTTTCAGACCGCAGCTATTCGGGAGCAGTTCCTTTTCTACGCTGTGGGAACAAAGGTTTCCGGTATCAGCAAAACCAACATCCCAAAGCTAAAGCTGCCCCTTCCGAGCGCCCCTGAACAGACCGCCATTGCCGCCTTGTTGACGGACATGGACGCGGAGCTAGCAGCGCTTACGCAACGGCTGGCTAAGACTCGAGCCCTGAAGCAAGGGATGATGCAGGAACTTCTGACTGGACGCACTCGCCTGGTATTCGCAGAGGTTGCAGCATGAGTGTCGTCGGGCAAATTGAACGCAAGACTCAGGACCACGTCGTAGCGTTGCTCAGGCAACAACTCGGCTACGACTACCTCGGCAACTGGGAATATCGCGAAAACAACTCACATGTCGAAGTTGAGCTACTGACGCATAACTTGCTTGCCCGTAGTTACGATGCTGAGTTAGCCGACAAGGCGATTGCCGAACTCAAGAAGGCCGCGTCTCTTGGTGGTGGCCGAACGCTCTATGGAGCCAATCACGAGGTCTATCGCTTGCTTCGTTACGGAGTGAAGGTTAAGCGCGGGGTGGGCGAGCTGTTTGAGACAGTTTGGCTTGTCGACTGGTCGAACCCTGTGGCCAACCACTTCGCGATTGCTGAAGAGGTCTCGATTAAAGGCGAGCAAACGAAGCGCCCTGACGTTGTGCTCTACGTGAATGGCATCGCTCTCGGTGTTATCGAATTGAAGCGTTCGAAGGTCAGTGTCTCTGAAGGCATCCGTCAGAACATTGGAAATCAGGGGAAAGATTTCATCCGTCCGTTCTTCACGACGGCTCAGCTCCTGTTTGCGGGCAACGATGTTGAGGGCCTCCGCTACGCGGCAATCGATACGCCAGAAAAGTATTGGACCGAGTGGAAAGAGCCCTCCGAGATCCAGGAACCGCTCGACCGTGGGCTGATCCAGATGTGTTCGAAAGATCGGTTTCTTGAACTCATCCACGACTTCATCGTTTTTGATTCCGGGACAAAGAAGATCGCCCGTCACAACCAGTACTTGGGGGTGAAGGCTGCCCAGGCGCGGGTTGCTACAGGCGAGGGCGGCATCATCTGGCACACCCAGGGATCAGGCAAGAGCCTGACCATGGTGTGGCTCGCAAAATGGATCAAGGAGCACCAGCCTGAATCTCGCGTTCTGATCATCACCGACCGCACTGAGCTTGATGAGCAGATCGAGAAGGTGTTCGGGGGGGTCAACGAACAGATTTATCGCACCAACAGTGGAGTTGATCTCATCACAGCCCTCAACAATTACCAGCCGCAACTGATCGCCTCGCTGGTGCACAAATTCCGCGGGGACGACGATAGCCAGGTCGACACATCAGAGGATTCGTTCATCACTGAACTGAACTCAAAAATCCCTGCAGATTTTAGCGCAAAGGGCAACTTCTTTGTCTTCGTCGACGAGGCGCACCGCACCCAGTCGGGCAAGATGCACACTGCGATGAAGAAACTTCTCCCTGGAGCAATGTTCATAGGTTTCACCGGAACTCCCCTGCTTAAGGCAGATAAAACGACCAGCATCGAGACCTTCGGCAGCTTCATCCACACCTACAAGTTCGACGAGGCCGTCGCTGACGGTGTCGTGCTTGAACTTCGATATGAAGCACGGAATATCGATCAGGAGCTCACAAGCCACGGCCAGGTCGACAAGTGGTTCGATGCCAAGACCAAAGGCATGACTGACCTGTCGAAAGCGGAGCTGAAGAAGCGTTGGGGCACCATGCAGAAAGTGGTTAGTGCCGAGCCCCGCTCAAAGCGAATCGTGCACGATATTCTGCTCGACATGGAGCTTCGGCCACGTCTGATGGATGGCCGCGGCAACGCCATGCTCGTCGGCTCGAGCATCTACCAGGCCTGCAAGTTCTACGAAATGTTTGTTCAGGCCGGCTTCAAGGGCAAGGTGGCGATTGTTACAAGTTATGTGCCGATGGCCGGCGACATATCTAAGGAAGATGGCGGCCACGGCGCAACGGAAAAGATTCGCCGATATGGCATTTACCGCCAGATGCTCGCTGACTATTTTGGCGAACCCGCTGATCAGGCTGTGCTGAAAATCGAGCAATTTGAGAAGGATGTCAAACGGCGCTTCATCGAAGAACCGGGCCAAATGCGCCTGCTTATCGTTGTCGACAAGCTTCTCACCGGGTTTGACGCGCCCTCAGCGACTTATCTCTACATCGACAAGAAGATGCGTGACCATGGTCTCTTCCAGGCGATTTGCCGCGTCAACCGCCTCGACGGTGATGACAAAGAATACGGCTACATCGTCGACTACCAAGACCTCTTCAGCTCGTTAAAAGACGCCATCGGTGACTACACCTCCGGCGCACTCGACGGTTACGAAAAGACCGACATCGAAGGGTTACTTAAGGACCGCAGCGAGCAGGAACGCAAAGACCTCGACGACGCACTCGAGCGAATTCGCGCTTTGTGCGAACCAGTCGCGCCGCCGAAGGAAACTTTGGAGTATCAGCACTACTTTTGTGCGGCTGAGGCAGGCAATGCCGACCAGCTCAAGGCCAACGAGTCGAAGCGTGTGGAGCTCTACAAATCAGTGAGCGGTCTTGTCCGGGCCTACGCGATGCTCGCCAATGACATGGATTCCGCGGGCTACACCATCGAGCAAGCTGCAGCGATTAAGAAGGAAGTCGCTCACTACGTTGCAGTCCGGGATGAGGTGAAGCTTGGCGCAAACGAGAACGTCGACTTCAAGCAGTTTGAAGCAGGAATGCGCTTCCTCCTGGACACGTATATCCAGGCGGGTGACTCTGAGATCGTCGCCGAATTCGAGGACATTGGCCTTGTCGACCTGATTGTGCAACGCGGCGAGGGTGCCATCAACGCGCTGCCTGCGGGCATCAAAAAGAACAAGGACGCTGTTGCCGAGACCATCGTCAACAACGTGCGAAAGACAATCGTCGACGAGCAAGCCATGAATCCGAAATACTACGAAACGATGTCCTCGCTTCTTGACGCCCTCATCGAGCAGCGTCGTCATCAGGCCATCGACTATAAGAAGTACCTTGAGGAACTCATTGCCCTCGCCACCAAGGTTGGCAAAAAGGAATCCGACACCGTTTACCCAGAATGGGCAAAGAACGGTGCGCAAAAGGCCCTCGTCGACTTCGGATGGACCGACGACACAACCGCAATTCAACTTGATACCGCGATCGGAGTGGCCAAACCACACGACTGGGTAGGCAACAAGATGAAAGAGAAGGTCGTCGCCAACGCGATCAGGAAGGTTCTGCCAAGGGACTTTGACCGCTTCGATGAACTCTTCGATCTCGTGAGGGCTCGTGATGAATACCGCTAACGCATACTTGACCGTCGCTGGCATCAACGTTGACGTCGTCTACAAGAGCATCAAAAATATGCACATCTCGGTGCACCCACCACTCGGACGAGTGCGCGTCGCAGCACCAGATCGCCTTAACGAGGAAGCCGTCCGACTTGCGATTATTCAGCGACTGCCCTGGATTAAGAAACAACAGGATCAGCTCCGGAACGCTGATCGACAGACTGAACGAGAGATGGTGACAGGTGAATCCCACTATGTCTGGGGCGAGCGGCTCAGACTCAACGTAAGCGAGACGGCAGCGCGACCGCGCGTGGAAATTCTTGGATCAAAACTTCAACTGACTTCACCGGCAATAGCAGACTCATCGCGCAGTCGCAGGCTTCTTGAAGCTTGGTATCGCAAACAGATCAAGGAAGCGATCCCTCCACTGATCGAAAAGTGGGAGCCAACCATCGGGCAAAAAGTGAACGGCTGGACCGTTCGCCGAATGAAAACCAAATGGGGCTCGTGCAACCCAGAGTCAGGAAATCTCTGGTTCAATATCGAGCTGGCCAAGAAGCACCCAAACTGCCTTGAGTACATCCTCGTTCACGAGATGACCCACTTCCACGAGCGAACTCACAATGACCGATTCGTTGAACTGATGGACCAGTACCTCCCGAGCTGGCGTCGGACAAGAGACGAACTGAACGGTGCTCCTTTGGCCGAGGAGAAATGGGCGTCCTAAAAAATATCCTTCGCGATCCTCAGCGCTTTTGCTTTCGCCTCAGAGCAAGTTTTATGTACTTGATGAATTCCTCAGAAGTTCGTCTCTTTTGGCCCGGAGATCATCGATTTTGCTGTAGGCCTTCACCTCGGCCACCCCCAACCTTGACCTATCCGACGGGGTGAAACCCAAAAGGCTCAAGTTGCCGCTAATCAGCTTCTCCACATCGTTGAGCGACATGTGAATTGATCTATCAGTGGGATTGTCCGTCAGAGCCGCCAGAAGAAGCGCCCGGCGATCGATTTGCTCACACACCAGCTGCAGCAACTGTGAGTCAGTTCTCCCAGAGACCCATATCTCGCCCTGGCCAAAAACATCATCCCAAAGCCGTCGACCATCTACCCCAAGAGGGCGCAACGGAGAAACGGGTCCCGCTTCCAAATCGAAGACATTAGCCCTTTCGGGTAAAGCACGTTTCCCTGGGTTTCCACGACGGCGCTTGAGCTCTATTGGGACTGACGGGTTAGGAATGGGGTTCTCCTTCTGAAAGTTTTGAACTGCGGAAATGTGTGTCGACCTAAACTAGGGGGTTTCTGGTCTGCGCCGCCTAAGGTTTGACCCCACCCCCATTAGCGGCCGGGGGGAGGATGGCCCCCTGAGTGAGCAGCTCCTGCAACTGATCATCGATCGGGTTGACGCTCAGATAATTCGCTACATTGTTTGAGAATGTGTTGGCGAGCGTTTGGCTGTACGGCGCGTAAATAGATTTCGTCGTATCCAGGCGGGTGTGACCAGCACCTTGACTAACAGCCTCGATCGGCGTTCCGCTCTCAATCGCTAGAACGACTGCGGTGTGACGAATGTCATGGATCCTGATCCGGCGGATGTTATGGGCTTCAAGAACTCGGTGAAGCATTCTTTGAACCGTTCCCGGCCGCTGAACTGTCCCATGCTTTGTGGAAAACACCCACGCAGCACCGTCACGAAGTACTGGATGGTCGATATTGTCCCGGTGGCGCAAAATAGCCTCAATGACCCGTGGGCTCAGCACCAAAGTTCTACGACTCGAGAGTGTTTTTGTGTCACCCTCCACAACCACCGTTCTTCTTGACCCGTCAGGTCTGAAGGTTTGGACTTCCCGGATTGATCTATTGATTGTGAAGGTGCCCGAATCGAAGTCAAAATCGGACCATTTCAGGCCCAGGGCTTCTGATTTCCGGAGACCAAAGTAGACCAGTAAAACAGTAAACAGCTCGACCGGCGAATTTCTTACTGCGGCGAGGACTTGTTGAGCCTCACTCAGCGACCAGGGTTCTTTGACGTTAACCATGTCGCGGCGAGTTCTCCGATACACGGGAGTATTGGTGACCGGATTACGCACAATGTAGCCATTGGACAGCGCGGCTCTCATGACCGCGTTCAATACCTGCCTGACACCATTGATAGTGAAATTAGATTTTCCAGAGCAATGAAGCTCCTTCAACCACCCCGTGACATCGTTGGTGTTGATCTGCGCGATTGGTCTCTTCCCAAACGTCGGAAGAATGTACGTCTCTAGCTTGTAACGGTAATCATGCGTCGTGGCCTCCCGGACTTGCGGAGCTTTAGTGTCATAAAGCCACCGAAGAGCAAAACTGTGAAAGAGTTCCCGGCCCTGAGGAGCCAGCGCACCATTCGCCGCGTCCGCCATAATCTGTTGACCTTATCGAAGCGCCGCGCTCTTCGTGGGAGCTGTTCTTCTGACAAAACGGGGTCGACCATTGGGTTTCACTCCGACCTGCACGTCAACTTTCCACACCCGTTTACCCGACGGGTTGGATGCCATAAATACGGAAGGAGCCCTAGTCATCGCCCACCCCGGTAGTCCTTGGCAAGTTGTGTCCGTGACTCACGGTAGTCCGCGAGGGCTGTCTCAGAAATTCTGACTGTGCGCCGAATTCGCGTGACCGCTATCTCGTTATTGGCGATGAGGCGCACAACTGTGGACCGAGAGACAGCGAGGTTCTCTGCAACAGCTTCGACGGTTAGTAAGGGCATCATCATGATTAGAACCCCATAATGCACCCGTTCGAACATATATTCGAAAGGCAAATTCCCAAGAACGGACAACCGCAGGCTTGGAGAGCCCCAAACGACTGACATATCCACTGACATGAACAATTTCCCCTCTGATCGAGGAGCCCCAGCTTTCGTAGGAGAAGCTAGGGATCAAGAAGCCAAACTAGTGGCACGCCCGGAGGTGTCCTGGTTCATGACATCGTTCATATATGTCTCACGACATAGTTCATAGTCCCTGAAAGGGTCAAACCTTTCCTCGGGGGTTCGTTATCTGATGTGTCACGACATAGTTCCCACCAGAATGAGGAATGTCAAAGTCACGAATCATTGTTCTCTCCGTCGTTCAACAAGGCCTCACGAAAGCCGAAGCCGCCCGAAAATATGGGGTGAGCTGGCGCTGGGTCCACACCCTCGTCACCCGCTACGGAAAAGACGGGTTAGACGCCCTCGAAAAATCTCGAAGACCGAAATCTAACCCTCGACACACCAGCCCCACCCTCACAAACCGAATTATTGAGCTGCGCCGCGAACTCACCGCAACCGGATTAGACGCAGGACCAGGATCAATCCGGTCCTACCTCAATAAAGAGGGCCACCATGCCCCAGCTGAGTCCACCATCAGTCGAATCCTGAAACAGGCGGGCCTGATAATCCCCGAACCACGCAAACGGCCCAAGTCCTCCTACATTCGCTTCGAAGCCGAC
>FUWD013184911.1_pt1 | contig 12514 bp, 6 predicted proteins | sample 1063281 | NCBI WGS metagenome assembly FUWD01 (sample SAMEA79048168, study PRJEB19326) | metagenome | biome: marine
ATACCCACGATACCAGAATTAACGATTTCAACACCAGAAACAGTAACTGATGCTCTGCCGTCACTTAGGATATTTACCGTATCAGTACCGGCGCCAAGATCTACAGTTGTTGAACTTGTAACACCGGCAATATTAACCACTTGACTTGCAACACCAGCTGCATTTCCAGAGTTTACAGTTGCAACCTGGTTCACGGTTATTGTTCCGCTTGCAGTATTGTTAAATGTGAATGTATCAGTACCGCCACCGCCCAAGAATGTCAGGTCTGTCAAAGCTACGTTTGAGGCAACAATTAAATCATTAGTTAAGCTACCATTAATTGAAGTGAAACCTGCGTCAACAAAATTGGTGCCAATCGTTAAGCTATTGGTTCCACCAGTAACACCAAGTATCAATGTGTCGAAGTTGCTGACATTAGCAAATGCCGTCTCAGCTGTTGTGCCACCAACATCAATTGTGTTTTCCAATAAGGCTAATGTATTTGCACCTGTGCCGCCAATAACTGTGTCATTGTCTAGTTGACCAATTAAAGTGTTGAGGCTGTTTGCACCATTACCTAAAGTAATGTCGTTTGCTCCAGCTCCGTTTGTGAGTGTTGTGTTTCCGTTACCACCGACGAAGACCGTATCGGTACCAGCTAAAGTTGCCTGGAATGTACCAGTTAACGCCGTAGTGTCAATATCTGTAGTTAAAACTGCAGCACCGGCAGAGCCAGCCAAAACAAAATTACCAGCACCGGAAACAGTAACGTCGCCAGCAAAATTTGTAGAGACTGTATTTGAGCCAACTGACGCAACTGTTAACGACTCATAACCTGAATTCAAATTCAAGTTAATTGAGCTGCTATTTACAGTTAAAGCCGCTACATCATCAGCACCATCAGCTGCTGCAGTGCTGAGACTGACGCCCACAACCTTTTTAACACCACCAGTGGCAGTTGTATTGTTAACAGCGTAGGCAATGCCAGAAGATTGAGCATTGTTAATACTCAAGTTGTTTTGAAGTGCATTTAGAGTTACAGAATTAACTGAAGCCCCATTTGTTAAATCGAAAGTAGTACCAGCACCGTTTGTTAGAACGATTTGCTGAATGTTTGTCAATGCATTAACTGTTACACCAGTACTAATCAAGTTTGCATTGAGTGTATTGGTACCATTAACGCTACCGATAAGGCTGTCACCATCCTGGATCGTTTGAACTGTAACACCCAATGAATTTACATAACCCATTGCATTGAATGTGTTGTTGCCTGAAGCACCATAGTAGGTCTCAACCAATGGTGTCAATGTAATTTGGTTTGCTGATGCAACCAACAAAGCTGCTTCAGTTGAAGTTACTGTAGCTGGATCAGAGGTAACTGTAAGGAAAGCGCTTTCAGCAAGAGTAATGTTGTTGCTATGCAATGTGCCAGCAAAATACTCAGAAACAGCAACCTTGTTTTGCACCAATGCAGCATCCGCTGGATCTACTGTGTCACCGCCCAAGAAGCAAGCGTAAACAACTTGCCAAGCAATAGTACTGAATGCAGTACCGTTGTTCATTTCATTTAACCAATATGCCTTACCTGCAGCATCAGCTGGGCGATTCAAAATATTGGTGTAGAGAGTATCGATCTGCTCTGACGGAGTTAAAGATCCGTATGTAGTAGCAAACTCAGGAACTAATGCAAATGATTTTGCAAGTGCCTGGGATGCATCAGCAGCTCCACTTTGAGTAGATGTGCCAGGTGTAGCAGCCATCTGTTGAACCCAATATGTGTATCCAGTTGCATCTGGTGCACGGCCAAAGAAAGCTGTGTAGAGCAAGGAAACATCATCTTGAATGAATTGGTTAACTACAGCCATTGAATTCTCCTAAAAGTGGCATTTAATCTATTTACGTACTGCTTATATACAAATCTTAACATCGTTACTAATCGTTAACAACCCAAAAACCTGTTTTGAGTTATCGCATCTCTCCGGATTATTACACAAGCCAAGCAATCTACCCTGCATGTTTTCCATCTTATTTCGGTGATTTGAGCTTAATTTCCTACTTTCGTTGCTACATAACAACACCCAAATCAATTGATTACAATTTTTATCTGTACAAGCATCAAAACCCTTCAGAAAAGAGCTTCTGAGCAACTGAAGCTAAATTCTCCTACCCGAAAAACCTCTAAAACACCTGCATATAATTCATTTTATTGATCGCGGCGAGCAGCATTTGCCCTTTTGAGCCATATTTGAAGCAAAAAAGCTCTTTTTGCACCAATTTGGGGATATTTTGGGGACTTTTTAATCTCTTGCAACTTTTACACCCAAAACTTGAATTTCTTAAGCGCTGGCCATAACGCCGTACAAGCGTTTCGCTAGTTTTGGATAAAGATGTGCCTCGCGCCAATGATTTGCCGCTTCCTCGATATTTTTAGCCATCTCCGTGCCATCAGCTATTGCTTGCATAACATTCTCAAGCCCAAGGGCAATCGCAGCAGGATCAAAGCCTGGGAGTTTGTGAACTAAGCCCTCCAGATCGCCAAAAATCGCTAATGGGGTAACTATTACAGGCTTACCAGCTGCTAAGCCATATCTAACTGCCCCACTCGCAGACTCTCCAGTCTCTTGATAAGGGAATACGGTGAGATCTGCTTTTTGCAATAAAGAGAGGCTTTGTGAGTCGGATAAAAAATCGGTATGCAGTTCAATCACTTTTTCAAGACCTAATGCACTGATTTTTTCTTTCGCCTCATCAATTAGTCGCCCTGAGACATCAATTGGATATTGCGCATTGACTAAAGACAATCGCACATAAGAATAACGTTGATGCAAAAGTGCAAACGCATCGATCAACTCTAATAAGCCTTTATGGGGCAAGAAAAATCCATAAGAGGCAATCACAAATTGTTTTGTTATCTTGCGTCGTTTTTTACCTTACTCATGAGTGCATGGACATCTAAAACACCATGAGGAAAGAGCATGACATTGTCGATAAGACCCAAGCCTTTTAGTCGATTTAAATCATTCACAGAATGCACCAACACGCGTTCGCAACGAGCCAATATAGGCGCCAATGAACTCAGTTTTTTATTTTCTTGATGCGCTGGATCTGATGTGGAATGCAACGTAATAAAGACCCGGACACCTAAGTCCAATTGCTGACGCACAAAGCGATTGAATGCATCAAACTCAAAAAATCCATAATTAAATTGGATCATGATGCAATCAATCTCATGCAACGCTAATTGATGAGTAAGCCCCTTCAAATCGTCTTGTCCGTCACTATGCCAACAGCGCACAATATTTTTTTCATCTTCACCAACAAACTGCTCGGTATGAGGTGCAAACACAGTCACCGGAACTGGAAAATCATTGAGCAAATGCTCCGAATATGTCGCGATACCGCAACGGGTATTCCAAGTGCTAATCCAAGCAATTTGAGGTGGTGTTCTTTGCCTATCTGCAGACCACTGGCGTGCAGCTTGCACTAATTTTTCCGCAGCTGCATTCCATGTCCAATTAGTCAGTAGCATCTCACGTGCATGCTGAGTTTTATTGCTACGCTCTTCTGCTTTTAAGGCAAATACTTCCCTCATGACGCGCGCCAAATCATCAACGCTAGGCGATGCCCATACGGAATCAAATAGCTGGAGATGAGTTTGCGCGCGAGCAAACTCATAATCAACCAACCATGCCGTTTGCTCTGTACAAAAATCGCGCTGACCCCCCCAAGCTGTTGTGATTACAGGCATCTTTGAAAGCATCGCTTCAGCCATGGGCAATCCAAATCCTTCTGCACGACTTGGCGCTACTAATGCATGGCATTGCTCAAATAAAGACTTTAGGCTTGCATCATCAATATCTTCCTCAATGATCAATACATCGGGGTACTGAGAATTTGCAGCGCGCTCTGCTGCTAACATTTCTTTTACTTGATTGTGCGGATTGGCAAACGTTTTAATGATGAGAGTGACATCATCTGCGCTTGAAAAGCTCTGGCCAAATGCTTTTAAAAGAACATCTACCCCTTTGCGAGGAAAGCAAGATGACACATGCAAAAAGCGAAACGATTTTGCATGCAAGGCCTGCGACTTTGCCGGCGTAATACGCTCCCAATGATCAACTCCCAACCCAGTGACCGCAATTGGTACTCGTACACCGTTATCTATCAGGACTTTTTTAACAAAATGGGAGCATACCGAAATACCCTGTAATTGTTCATTAAATTCATCAACCCAAGCAGATGGAAATCCCGTTTCTTCCCAAGCATAACCATGTAATAAATTAAGACGCGCGTTCATATCATTAACGCGCGGCGGATACATGAACCGGCTGACCACTTGAGCGCGAAAATCGCTTAAAGCGCCAGTCTCTTGACTACGCTGATATAGGAGCTGTAAATCCTGATTAGACGCCAAAAATTGCGCATTCGGGTCAAAGTCTCCAGGTCCTTCAGAAGAATGCAGCACCACATCGTGACCCAACTGGTTTAAAGCGCGAGCAAATTCACGATTGACTAAGGCCAAGCTATAACTGGAATCAAAAGGACCTTCTAAACGCCACGAAATAGATTCAGACAAAACACATGGACGGTATAAATTGAGAGAAGTGCGAGCATTACGAGCCACATCGCGTGCAATTCGAGCTAAAAAAATTTGACTTGGTTTGCGAATCTTTAAACAATGCTGCGCAAGGCGTTCCAATAAGGAGGAAGTTAGCATCTCTTCATCCTGAGAAATACCCTCCCAAGAAGCGCCCTGAATATCTGCATCACTTAGTGCAGGCGAACGCTGCTGATGGATCGACTCAAAGCCTGTAATTGCTCTCGTAGCACAAAGATCCCATGAAAATTGCTTGGCTTGCTCTAAGCCATAAGCAATGAGCCTAGAACGAAATACCTCATCACATAAGACTTTTTCAATTGCCGAAGTCATCTGAGGAACATCAAATGGATCGAACAACGCTTCAGGCAAGCCCACAACCTCAGGAATGCTGGTCACATTAGAAGCAATTACTGGCACACCACAATTCATGGCCTCCAAAGGCGGGATACCAAATCCTTCGTGCCAAGATGGAAATACAAAGGCGCTACACAGGTTATAAAGCGCCACCAGCTCTTCGTTGCTGATGTAATCTGTAAAAACGCATTGATCTTCACCCAAAGAGAGCGAGCTTATTTTTTGCTGTAATTGCCATAAACGCAAAGGATGAATCTTGCCAGCGAAAACAAGCTGATAAGAATGCAAAATACTTGGCGGCAAAGCTGCATAGGCCTCTAAAAGTCGATCTAAATTTTTTCGCTCATCCGCACCACCGGTATATAACAAAAACGGTTTTGAAATAGCGTATTTTTCTCGTAATGCCTTTGCTTGAGCTGCATCGATCTGACAGGGAAAGAAGATGGGTTCAGTCGCAGTGGAAACGTTGACCACCTTACTTGGCTCAATCGGCAAACTAGCGAGCAGCTCCGATTTAGCAAATTCAGAAATAGACAGCAGTAAGTCAGCCTTTTTCAAAACCTCGACTTGACTCAAGTAGTGTTTTTTAAAGCTAGCATTAGGCGCTAAATACTGCTCAGGATTAAGTAGGGGGATGAGATCGTAAAACGAAATACTGACAGGCGTTTTTTGATCAAACAGTCCAACACTAGCCACTGCATCATCTACATAACCTTCAAAGAGACTGCAAATATGAATGATGTCCGGATTTAGGCTGGCTAAAAAAGCCTCGCGCATTAAGTGCGCAATTTCCAAATTCACCTGATTTGCCGAGGACTTTGCACGTACTGGTCCGGGAGCATGCCACACCACAATATTTTGTGCGGGCAAAAGACCTTGAAATGCTTTTGTCAGACTAGGAATCGTTTCTGGAAACAAACCATTTAACACAATGATCACATCATGCTGGCCACGATTGCGTGCAATTGCTTGAGCAAACGCAAGGGTGTAGCGGCCAATACCACGATAGCGACTCTCAGTCTGAGCGCCCTGTAAATCAAGCACTATTCTCATGTTTTTGGTTCTTTTTAACCTGAGGATTTCTTCGAAACGATTGAAAACTTTGCGTTCGTTATAGGTAAGTTGCGAGAGACTTTCCAATTCATTCAAGGGGCGCTCATCGCTTGACTTGGAGGCTGGTGGTAATACACCAATACTGCGAGCCAGCAACACCATAGGATCGTGTAAAAAAGGGATTTTGCGCGTTAGCCTGCCAAGGTTACGACGTATCACTGCAGCACCAGAAACAGACTTCAATATATCTGAACCCTGAAGGCTAATCAGTTTTTTAGAATTTTTTTTTAAGTCCGCAATCGTTTTTTTAATAGTCCTAAGCGGGGCAGTGATTCTCCAGGAGCTGCTATTCACTAAATTCATATATTGAGAGCGCCAAAGTTCAATCTCCGCTTGTTTCGCGGCATCAATACGATAAAAACGATCTGATAGCGCGCCTAAAGTGAGCCCATAGGAACGCTCGAAGGCGCCGTCCCATGCCCCCATTAATTCTTGGGAAGCGCCCTTTTGAGCCACTACCGCATAGTCAGGACTAACGCCATGCACAATTTGTGCAATGGTTAGGGTTGGCTGCTTTAACAATGTGACATCTTCTTGTAATCGCACAATCTTGACGCGATCAAAACCATAATACTTTGGTAAAAATGCCATGAGATCCGGGGAAAGCGGCCGAATATGAGTCGGATCAATATAAAAATAGTTAGTAGCAACGGCAATATTTTCAGGGTTCGGGGTCTCTAGGATAAGCAAACCTCCTGGACGCAAGACTCGATGTGCCTCTTGCACCAATTGCTGAAGCACTTCAAATGGTAGATGCTCCGCAATATGAAAACCACTCACAATCGCTTGGCTTTCGTTTGGTAAGGCCCCTAAGGCTACTATCGCATCTTGCGCAATTGCATTGACCCCATGCTCATGAGCAATTGAGAGCATCCCCTCATCCAGGTCAACTCCAAATGCATCAAAACCCAAACCCTGCATTAATTCAAGCCACTCACCGCGCCCACAACCCAAGTCCACTACAGAACCGGGCTGATTTAAGTTTAAAAAAGGCTCCCAAAACGGCGCATAAGCCATTAAGCGAGCTTTTATTTCTTCACGAGAACCCCGAAAATGGGCCTCAAAGGCGCTGTAAAAAGAATTCGTCATGAGCTAATCGTAATCGAAGGCTCGATCCAACTAGAACCTACAAAATTGGCCTTATCCATATTGGCGACCGAAAAACCAAAGCCAAGTCCCGCCATTCATAGTTATTGCCCGTATGGACATCAGAAGCATGCAATGCAATTGCTACTGAGTAGTGCCCTTCACCCAAGTTTGCATCAAAATGAAAATTGACTTGGCTTTTTGAATGCGCCTCTAACTGCTTAAGAACTTTGCCATGGTGATGTGTATTCGTTCCAAAAATAACCTGACCGAGTCGATCTTTAATGGCATAGCCCACCACCAGCTCAGGTAAGAAAGTATTAGCCTCAATCTCCACTTGCAAACTGACAGACTCTCCCACACCAATTGCATCGACTTTTTGCTGACGTGAATTTAATAAATTCACGCTAACGATGCGCGCCTCCCCGGTGCCCGAGCTAACTTGGGTTTGGTTGCCCACTTCATTTAATTGCACTGCGCCATCTTGTTCTTTTTCGCCAATTAGGGCGTTATAGATGTCCAATACCATCTCCGGCTTACCCTGCGCCTCCATATGCCCTTGATGCAACAAAATAGCGCGATCACAAATCGACATGATGGCCGCCTTATCATGCGAAACAATCAGTAGCGTCGTACCCTCTTGGCGGAACTGACGAATACGATCAAAACTCTTATGCTGAAAGTAAGCATCGCCTACTGATAGCGCTTCATCAATAATTAAAACATCGGGACGGCGCGCTGTTGCCACACTAAAAGCTAAGCGCATTTGCATTCCGCTGGAGTACACACGCACGGGGAGATCAATGTACTCACCGATTTCTGCAAAAGCTTCTATTTGAGGCATCAAAGCCAATACCTCATTGGACTCTAAGCCGAGTAACTGACCCGCTAGCAAAGCATTCTGACGCCCCGTAAACTCTGGATGAAATCCCATCCCAAGCTCCAATAAAGCTGCAACGTTGCCTCGAACTTCCAGCGACCCCTCGGTTGGAGATAAGGTCTTGGCAATCATCTTTAAGAGCGTACTTTTACCTGATCCGTTGACACCCACCAAGGCAATTGCCTCACCCGGAGAAACCGAAAAAGAAATATGACGCAGCACCCAGTGCAAATGGTGCCGCGGTTTTCCACGGAAATCCATCCACTCAAGCAGGCGTGACCACCGGCCAGCATATTGACGATAGGCTTTGCCAATATTAGTAAGGGTAATTACGTCGCTCACAACTCATCCACCATTTCATCAGAGCAGCGGTGATATAAGCGCCATGCAACCATGCAAATTAATACCGTAATCAATACGCTTGGAATGAGCCCATGCCATAGCGGGGGCAAGTTTTGCAAAAAAATATTCTGATAAGCGCCCACAATGGGACCCATTGGATTGAGCCATAGATAAGGTGTGATCCAGGCCGGCAATACAGTAGCGCTGTAGATGATCGGTGTAAGCCAGAACCAAAATTGTAGAAAAATTCCAATGAATTGCCCTACATCCCTAAAGAAAACATTCAGGACACCAAGAAAAACCCCCAGACCCAATGCCAAGAGTACTTGAATGGAAAGCACAGGAATAAAGGCCCAGAAAGCCTGCAGCGGGAAATGTCCAATCAGGATAAGAAATACTAAAAACAAGCTAAATACGATACTGAAATTGATCAAGGCATTACACAAAGCAATGATCGGAAAACATAACTTAGGGACATTTACCTTTTTATGGTGTTGGCATTGTCCAAAAAGACGGATTGGCTACGCATGAGAATTTCAGTAAAAAGGGTCCAAGGCAATAAGCCGGCCATCAAGTAAATACTGTATGCAAAAGGGGTATCCGAGTCCGGAATGCGCGCCTTCATGATTTGGGAAAAAATGAGTGTGTACACCAAAATCATGGCTAATGGATTGAGTACCGTCCAAGCCGCCCCTAGTAAAGACCCACGATAGCGCGCCTGAAACTCTCTTTTGACAGAGCTTTTGATAAACCCACGGTATTTCCAAATACTTACCATGCGTTTTGGGGGCAACTAAATAGAGTTAAAACCATTGGGGAAGATTATTCCAACTTAATAAATATAGGCAATGGCTGAGAAAACATCCCTAAAAATCATCTCAATCAACCTCAAGCGCCTTGGGAAGAAAGGTAAATTATAAGCCATCCGCTTTTTTCATAAAAATCATTAACTTATTGAAATAGCTGGAATTTCTTAAAGTGTTCTTGGTAATCTAAAACCGATCGTCCAAGCGAAACAAAAGCTGATTGAATTGAATCAATCTAACCTAAACCTTCTAGGCGTTATAAACCTGGTAATCAATCCCTTTAGCGAGCAACGTTCCTACCAAGCCAACGCGCTCAGAAGAAAACGCGAAGCCCTCAAGAACACTGGCCCTGTGCATAACCGTATCACTACCCTGTAGCTCTTGAGTCCAGTACGCATGCCCACCAGCATCAGCTGTGCGATGCAAAATATTTTGATAAAGGGTGCTGATGAAGGCAGCGCTGGATAAGTTATTGCCGTTGGTACTACCAAACTCATTACTATTAATAAAAGCTTGGGCAATACTATTAGTCGAGTGGGCACTATCTAAGGCATCAATCCAGTAACCTAATCCAATTTGATCTGGGGCCCGATTAAATACCCCATATAAAAGATATGCTTGTCCAGCATGTTCATGAGCAGCAGTATCGAGGGCAATAGCACCATCAGTAAAAACAATGCGCTCAATGTTATTGAGGGTATTAAGGCCAGTGACAGTACTAGTGCCAGACCAAAGCCTTACTCGATCATTACCTAGATCAGAGATGATCGCAGCAGATCTTCTCCCGCCTTGTATCACTACCGTATCAATACCAGCACCACCATCAACTTGCGCATTAATTCCATTAAGCACCATGGTCTCGTTACCAGCGCTCATTTGGTATGAAGCACTGCCTTCACCAATGACTGAATTAGCTACAGTAATACCGGTAACATTAACGCCTAAACCAGTTAGTGCAATGCCTTTAAATTGAGATAGCGCTAATGGGGTATTACTAGAACTCTTATCACCATTCGAGATTAAGACATCTACAAAGTTACTATGAAAATCATTGCTAACGGCAATTGTGCCTTGGCCAGTAAAGTCGCTTGCAAAAAGGTAGTTCACCATACTGGAGTGCACACCTTGATTGACCATCAAATCAGCAATAATCCCGCCATCTAATGGAGCTGAAGGTAAAGCATTTGGTGAACTTGTATTAGCGCTAGCACTAGGAAACGATAAAGCCACCAATGAGGCTACTGTCATGAGAGTATTAATACTGCCCAAAGTACCTGTTAAGCCAGAGCCTAAGATCACTTTCGCTGAACTATCTCTTGAACTTAAAAAACTAGATTGGCCATAGTTCATAGAGCCATTAACATCGTGACTGGTGGTGCTATAGCCGTTGATGTAAACGTAGGGGAAGAAGCCGGAAGGATCTGCCGATACCAAAGTGAGAGTTGCATATCCATCAGCACTGTTGTTACCTGAATAGCTGCTAATTAAAGTGGCTGTATCAATTAAATAAGAGCCACCTCCGCCACCGCCAGCATAAACACCGCCGCCACCGCCTCCGCTATAGCCACCACCACCACCGCCGCTATACCCAGCAGATCCGCCGCCGCCGCCAAAACCTCCGTAACCAGTATCTGGACTAGTGCCAAAGCCCGCACCACCTAAAAAACTAGGGTAACTAGAGCCTCCGATTCCGTTATATAAACTAACCGTAGTACCGCCAGCACCTAGCCACCCAGCTCCACCACCCGATGAGTATGCTTGATCAGGAGGAATGCTTTGGGTGCCACTTGCACCTCCACCACTGCCAGAAGATCCGCCACTGCCACCAGCAGTGGCACCTGTATTTCCAGAGCTGCCAGAAGAGGCATTTGCTACACCTACCCCACTAATTCCAACACCCACTTTGCCCAGCTCGAGAATGGGATTATAACCACCAGTACCACCACCACCACCGCCACCAGCAGCGATGATCAGAGTATTACTCAAATCATAAATAAAAGTACCACCTCCGCCTCCGCCAGAGACATAACCACCAACTCCCGATGAACCAACCACGACATTTAGCATTGTTCCTGCAATTAGATGGACCGTCGCCTCAACCGTGGCTCCCGCTGCAGCAAGATATAAGTCTCTTGGATCAATGCCACCTTGCGCTCCAGCAGCAACAACGTTGTAAGTACCGGATGTCGTTACGGTAAACGAGGTAATAGTGCCCGCGGAAAAATAGGTCATAAATGTGGGGCTTAAGCCTTAGTTTGAGTGAATAATTAATAAATAGTAATGAGATAAAACCGTGGGCGATATTGCAAAATCTATCATTACCGAGACTACACTAATAAGGCGCAAAATAATGGGATTAAATGCAGTAAATAATAATTACTTAAAGCCTCTATTCAAAAATATTTCGCCCCAACATTCAAAGCTCTTTAAACAGCAAAGTTGGGAATTGACTATTGTTAATAAATCCCTGTGATTTCCAAAAATCAGAAGAATCAGAAGTAAACTCCAAAGCCAATTTTCTGAGATTGCGCTGCTGACAAAAATTTTGCAACGCCAGCAACAAATATGCGCCAGCACCCCGCCCTCGATGAGACACATCAATAATAAAATTTCCAATAAATACTGGGGGCATTAATCCAGAAGATTTGGGTGGCAAATACAAAGTTGCCATTCCAATTAAAGTGTCTTTGTCATTTAGGGTTACCCACCATGCAGTTAATGCCGGATGAGGTTTATATGCAATGACACTCTCGATAAAAACATCTGAGGTCTCAACTCGCGCATGCCCAAAGAACGCTTTCAAAAACTCTTTTGCGGGAGCTTTTGTAGAGAATTTAACTTCAAAATTAGACATAAAAAATATGGTGCAAGCTCAGAATCATTGGCCACCTTTTATGAGGCCTTTGATATTGTTGACCCCTACCCCAAATAAGCCTGATATTGGATGCCGCCCACAATCTGGTCTGCCACATTGGCAATATTCTCTGCAGAGATAGCAAAGTTATTGAGTAGGCCAGCTCGGTAGAGCGTAGAGTCACCTGCTTGGGCAAATTCATCTAACCAGTATTTAAGGCCTTCTGCATCTGGAGTGCGGTTTAAGACGTTTTGATAGAGCAGACCCATAAACTCTGGGACGCTAGGGTTAGCGCCATACAGGCTCTTGAACTCATTACTGAGGATAAAGTTTTGGGCTACGTCTCTGACGATATTAGCGCCACCATCTACTTTACTAATCCAATAGCCTAGTCCTTCTACATCAGGGGTTCTATCAAAGGCTGCTTGATAGAGGAGATAGGAGTTACCGGCGTTTTCATTGGCGGCGGTATCTAAGGCGAGCATGGTGTCGGTGAAGGC
>FUWD012825833.1_pt1 | contig 12512 bp, 10 predicted proteins | sample 1063281 | NCBI WGS metagenome assembly FUWD01 (sample SAMEA79048168, study PRJEB19326) | metagenome | biome: marine
TAGCTCAATGGTTCCAAGGTTTGGAGCCAAGTGGCCACCTGTTTTTTGGACGTTTTCAATTAAAAACTCACGAATCTCACTCGCTAAAGATTGGAGTTGCTCTATGTCGAGCTTTTTAATATCTACTGGTGAATTAATATTTTCGAGCACTAACTTGTCTACCTATAAAAAACAACATTATACTTCATAGGGATATTAAATTACCAAGACGGTCTGCGAATTTTTTTGGTAGAGTCTTTTTGAATGTTTTTACTTTTAATTTTAATTCTTTCATCAAAATTTCTAGCAATAAATCCCAGCTCTGGGTTTATCTCTTGCATCGGTATCCATACACGATAGCCACTACCTTTTGCCACCTCTATATCTTCTTTATGTTCGGTAGTTATTGATTCAACTGTAGTATTAAAACAGCCACTAGGAAGGATAACTTCAATTGAATCACCAACACTGAATTTATTTTTAGCTTCAATGAACGCCATACCATTTTTATAGTCTAGAATTTCGCCAACAACTTGTTGCTTGTTTGATCTTGAGTAATTATCAAAGTATGTTTGTAATTCTTCTGGCTGATGGCGACGATAAAAACCATCGGTATAACCCCTATTTGCTAGATTTTCTAATACACCAAATGCATCAGGATTGAATTCCCTGCCAGCTACAGCATCGTCTATCGCTTGTGAGTATACTTGGGCTGTACGTGCTGCATAGTAGTGAGACTTAGTGCGACCTTCAATCTTTAATGAATCAATACCCATAGTGGTTAGAGTATGTACATGCTCAATTGCTCTTAGATCTTTCGAATTCATTATATAAGTACCATGCTCGTCTTCATAAGCCGGCATTAACTCTCCAGGCCTTCCTTCTTCCTCCAAAAGTACAACCTTGTCTGTTTCATTTTTTATTTCAATCGCTTTAATGTCGCCTTCAATGGTTTCTTTTGCTTCAGTAACATCATACTTCCAACGACAAGAGTTAGTGCAAGAGCCTTGATTGGGATCTCTATGGTTGAAATATCCAGATAAAAGACATCTTCCAGAATAAGCAATACATAATGCGCCATGAACAAACACTTCAAGCTCTATATCTTGACATTCCTGACGGATTTCTTTGATCTCATCTAGGGATAGTTCACGAGAAAGAATAATGCGACTAATTCCTGAACTTTTCCAGAATTTTACTGTTGCGTAATTGATGGTATTGGCTTGCACAGATAAATGTATCACTTGATCAGGAAATTTCTCTTTGACCATCATAATAAGTCCAGGATCTGCCATAATAAGGGCGTCAGGACTAAGCTCAATTATTGGCTCAATGTCCTTCATGTAGGTTTTAATTTTGCTATTATGAGGGATAATATTTGAGGCAACAAAGAATTTTTTATCGCTCTTGTGCGCCTCTATAATCCCCTTTTTTAGGGTATCAAAATCAAATGAGTTATTTCTAACTCGTAAACTATATCTGGGTTGACCAGCATAAACTGCATCAGCACCATATGCATATGCATAATGCATATGTTTTAAACTTCCTGCTGGCGATAGTAGTTCTGGTCTATTCATGAAATGCATTTTATCACGAGAGGCCTGTAAATACCCTCATGTATAATGTCCATTCCATGTATTTAAGAAGCGACATAACAAGATTAAAAGAAGATTTAACTATTAATGCTAAATTGCTAGGTCACGAGTTAATCCTGAAAACTAGATGGGGTGTTTTTAGCCCTAGAGCTATAGATGAGGGGACTTTGCTGTTTATGAAGTATCTAGACATAAATGAGCATGATAAGTGCCTAGATTTAGGATGCGGATATGGACCAATTGGGTTGGCGGTAGCTAAGTCTTGTAAGAATGGTGAGGTACACATGGTTGATAAGGATTTTGTTGCAATTGAGCTATCAATTATCAATGCAAAATTAAATAAAATTAATAATGCCCATGCTTACTTGTCAGATGCATTTTTAAATGTAAATAAAAAAGAATACTTTGACCAGGTATTGTCTAATGTGCCTGCCAAAGTAGGAAGAGAGCAGTTAAGTATTATTTTGTATGATGCTTACGATTCGCTTAAGCCAGGGGGCAAGATTACCTTTGTTACAATTAATGGTTTAAGAGATTTTGTAAAAAATAACTTTAGGTCAGTTTTTGGAAACTACAAGAAACTCAAGCAAGGACAAAAGTACACTATATCTCAGGCTACTAAAGTGCAGTAATATAAAATATGAAGCATAATAAGAGTAAAATGTTAAGCTATTTTTAAACAGATTAATTGGAGTATTAATAATGGATGTAATGGAAAAAATTCAACAGCAAGTAGATAGTGCTGCGATAGTTATATATATGAAAGGAACACCGCAATTTCCACAGTGTGGTTTTTCTGCAAGAGCTGCACAAACTCTAGCTTCCACCGGGGTTGAATTTGCTTACGTAAATATTTTTGAAGACCAAGAGGTATTCCAAAGCCTTCCAGAATTTGCAGATTGGCCAACTTTTCCACAAATTTACTTTAATTCAGAGTTAGTAGGGGGTGGAGATATCATTATTGAGATGGCTGAAATGAATAGTCTCAAAGGTGCCATGGAAGAAGCTGTAGAGAAATTTAATAGCAATTAAGCGTTATAAGCTATGAAGTTTATAGCCGTTCTCTTTTAGCCACTTTATACTGTTCTTATATTCAGGCAATATACTGGCAACTAAAGCCCAAAACATCTTTGAATGGTTCTTATATACTGTATGAGCTAGCTCATGCACAATGACGTAGTCAATTACAGCTACAGGAGCCATTATTAATAGATAGTTAAGGTTTATGTTGTTTTCTTTACTGCATGAACCCCACAAGGTTTTCTGAGCCTTTATTCTAACCTTATTGTATTTAAGCTGGAAAGTATCAGCATAATAGTTGAGCCTTGGAATTGCTATTTTTGTGAATGCAGATTTATACCACTTCAAGAAATCTTCTTTATCGCCTATAGAAGAAATAAATGATTTACCATCAAATAGCAATGCTTTGATTTGTTTAGATAAAATTAGAGGATAGAGATTTCCAAGGTATAAAAAATCTTCATTTTCAATATATCTATGTTTTGAGACAATATTTGACTGCGATAATGCAATCTTATTGTTTATCCATTCAGACTTTTCACAAATAAATTTTTCAATCTCCTTGTTGCTTAATCTATGGGGGCTACGAACTATTAGTTGTGCTTTCTTGTTAATTTGAAGGCTAAGAGTTTTTCTCTCTGAGCGAACTAGCTTGTATTTAATGTTTTGATTATTAGTCAATCCAAGACCTTGCATTTTCAAACATTCTCATCCAAGGGCTACGTTCATCCCAGCCATCAGGGTGCCAGGAGTTTTGTACGGACCTAAAAACTCTTTCAGGGTGTGGCATCATAATAGTAACTTGTCCTGAGTCATTACAAACCCCAGCAATAGCATTTTCTGAGCCATTAGGATTGTGGGGATATTGCTGAGTAGGGTTACCAAAATGGTCAACATATTTGAGAGCTAAATTACTGTCAGATTGATTGGCGTTAAATTTTACTCTTCCCTCACCGTGAGCTATTGCAATAGGCATTATTGAACCAGCCATATCCTTTAGAAAAATAGATTTTGATTTCTGAACTTTTACAGACGAAAAGCGTGCCTCGAATTGTTCTGATTTGTTACGGTTAAAGGTAGGCCAGTTATCAGATCCAGGAATGATATCGGTTATATTAGACATCATCTGGCAACCGTTACATATTCCCAGTGCGAAGCTGTCAGAACGATCAAAGAAAGCACTAAAGTCATCTTTAGCTCTGTTGTTGTATAGTATAGAGTTTGCCCACCCTCTACCTGCACCCAAAACATCCCCATAAGAGAATCCACCACAAGCAACTAGACCATTGAATTGCTTGAGTGAAGTGCGGCCTGAGAGTATATCGCTCATATGTACATCAACTGCTTCGAATTCAGCCTTAGAGAATGCAGCGGCCATTTCAATCTGACCGTTAATCCCTTGCTCTCTAAGCACAGCTATTCTTGGCTTTATTTTTGTTTTTATATATGGTGAAACAATTGACTCATTTATGTCAAAAGATAGAGCAGTCTTTATGCCTTTAGTATCTTCTGATACTCCAGTGAATTCCTGCTCAGCACATTCTGGATTGTCCCTCAGTCTGGCAATTTCGTAGGAGGTTGATGACCATATTGATTGTAATTCAGAGCGTTTAGCTTGATATACTAACTTTTTGTTTGATTTAATAATAATTTCGTCAGTATCATTTATTGTTGCTATTTTTCTTGTACAGGCTAACAAACCAACATCTGAAAGCATACTAAGTACAGTCTTTTTGTTTTCATTATCAACCTGAATAACACACCCAAGTTCTTCATTGAAGAGTTCAGTTATAGCATCCTCACCGACATCTATTGTAAGACCAAGATGAGAGCAAAAGGCCATTTCTAATAATGTTACAATCGCACCACCATCACTCCTATCGTGGTACGAGCTTATTAGGTTTTTTTTATTAAAGAGGTTAATAATAGAGAAAAAGCTACTAAATAGTCTGCTGTCATCTAAATTAGGTGCTATATCGCCAACCTGATTGTATACTTGGGCGAGACATGAACCTCCCATCCTATTCTTCTTAAAACCCAAGTCAATTAATAGTAGCTCTGACCCTTTGATGTTTTTGAGCAAGGGTGTTTTTTGTAATCTGGCGTCTGGAGTTTTGGAGAATGCACTAATAATAAGTGACAATGGAGCTGTTACAGATTTGCTTTTATCTTCTTCAAGCCAAGAACTCTTCATTGACATTGAGTCCTTGCCTACCGGTACAGTTAAACCAAGTTCAGGGCATAGTTCCATTCCGACAGCCTCAACAGCATCAAATAGTTTGGCATCTTCGCCAGGGTGGCCACTAGCAGCCATCCAGTTAGCTGATAGACTAATGTCTTTTATGTCTTCAATATATGCCGATAACATGTTTGTAAGTGATTCACCAATACTCATTCTTGCTGCAGACTTAGCATCACAAAGCGCTACTGGAGTTTTTTCTCCTATAGACATAACTTCACCCTGATAGCCAATATAGTCTGCTAAAGATATAGCACAGTCAGATACTGGGACTTGCCAAGGGCCAACAAGCTGATCCCTAGCGACCATTCCTGTGACTGAACGATCCCCTATAGTTATAAGAAAGTTTTTACTAGCAACTGTAGGTAGTTTAAGTATGCGTTTAATTGCCCCATCTATTGTAATTTTTGATGTATCTAGTGAGGCTAATTCATTATTAATAGAAACTGCAACTTTGTTGGTCTTTGGAGGGTCGCCTAAAAGAACCTTCATTGGCATATCTATAGGCCTATCTTTGAAATAATCGTCCGTTAAAATTAAGTCCTGGTTTTCAGTAGCAGTTCCTAATACTGCGAATGGAGCCCTTTCTCTATTACAAATTTTTGAAAAAGCATCTATGTTTTCTTCTTCAATTGCTAATACATAGCGCTCTTGTGATTCGTTACACCAAACTTCAAGTGGAGACATCTGTCTGTCGTCGTTAGGCACCATTCTTAATTCAAATATACCGCCCCTGTTTGAGTCATTTACTAGTTCTGGTAGACCATTAGATAAGCCCCCTGCACCAATATCATGGATAGAAACGATTGGGTTATTGTTACCCATATTGATACAGCTATCAATAACTTCCTGAGCTCTTCTTTGCATTTCAGGATTTGCTCGCTGAACTGAAGCAAAATCAAGGTCTTCACTCTGTTCACCACTACCTACTGATGAAGCTGCACCTCCACCTAAACCAATTAGCATTGCAGGACCTCCTAATACAACCAACTTGCAACCGACCGGTATCTCACCTTTTTCTGATGTGTTGTTCTTGTATATGTCCCATACCACCGGCAAGCATAATAGGCTTGTGGTATCCACGCACATCACCATCATTCGATAGCTGTTCGTAGGTTCTAAAGTATCCCAAAGTATTAGGTCGACCAAACTCGTTGTTAAAGGAGGCAGCCCCAATAGGGCCTTCAATCATAATATCTAGAGCTGAACAGATATGCTTAGGCTTGCCATAGTCTACTTCCCATGGCTGCACTTTATTGGGGATATTTAGGTTTGATACTGAGAATCCACAAAGGCCGACTTTTGGTTTAGAGCCCTTGCCTGTTGCACCTTCATCCCTTATTTCGCCACCCGAACCTGTTGCTGCCCCTGGGTGTGGGGCAATAGCGGTAGGGTGGTTGTGCGTTTCTACCTTCATTAGTATCGCTCTATGTTCTTTAGACTTCTGATAAATTCCATCATCGTTAGCAAAGAAGCGTTCACCAATATATCCCTCCATTACGGCTGAATTGTCGCTATAGACAGACAATAAGCCTTCAGGGTTCTGATTGTAAGAGTTGCGTATCATTGAAAATAAGCTTAGATCTTTCTTTTGCCCATCAATCGACCAATCGGCATTAAATATTTTGTGCCTACAGTGCTCAGAGTTTGCCTGGGCAAACATCATCAGCTCAATATCGTTTGGGTTGCGTTCTAGATTAATAAAGTTATCCTCTAAGTAATCAATCTCTCCTTCACTTAGAGCTAAGCCTAACTCATTATTGGCTGTCTCAATAGCTTTTCTTCCCTCTCCAATTACATCAATACTATTGACTGTGCTAGGCTCAAATTCGTTAAACATGTTTTTAGCATCTTTTATTGATAAAAGCTCAGACTCAGTCATTTTGTCCATCACAATTGATAATATTTGTCGGTGATTTTGTTTATCAATTTGTTGGCTAAAATGGTATATAAGGCCCCTCTCTATACGTTTAATTTTTTTGATAGAACATAGATGAACTATATCAGTTGCTTTTGATGACCATGGTGAAATTGTGCCGAGCCTTGGTATGACGATTACTGACGATTTGGCATCACCAATATCAAGACGAGGAGAGTAATTAAGGAGATTGTTAAGGTGAGAAATATCTTCCTCAGACAGATCTTCAATTAAATCAGCAAAGTGAATAAATTCAGTCCCTAAAAGCTTAATTCCGGGTTGAATTATCGATATTTTTTCTTGTAGTGCTTTTGTTTTGAATGCACCAAGTGCTTGAATGCCCCTGTGGGTGTGAATCATAACTGTTCCATAACCTCGTGGGAAATATCGGCATTATGATAAACCTCTTGGGCATCATCAAGGTCCTCTAATCTTTCAATTAGTTTCATAAATTTTTCTGCATCACTCAGATTAAGTTCAACGCGATTTGCAGGTTCCATAGTAATCTCTGAGTGATTAGATTCAATACCTGCATCTGCTAAAGCATCTTTAACTGTAAAAAAATCCTCTGGTGTTGTTACTACATCAATTGACTGGTCATCATTAGTAATAATGTCATCAGCACCTGCTTCAAGTGCCGCCTCCATAATTTGTTCTTCGTCGCCTGACTCAAAACTTATAAAGCCCTGCTTAGTAAACAAATATGAAACAGAGCCATCGGTCCCTAGATTGCCCCCGTGTTTAGAAAAAGCGTGCCTAACATCAGCAACTGTACGGTTGCGGTTGTCTGTTAAGCAATCTACCATTATCGCTGTCCCTCCAATTCCATAACCTTCATAGCGAACCTCCTCATAGTTGTCGCCATCTGTGTCTCCTGCACCACGTTTTATCGCACTATCTATAGTGTCTCGCTTCATATTTGCAGCCAGAGCCTTATCAATAACAGCTCGTAGTGAAGGGTTATTTTCTAAGACGGACCCACCACTCTTTGCAGCTATAACAATTTCTTTGATTATTTTGGTAAAAATCTTTCCGCGTTTAGCGTCCTGAGCGCCTTTACGATGTTGAATGTTATGCCATTTACTGTGTCCTGCCATTATGCTACCTTTATGTTAACGTTATTGGTCTTGTTAAATGTATTTATGCTGTAAATTCTAGTAATTTTTGAATTGATTTTCTTGCTTTTTTGGAGGTATCAGTATCTATAAATATTTCATTATCTCCATTCCTTAGAACTGATAAACACTTATCTAGACTATTCATTGCCATCCATTGGCAATGTGCACATGATTCACAGTCAGCTCCTTCACCCATTGTGGGCGCTTCAATAAGTTTTTTCCCAGGTGCTGCCTGCTGCATTTTGTGAAATATTCCATTGTCAGTTGCCACAATAAATTTTTCTTCATTTCGATTTTTTGCAGCCTCAATAAGGCCAGTAGTAGAGCCAACATAATCAGCCAAAGATATTACCTCTTTAGGTGACTCTGGGTGAACTAGAATTGCAGCATCAGGGTGATGCTTTTTTAATTCTATCAATGCTTCAGCTTTAAACTGCTCATGGACTACACAGGCTCCATCCCACAAAATCATGTCTACATCTGATTGGGACTTTACATACCCCCCTAAGTGCTTGTCAGGAGCCCAAAGTATTTGCTCTCCAGAGTTATGTAAATGCTTAATAACCTTTACAGCACTACCAGAAGTTACCATCCAATCAGCTCTAGCCTTAACTTGTGCTGACGTGTTTGCATAAACTACAACTTTTCTATTTGGGTGCTGGTCACAGAATTTATCAAATTCATCAATATTACAACCGTCATCAAGAGAGCAAGTGGCGCCCATGTCAAGTACATGAATATTTTTTTCAGGGGACAAGATCTTGGCAGTCTCGCCCATAAATTTTACTCCAGCTACTATTATAGTTTTAGCATCAGAGTTATGACCAAAACGCGCCATTTCTAATGAGTCAGAAACAATTCCTCCAGTCTCTTCTGCCAAAGACTGTAATTCAGGGCTTACGTAGTAGTGCGCAACCAAGACTGCATCCTTGGCTTTAAGTTCACTCTTGATTTGCTTTTCTAGAGACATATTTTACTTCTTACTTTGAATGCCCAGTTCTCTTAAGATTTTTCTTGGCACCTGTGCTGGCGCATCTGTCAACAAACATGCAGCTGTTTGAGTTTTCGGAAAGGCTATAACATCCCTTATTGAGTCACTATTAGACATTATCATTACAAGCCTATCAAGACCAAAAGCTATTCCCCCGTGTGGAGGGCATCCGTAGTCAAGTGCATTCAATAAAAAACCAAATTTTTCTTGCGCTTCTTCATCATTTATGCCAAGTATCTCTAGCACTGTTTGTTGCATATCGGATTGATGTATACGTATGGATCCGCCGCCAACTTCTGAGCCATTTATAACTAGATCATAAGCCCTTGATAGGGCATCTATAGGGTTATTTTTTAGTGTATTCTGGTCAACATTAGGGGCAGTGAATGGGTGATGAACTGCATTCAAAGTGCCGTCGGAATTTGAATCAAACATTGGGAAGTCTACAACCCAAATTGGCGCCCAATCTGACTGATAAAGGTTCATATCTTTTGCAATCTGTTCACGAAGATTACCTAAAGATTCGTTTACAATCTTTAATTTATCAGCTCCAAAGAATATAATGTCACCGGTTTGTGCTTCGGTAATTTCTATAATCTTTTTTGTTACATCTTCACCTATAAATTTCAATATTGGAGATGCAGGCCCGTCCTCGTTAAGTTTTATATATGCAAGCCCCTTGGCCCCATAAATGCTAACGTATTTAGTGTATTTGTCGATATTTTTTCTACTTATAGATGCTCCACCAGGTATTTTCATTGCAGCAACTCTACTATTTGCGTCATTTGCAGGACCAGAAAAAACCTTAAAGTCGACATTCAGCATTAAATTATCTATATCTATCATTGTGAGAGGGATGCGCATATCAGGGCGATCAACACCATACAAACTCATTGCATCTTTGTAACTAATTACTGGATATTCGCTCGGCAATTCAACATTTATCACAGATTTAAACATACCTCTAGTCATATCCTCCATCATCGCCATTATCTCTTTCTCATTCATGAATGAAGTTTCGACATCTAGTTGCGTGAATTCTGGTTGACGGTCAGCCCTTAGGTCTTCATCTCTAAAGCATTTAACGATCTGATAATAGCGCTCGAACCCGGACATCATTAATAACTGTTTGAATAGCTGTGGAGACTGGGGCAATGCAAAGAATTCTCCAGGATGTGTTCTTGATGGGACCAGATAATCTCTGGCACCCTCGGGTGTAGCTTTGGTCAAAAATGGGGTTTCAATATCTAAAAAATCATTTCTGTCCATAAAATCACGCATATAGTGGGTAACTTTTGAGCGTAACCTTAGTTTATCTTGCATTTCTTCGCGTCGCAGGTCTAGATAGCGATATTTGAGCCTGACTTCCTCAGAAGTGTCTGTAGCATCAATCTGAAAAGGGATAGGTTTGGAGCTATTTAATAGTTCAATGCTTGAAGCAACAACCTCTATCTCGCCTGTAGGTATTTTTGTATTGATCATGGATTCTGATCTGGCGATCACTTGTCCGCTAATTTTAAGTACAAATTCTGATCTTACGTTTTCCGCAATATCAAATGTTTCTTTTTGTTCTGGATTAATAACGATTTGTACTATACCGCTCTTGTCTCTAAGGTCTAAAAAAATTACACCCCCATGGTCACGTCTTCGGTTAACCCATCCACAAAGTTCAACGTGCTGTTCGATATATTCTTTATCTAGTTCACCACAATAATGTGTTCTCATAATTTGTTCCATAATAAGCTGTAGTTTAATTTTTTTTGTTAATCTGGCGAAACCACGCCGGTCGAAATAATTAGTTTAAATGCTTCATCAACAGTCATATTTAGGTCAATTACATCTTTCTTTGGTAGCATAATAAAAAAACCAGAGGTTGGGTTTGGAGTTGTCGGCACATAGATATTTATTATGTCTTCACCAATAATCTTTTCTACTTCTCCTTTGTATTTACCAGTTTGAAAGGCAATAGTCCACATACCTTTGCGTGGATATTCAACCAAAACCGCCTTTTTAAAACTGTCATTTGAAGTGCTAAGTACTGCATCAGAGAGCTTCTTTATAGCCTTATATATTCCTCTAAAGCCAGGTATTTTGTGTAGCAGCCTATCCCAACTATTTATTACCTTTCTACCAATAAAATTACTTACCAATGCACCTGTAATAATTATTACAAGTATAACTAAAACAATGCCTGAACCAGGTATGTTGGTATCTAGATTGAATATTGTTTCTGGTAAATATTGTTTCGGAATTATATTGTTAATTAACTGTAAAAAGAATTTAATTAAAACAATACTTAGCCCTAATGGTATCCAAAAAAGTAGGCCAGAAATGAAATAGTTTCTTATTTTTTTCAATGCAAATCAACAAAACAACTAAAAAACGTTATTTTAGCATAGTAGGGGATATATTTACGCATTAGGGGATATAAGTTTAGTAGATTTAAAGCAATAAAAATGTGAAGCACTTATAAAAATTCTTCATCCCTAATTGTTAGTATTTCATGACCATTATTGGTTACTAGGATTGTGTGTTCCCATTGCGCTGAAAGTGACCTATCTTTTGTAGTAACAGTCCACCCATCAACTATTGAAGTAGATACCTCGTGACCCCCAAGATTTATCATGGGTTCAATCGTAAAAGTCATTCCCTCTTCAAGTATAGGGCTTTGGTCAACCTTACCATCGTCATAATGAAGTACTTGTGGTTCAGAGTGAAATTTAAGGCCAATACCGTGCCCACAATAATCACGAACAACGGAGCAATTATTTTTTATGGCATGGGCGCCAATTGCTCTACCAATTTCACCTAAACGAATACCCGGTTTAACTTTTTTTATACCAATATACATACACTCTTGTGCTACTCTACATATCCTTTGAGCTTTAACACTGGGTTTTCCAACAATAAACATTTTAGATGTGTCACCGTGGTAACCATCCTTTATGACAGTAATATCGATATTTACGATATCGCCTTTCTTTAATAATTTGTCACTAGGTATTCCGTGACAGACCACATTATTTACACTAGTACATATAGATTTAGGGAACCCTAGATAGTTTAAGGGGGCCGGTATAGAGTCAAGGTCATTAACAATATATTTATGGCACAATCTGTCAAGCTCAGCTGTACTAACGCCAGCTCTAACGTGAGGTTTAATAATGTCTAGAACTTCAGCTGCAAGGCGTCCTGCCGTGCGCATTTTTTCGATATCTTTGGATGATTTAATTTCAATAGCCATTATGATTTAATAGCCAATTAAGATCTATCCATTGCTCTCTTTTCTAGTGCGGCAATCCTATCCTCTAATGGAGGGTGTGATGACCATAGGTGCATTAATCCAGACTTAGGCCTTTCTCCTATACCAAAGGCCGCTAATTGTTCAGGCAAAGGCTCAGGCTCTCTTTGCGATAGACGCTTTAGTGCATCAATCATATTTTGATGTCCAGCAAGATCAGCACCACCAGTGTCTGCAACAAATTCTCGCTTCCTAGAAAAGTACATAACAATTACCGCAGCAAGGATTGAGAGGATGATTTGTGAAAAAATAGTAGTAAGGTAATAGCCAATACCGTAGCCACGTTGATTTTTCAGTATTACCCGATCAACTATATGTCCAATTATTCTAGACAAGAAAACTACAAAAGTA
>FUWD013241266.1_pt1 | contig 12511 bp, 11 predicted proteins | sample 1063281 | NCBI WGS metagenome assembly FUWD01 (sample SAMEA79048168, study PRJEB19326) | metagenome | biome: marine
TAAAGAGATCGACTCTCAAAGAACGATAATTCAAAAATGCGCTCCAACTATAGCTGAGACTATTTTAAATGCTCCTGAGAACCAACGAAACTCTCCCAAAAAAATAGCTGACATAGTTTTAAAGCATTTAGCAGACAATTACAAATTTGCATCTAATGACCTGCCACCATTAGAGATTACAGTGGGTAATAAAACGTCTAAATTTGAATTTGGTTTTCGAGATTATATTTTCCGTCCTACCACTTATGGATATCACGAAATAAAATGGTACCACGACAGTAGCCTACCTCAATATAGTCACACTACAAAAATAGAAATGTAAACACCAGAAGTTGGTAAATAGGGAGAATTCTTTCCAAATAAAAGCCCCAATCTTTGAGGATTGAGGCTTTTCTTAAATCATTATCTTCAAAAGATCGATTATCTCTTGGAGAACTGGAAGCTCTTTCTAGCTCCAGCAAGACCGTATTTCTTACGTTCTTTCTTACGTGGATCTCTTCTTAAGAAACCAACAGATTTGAGTTCTATTCTTTTCTGTTCATCATCTTTCACAAGAGCTCTAGAAATTCCGAGTCGAGTTGCAGAAGCTTGAGCTTCAAGTCCCCCACCCTTTACACGAATAACGAGATCATATCGACTTTCCAATCCAAACATTTTTAAGGGAGATTGAAGTGTACGCATTTGCATGTCCACAGGAAAATAAACAGCAGCATCTCTACCATTTACTTTAACTTTACCCGTTCCTGGGCGAAGCCTAACTGATGCAACAGCACATTTCCTTCTTCCGATTCCAATTAATTCTTTCATCCATTCTCCTTTAGATATCTACAGCTATAGGTTGTTGGGCCTGCATAGTATGCTTGGTCCCTTTAAATATACGTAATTTTTTAGTCAGTGCTTTTCCTAGTTTCGTTTTAGGAAGCATTCCCTTAATAGCATGCTCTAGAATGTATTCAGGTTTGCGCTCTAGCATACGACGATAAGGAATTTCTCTAAGACCACCAATAAAGCCTGTATAGTGTCTATAAAGCTTTTGAGCTTCTTTAGCACCTGAAACATGTACTTTTTCAGCGTTTACAATAACCACTCCATCCCCGGTGTTTACATGAGGAGTAAAAGTTGGCTTATGCTTTCCTCTTAAGATGTTGGCTACTTCTGTCGCAAGTCGTCCAAGTGTTTTCCCTTCAGCATCAAGTAGAAACCAAGTTAGTTTCTGTTCTTCAGCTTTTGCCATATACGTCGTTTTCTGAGATTTCATAGTTCCCTACTTCGAAAAAAAATTAAGCGCATAGTTTAACGCTTAGAGGGATTTTTGCCAAGATTAAATTAATAAATGAGGGAATAAGACAGTAAGTAAAATTTTTACTTACTGTCTTTGATTATTAGTCCCCGCCGCCTAAGGCAAGATTGTCATTTCCGATTCGGACTTCAGGAGGAGGTGGAGGAGTTGCTGGCGTCGCTTTTTGAAGATTTTCTTCTTTCTTCATTTTCTCTCTTTTCTTATCGATATCCCAAGTGCCTGCCATAATTAATTTGACGTCTTCCATATCAAGACTCTCAAATTCTATGAGCATATCGGTCATTAAAAGGAGTTCTTTTTCATTTTCTTTAACAAGTTTGGTTGCTTTTGCATAGCCTGAGTCAATTAATTTTTTGACTTCTCTATCTATAACCTGTGCTGTTTCTTCAGAGTATTTCTTAGTTGAAGAGGCTGGAAATCCTGTATAACCTTGATCTTGATGCTCATCTAAAGCTACATTTCCAAGGGCTTCACACATTCCCCATTCACAGATCATATGTCTCGCAATTCCTGTTGCTCTTTCAATATCATTTTGAGCACCAGAGGAGATATCTTTTACAAAAATTTCTTCAGCAACACGGCCTCCTAAAAGAACAGCGAGTTGATCATGAAGTTCTTTTTTCCACCAACTTACTCTATTCTTCTCAGGTAAAAAATGAGTTGCTCCCAGAGAAAATCCTCTTGGGATAATAGTTACCTTTTCTACAGGATCAGAATGTTCAACTCTCATCGCTACAACAGCATGACCAGCTTCATGAATAGCGGTTGTTTTCTTTTCACCCTCAGAAATTTCAAAACTTCGTCTTTCTTTACCAAAACGAACTTTATCACTTGCTTCCATAGTGTCTTGCATGGTGATTGCACTACGAGCTTTTCTGGACGCAATGAGAGCAGCTTCATTAAGAAGGTTCATAAGGTCAGCACCTGAAGATCCTGCAGTTCCACGGGCAACAGCCATGAGATCAACAGATGGATCGAGTTTAACCCGTCTTGCGTGCACCTTTAAAATTTCAAAGCGTCCTTTTAAATCAGGTAAGTCGATGATAACACGTCGATCAAATCGACCAGGTCTTAAGAGCGCTTTGTCTAGAACATCGGGTCTATTTGTTGCGGCAATGAGGATGACACCTTCATTAGAATTAAAACCATCCATTTCAACAAGAAGTTGGTTAAGAGTTTGCTCTCTTTCATCATGCCCTCCTCCTACTCCACCGCCTCTGTGGCGACCCACAGCATCAATTTCGTCTATGAAGATGATACAAGGAGATTGTTTCTTGGCTTGCTCAAAAAGGTCTCGAATACGGCTCGCACCGACTCCGACAAACATCTCGACAAAGTCAGATCCAGAGATGGCGAAGAAAGGACGATCAGCCTCCCCAGCTATCGCTTTTGCGATCAATGTCTTTCCAGTTCCAGGAGGACCTACACAAAGAACCCCTTTAGGAATTCTTCCGCCTAGAGCTGTAAATTTTGTAGGGCACTTCAAGAAATCTACAATTTCTTCAAGTTCTTCTAAAGCTTCATCTATTCCCGCTACATCAGCAAAAGTCACTTTATGCTGCGCTTTATTAATCATTTTAGCAGGCGACTTTCCAAAGCTCATCGCATTGTTTCCCATCCCTTTCATTTGACGAGAGAAGATGAACCAAAGCAGTAAGACCACTAGGATAACGGGTAAGAAGCTAAAGAGGTAGCTGAAGTAGTTAGTAGATGGCTCCTCGCTTTTGAAAGTTCTTTCTAAAACGGCATTACGCGGTTGGTCAGGCGCCTTAAAGGCATAGCCTTTATTTTGAGAAAAGCCAGCCCATTCTTGCTTTGCATTTGCGAACCAGTGGTTATAGGCCTCAGGATCTTGCTTTTCTAAAGCGCGAGTTGAAAGCTCTTTATTATTAAAGAACCAAATCACATTGGCAACAGATTGGCGTGATTTATCAAGCTCCACTTGATTCTCACCTAGTTCAGAACTAACAATATTATATTGGTCTAACTCATCTCTATAAGCTCTAACACTTCTTAGTTGATTAAGCCTTGCATGTCGATCCACCTGATTAAGCTGTGTGACGATTCCATCCAGTTGAGTCAATGCTGACTTGTAAGTTGAGCGTTGGTCTTCCAAAGGCTTAGATTGAACAGCTTGAACGTCTTCATTAAGAGTCTTAAGTTGTTGTTTTACTGATTCAGTACCGATTCCTAAAACAGGCGATCTGAAGTTTTGAATCAACGAGGCAAGTTCTACATTAAAGGCAGAAGCTTGATCTAAAGAAGTTAAATCAGACTCTTTTTTAGAAAGGTCTTTTAAGCTCACAACATCTCGATCTGAAAGAGAGCGAACCACAATTCGATTGTCGCGATCAGGAGTATCGTATGCGCCTCCTAAAAAACAAAGCCCGCAGCAGGAATCTTTTGGCCGGATAGGTGTAAAAACCAATCAGCTGAATCCTTAACTCTTTTTAGTTTGAATTTCCATCTCATTATTGATACGAGCGAGTTCCCCATTATACTGATGGTTCTGATTAAGGAGCTCTAAGAATTGGTAGCGTTTTTTACCTTCTGGGGTATCTGTTGATCGAAATTTCCCACTAAAGGTAACTAAATTATCATTTAGCGCTGTTTTACGGCTCTCTTCTGGGTGAATTAAATTTAAATTTACCAAGTGTTCAAGCTGATGACTAAAGGAAACTTTAGCCGACTTTTGACTCGTAAAATTCTGAATTACAAAAACAATGAAGACAGCGGCCAGTAAAAACAGGAAAAAGCTGCCAGGAAATGATTTTTTAGGAGGAGTATCTTTTTTATTATTATCAGCCATAATTCCATATTTTGTTTGTGGGTGGTCTCAATATCAAGCTATCTCGCACTTTTGACATATTAGTCAAGAAGAGTCTTTTTTTTTGACTATTTCAGAAATTTCTGAGGTGTCAATAAAACTTATTTTTTTGAGAATCTGAAGTTTATGAAAACTATAAATATTTTTCACTGCCTATTTCAGTACCTCAAAAAAATAAGTCTACTTCAATCTTTTTTGTAAGCTAAGCTTACATTTAGATAACTTTCTTTTAACACAAAAGGAGTTTTTCCAGTTAAAATTTCGGCAAAAACCTTCTTATCCAACTGAATAATAGGAATTAATGTTGAAAAAAAACTTGGTATTTTATGATGTGAGAGCCAGGATTTAAGTGGCTTATCGAAATAAAACCGGTCAGAAGCTAGATTTGAGGCGCTCAATTGATAATCACCTTGAGGAATTTGTAAAAAAAAGGTCCCGTTATTTTTAAAAAATCGTTTCCAGCCTAATTCGGAAGCTTTTAGGTGTGAGCCTTCTTCAACATGTACTTCCCAAGAGCCAAATGTATGAGTTCCAGGTTTCAGTGAAAGATGATTTTGAGGAAGCTCCTGTTCTAAATTTGAAAAGATAAAAAACTTACGCCTATCAACATAGAGTTCAAGTCCTCTTACTTTAAGTCTTTTGTTTGCCAACCCCTCTTGAAGGGCTCCACTAATAAATAAAAGCTGATCTGAGCTTAAAGATTCTCCTCTATGAGCGATAAACTTCCTTAATAGGTATTGGATTTCAAAAGGATGAAAAGAATTCTTTGAAAAATCATAATAGCTTCCTAGCTCATTTTGATAGTTTACAACTCTCGAAGCTGTTTGGAGCTCTAAGTAATCTTCCAAAAGAGCTGCTGATTTGGAGTGTCGAACTAAATTTGAGCGAATATTTTTCCCAAAGTTCTCTTCTATCAAAGGGAGCAGCGTTTTTCGAGTTCGCGCTCTTAAAAAAGATTCATCAAGATTTGTACTATCTTCAATATAAGTTTTTTCTTGGTTTTGGAGCCAGGAGAGGACCTCTTCTTTGGAACACTCTAAAAGGGGGCGCCAAAGAGTCATTTGATCCAATCGAGTCACAGGCTTAATAGAAGAGAGTTTATCAAGGTGAGCTCCTTCAAAAAAGCGTTTCAAAACGGTTTCTTCAAGGTCCCCTCTTTGATGGCCAAGTATTAGCGCTTGATACCCTTTTCTTTGATAGAGCTCTGAAAAGAACTTATGTCTTTTAGATCTAAAAAAGTCCTCCAGATTCCCCTCAACTTCTCCAGAAAGCTCTTTTAAGTGAAAAACAAGGCCCAATTTCGCTGCTAGAGCCTTGAGCTCTTCAGCTTCAATTGAGCTCTCCTCTCTCTGTTTATGGTCAATATGAGCAAGTTCCAGCTCAAAAGGGATCGTCTTTTGGACTTCTAAAAGAAGATAAAGAAGTGCTGTAGAATCAGGCCCACCTGAAAAAGCAAGCAAAAGAGAAGTGTCTTTCTTGACCCTTTCCTTTAAAAAATTAAAAACTTCAAAATATAAAGACATCGCTTAAGAATAACTAAATAGCGGCTATTATAGAGAAACGGCCTAAGTAAGACAAGTGCTGATAGAAGGTAACCTTCTAAAAAGTCTCTATCAGAAGAAGCTATGCCCAATAGGCGCTCCTTCAAAAATACGATTTAAACTTCTACATACAAGCACTTTACATCTACTAGTAAATTAATAACTTTACATTATAAAATAAATATGTTATTATAATTTAATAGCAGCACTTTTAATATATAATATTGGTTAAAGATGATAGCAGGTCCAATAACTCCTATAATACTCATTTCAAAAACACTACCTCCTCCAAAAAAAAGAAACACAGTTCTTGGACCTCTACAGAAAAGGGCCGCTATAAAATGGGAGCTCGGCTCAACCCCTCAATCAAAATACTTTAGAAAATTAGATAAAATAGACGAAAATAAAACTTCAAAATGGGTTAGAAAAGCCTCTCTCCCACAAAGCAAAAAAAACTCATCCCTACATTCAAAAAGCGTAAAGCAGATCCTTACTACAAAAGAGAAAAAGCTATTTCAAAGGTTTTCGAAGAGCTATCCCCACTTTTCTATGAAAAGAGTAACAATAATAGCAAATGAACTTAAATTAAGCTCTACCGAGATTATTAAAGAAGCCACAAGAAAAGATCGCCTCAAATTGCATGAAAAATCTCCTAAGAAGATTAAAGCAAAGCAGCCTCTTCAAACTTCAAACGAACTACCCACCCCTTTATTGATTACTCTGCTAGTAATGGGACTCCTTCTATATATAAGAATTTCAACTTGTCTAACAGAACCTCAATACAGCAATATTTCCAGCTACTTTTATAACACTCCTCAAACTTTTGCGCAGTGCCTTCTTCAAAGTTAAGAAATTGATTAGAAGTTGCAGGATTTCTTCTTCGCACCTCATCAGATTTCACTCTAATTAAATTGATTTAATAGAAACTAAAGTTTTAAGCTCTCTCCCAAATAATAAAGCAAGCAACTGTCTTAGGACAAATTGGAGACCTAATAACATGTCATTTACCTCAGTACAAGCAAGCAGCTTACCAGTCTGCAAAGACTGCTCAAGAACCTGTTCCAGCCCAACTAGTCGTGCTACTGGCAGAACTTCTCCCTACCACGCAGCTGCAAGTAGAAATTGCCCAACATGCATAATAATCCTCAAACCAAGGCGGCGTAGATGCAACTCCAATACATTAGATGACGACGACCGCTCTGCTCTACATATAGCCGCACAGAACTCTACTACAGCAGCATTAGCAGCCCTTCTTGCTGATAAAAAACTGCGAGGAATCCGAGAGACTACCTTGGCCTCACTCCTCTGCACCACGCTGTAATAGCAGGTAGTACGAATGCTGTTGTACTTCTCTATCAAGATCTAGCAACTGAGTCTGAACCAACAAGCAAGAGCGGTAAAACCCCACTACATTTTGCAGCTGCAGCAGGTCACATCGAAATAACAAGGCATTTACTGAGCAATCGCTCCCCCAGTATTCACCCAGCAGATAATAGTTATAAAACACCACTAGATAACGCAAGGAAAAACGGGCATAACCAGATAGTAGAGCTCTTCGAAAGAATGACCAGCCAATTCTAAATATTTTAGGCTTATTTTGCCTATTTATTAATCAATCAGCTGATCCGACACTAACTGACAATAAGGGTAAGACTCCTCTTGATTTGGCTCGTTACAAAAAATGTCATCAGATAGTCAAACTCCTTAAATAAAAAGAAGCTTTGCAAGTTTTTTCTTTGTCTATTTTTTAAATTAGGTATAATTGAGGTAAAAGAAGTGTGCTATGCCGATTCTTTGGCGCTATTTACTCAAACAGTTTTTTAAAGTCTTTGTTTTAACAACAGTCTCTTTTATCTCTATTTTATTCATCACACGTCTAAAAGAGATAGCTCGAGTACTCGCTGTAACTCCTGAGTATAAGTATGTTTTTTTGTTTATGCTCAACATCATTCCTTTCATACTGCCCATTGCAATTCCAATTGCGTGCTTACTCTCCGTTGTCCTTCTCTACCAAAAGCTCTCATTGTCCCATGAATTTACAGCCATGCGATGCAGTGGATTTAGCTTATTTACTTTAACCTTCCCTGTTCTTGCAGCTTCAGCGATTCTCGCATTAGCTAATTTTTTTATTGTCTCTGAACTGACAACGCATAGCCAACTTTTCTCACAAAATTTAATGAATGAATTAATCACCACAAACCCTTTCTATATTTTAGAGCATAAAAACAGACTTAAGTTGAGAGACTCCTATGTCGATATGATTATAGAAGAGAGGGGGCGCTCAGCAAGCAATCTCTTCTTCATTTCACCAGACAAGTCTGATCGTCATTTAAATCTTATTTCGATCAAAAAGTTAGAAATGGATGGAGACCGACTTTTCGCTCCCTCTGTCAATATTATTACAAGCATCCCGAATCGAGATTCTTCTGACTACGACCACCTAGTCATTGAAAATGAAAAAGACCTTAAAACTTCCTCTACAGATTTAGCAAAGCTCATTAAGAACTCTCATTTTCATCTCAAGACGCAGCATTGCTCAATGCCCTTTTTGTTAATTTCAATTCAAAAGATGAAAGAAAAACTCAAAGCGGCCATCGCCGAGCACAATGCAAGTGAAGTCCTCAGTTTAAAAATGAAACTCTCTAAAGAGTATTCAGAAATTGTAAAACGTATTTCAATAGGGCTTTCAACCTTTACATTTACTCTGCTCGGCATTAGCTATGCGATTGAAATTGGCCGTAACCGTAAAAAAAGAAACTTCCTTATTCTAGGCTCACTTACCATTGCAAGCTTAGTCTGTTTATTTACCGGGAAAATTTTCGAACGCCACTTTTTAGTCGCAAGTCTCATTTATTTAGTCCCTCACCTAACAATTATCGGCGCCTCTTTTTGGGAGCTTTCAAAAGTATCCAGGGGGATTGAGTAATGCGCATTTGGCCTCGCTATTTAACTCGAGAATTTTTGAAGGTATTTTTTCTCTTTATTTTTTCAATTTACTTTCTCTACGTCCTTATCGATTATTCAAGTCGACTTGAACACTTCAGCTCCATTTCTCTATCAAGCACTACACTCCACTACCTCTTTATTTTTTCTCAAAAAGCAGAAGTTCTTATCCCTTTCGCTTTTATGGTCTCTTTGATCAAAGTCCTCTTTTCTATCAATCAACATAACGAACTCACCTCCATGTTGATGTCGGGATTTTCATATAAAAGACTTCTCTCCCCTCTTCTTTGGATCGCGCTCTCTCTGACGACTCTTCTGTATATCAATTTTCAATTTTTTGAGCCTATTGCTCAAAAAAGAATCGAGATGATTAAACAGGAAAAGAAATCTAAAAAAGAGCATCGCATCAAATCCTTTGTTTTAGACGACAACTCTAAGCTAGTTTTTCGAAGATTTGACTTAGCTCGCAACTCACTAGAAGAAGTTTACTGGTTGAAATCTCCAGATCAGATTTTCTATATGAAAGAGCTCTACCCTTTTAGCTCGCCACCTATTGGTCACTATGTTTCAGAGTTTACACGCGATTCTAATGATGATTTAGAACTCTCATCACGATTAGACATGAGACCTTTTAAAGAGATGTCGCTTGAATTTGATCCTATTATTCAGTCTGTTTTTTCAGTACGCACTTATTCAGTAACTGCTATTTTGCGTGCGCTACATGATCCAAAAGCACTTCTAAATATTAATGATTATGAACTTCTAACTCTTTTGAATTATAAGTTACTTCTTCCCCTGCTACCCATTTTTCTCTATTTTGTATTTGTACCTATCTGCACACGATTCTCACGCAATATACCCGTTTTTTCGTCTATATGCTCTCTATAGGAGGACTACTCTCGTTTTTCACTCTCATGGACGCTTGCTTCTTTTTGGGAGAGACAAAAGTCGCCCCTCCTCAAATTATCATATGGGCACCCGCTCTCTTGTACTTCCTCTATCCTATAAAACGTTTTTTAACTTACTAGCTCTTGCAAGCATGTGAGCCATCGCAATAGGGCATTTTTTTAGAGAGGCCGCACCCGCAGATGGATACATTTCTATCTTCTTCAAAAGTTACTCGATAAGGCTCTATTCCAGTATCACAATGCGACCCATCACAAAAAGGAGGTTTTTTTGTTTTCCCACATTTGCAAAAGGATTTCTTCTCTCCTTTTTTCACACTGAATCTATAAGGTTGATCTTGCCAATGCATTTGAATAGCTCCTTGTTTGAAAATAGGAGAATTTTATGTCATTAATGACATAAAAAACAGAAAAAATATAACATGAATGATATATAAATCACGCAAGCAGCTTATAATCAATATAATGAAAATAGAGTTCTTTTTCCGGCTTTTTGAATAAAAAACTTAGAGCTGTATTCAAAAAATTTCAATTTCCATTTTATAGAAGGATCTTGTAAAACAAAAAACAGCTCTTACCAATAGATTTTGTTATGGCATCAGCAAAAAGTTCCACACTCAACACTTTTTTACTTGGATTTTCACTGCTTCTGATCCCTTTTGATTTTATCGCTTATAATATTTTCATCTATCCATTAGAGCTCTCTTTAAACATTCCTTTTTTTAAACTCCCTTGGGTCCTTAATGGGCTTCTTATTTCCTTTCTTTTTTTTTCAGGTCTGTTTTTTCAAGCAACTTCTTATAAAAGAGCTAAACCTCTTCTTATTTGGGGCCTTTTAATTTATGCCTTATCTGCACTTTTTGTTTTAGGGCGCATTCACTTCACTCTACTTATTTTTGCACGACTCTTTCAAGGCCTTAGCTTTGCAATGATTTTACCAGCTTCTCTTACACTTTTAAAGGTCTCTAAACCTTCAAAGTCGTATTACACCTGGGGCGCTATCCTTGTCTTCGGTCTTTTTGTAAGCCCCTGGATAACTTCATGGATTCTTAAAAACTTTCCCATTCATTGGCTTTTTTACTTTTTAGGATTTTATGCACTTGCACTCGCTCTCTTAGATGGGATTTTTCTTGAGTTTGTGAAGAGTGCTGGGCGAAAATTAGACCCAAAAGGATTTCTCTTAATTGGCTCTTCAATGGCGATTTTAATTTTAAGTCTTTCTATCGGTCTTTATTGGGGGTGGGGGCTATCAAGTCTCTTTTTTTTCTTCTCCTTCCTCCTTTTTAATTTAGCTTTTTTTGTTGAAAAAAGTGAATCTAACCCCCTTTTTGAAATGGAGCTTTTCAAAAGCCGCTCTTTTTTAACCTGTTTCATTCCCTTGCTTTTCCTCCAATTCATTCTATGGCCCCTTCTCTTCTTCGTCCCTATTTACCTTCAGTACCTACTTGGAGTTCCCCTCTTCAGCATGGGACTCTGGCTCTTAACTTTTACTGGAGCTGTAGTTGTTGGATTTATAGTGTCATCCTACACCTACCGAAAAGGGTGGATACGATTTAGTATTGGCATTTCTCTTTCACTTTTAACCCTAAGCCTCTTTCTGCTCAGTTTTGTGACTGAAACGGGCCACCGAAGCTATCTCCTTTCGATTTTAGCATTGTTAGGCTTAGGCTGGGGCTTTCTCTTTCTAAATATCTATTCAGGAGGAGTTGGATTCTTTCCTAAAAAAAATCTCATTCGCGGATTTGCTTTTTATGAGATCTTTCCCTTCTTATTTGGATCTTTAGGGCTTTGCATCGGATTCAACGTTTTTGTGAAAAAATTTACTTCATTCTTTTATAATGCTTTAAGTGATGCAGACATCCTATTTTCTCAAAGCATAAATACCCATTTTTTTGAGATATTAAATCGACCTGATCTTTATTCGGATGCAATTAGAGGGGCTTTCACTCAAGCTTTCTTAGAAGGGTTTCATTCCCTTACAACGCTTCTGTCTTGGATAGGTTTTACGTGCTTAATTTTCAGTCTCATCTATATCCCTTCTAAAACACGAGAAGTGCTTTCTGAAGGATCAAATGACTAAGAGTCTCATGATTTCTTTTTTTCTTTAAGAGCAGCTTCTTTTAATTTAGATTGACGAATACGTTCTTTCCGTCTGATATCAGCTTCTTGAAATCTTCTTTTTTCTTCTGCAGTCTCAGGAATAATAGACGGAACTGGAACGGGTCTATTTAAATCATTAAGCGCTACGAAAGTAAAAAAGGCTGAAAGCACCTTTCTCGGAGGTTTATCTGCGCCCTCAGATGCGACCACTTTAATGCCTATTTCCATTGAAGTTTTCCAAGTTCTATTAATGGCGACATAGAACATGAGGATCTCCCCTCTTTTAGCCGTAGCTAAAAAACGCATCGAATCGACAATTAAAGTGGCACACGTACGCTCAGTATGTAGTTTTGCGCAAGCAGCTCCAAGCATATCAGCTATTTCCATAATCCGCCCCCCAAAGACCGTATCGTTAGGATTTAAGTCATTTGGGTAGATTTCATAAACATGCCCGTTAATACTCGATGCACTTGTTGGTTTTCCTTTAAGATCTGTCATATTCACCTCTTTAGCTTCTAATAAGATAGAATATTTAATTAAATCAACTGTTAAAATGAAGCACCCCGCAGCAAGCTACGGGGTATCTAGGGGCTAGATAAATCTTAGTTGATCGGGATAATCTTCTCTTTTTTGTTTGTGCAACTTTTTGTACTCATCTTGGGGCGACCCTTGATTTTTCACATACTTTCCTATCATCTCTTCATTTCCGTGCTTTCCTACTGTACTGATAAAGTATCCGCTAGTCCAAAACTCTCCTCCCCATAATTCTTGTTTGACTTCTGGAACTTTTTTGAAGATTTCTCTAGCTGTATACTTTTTATGGTTTGCACTATTTTTTAGACTATATGTAGGTACTGACTGTACTAAAAATGAACATGATCCCTATCTACTCCTA
>FUWD012830434.1_pt1 | contig 12509 bp, 14 predicted proteins | sample 1063281 | NCBI WGS metagenome assembly FUWD01 (sample SAMEA79048168, study PRJEB19326) | metagenome | biome: marine
ACATGTTCAAAGCTATCATCGGTAACAAATTTAACCTTATTAATTCCACTTATTTTTGCCACAGTATTTGAGTTATTGGGGTTATCAGTTAAAACAAGCGCATCAACTGTTCCAGATAATTTTAAAGCGGCAGTCACCGCTGCACGACTATTAGCACTTATATTGCCATTATTTAATTCTATTAATACTAATACAGACATTACATAACTCCCAATTTTTTTAACTCATCAAACAACTCGCTTGCAGAGTTAACGTTTTTTGCTGAGCGATCTTTTGAGCCAGACTCTTCTACACTTAAGACATTAATCCTAGCACTTGTATCAACGTCAAGGCTAGATATTTCAATAGTTTCTAGAGGCTTAGATCTTGCCTTCATAATATTAGGTAAGGAAGCATATCTAGGCTCATTAAGCCTTAAATCAACTGTAACTATGGCTGGCAACTTAATACTTCTTGTTTCTATACCGGAATCTATTTCTCGGTAAACTTCAATGCTGTTATTGTCGTCACTTAAATTAAATTGAGAAATAAAAGTACCTAAAGAATAATTTAGCAGTCCAGAAAGCATTTGCCCTGTTTGGTTATTGTCGTTGTCTACCGCTTGTTTCCCCATTATTACAAGTTGAGCTTCTTCTTTTTTGACTATGGATGCCAATATTTTTCCTATAGTTAGGGGTTGTAAATCTAGCTCAGTTTCAGTTCTAATAAAGATGGCACGGTCAATGCCCATGGCCAGTGCAGTTCTTAGAGTGTCAACGGTTTTATCTGTTCCAATACTAACAGCCACGGTTTCTGTTGCTTTTTCGCTTTCTTTTAGCCTTAGCGCCTCTTCTACAGCTATTTCGCAAAATGGATTCATCGCCATTTTTGAATTTGTAAGGTCAACTGACTGTGTTTGTTTGTCTATACGAGCCTGTGTAAAGGGGTCAAGAACTCGTTTTATGGGTACAATTATTTTCATTATTATTTGTTGTTATTTGTAGCTATAAATTGTGCGAATGTTATCATAAATATTGGATTTATCAAGCATAATTTTCAACGCTTATATTAAATAAAAATACTCTAGAATAAGGGCGTCATTATTCTAATTATTTAATAAAAAATTACTCTTTAAATCGATCCACTTTAATAACTACTTATAGTGTTTATTGTATATCTGTTTTATAGTTTTTTGCGTTATTGTTTGTATAAAAAAAATAATTGAGTTATTATCATTAATGAAATATATAGTTATGGATGAATTATATGAAATTAAAGGTAGTTAGTTTTAAGGCCTGCCCTTTTGTGCAAAGGGTTTTAATTGTATTAGAATGCAAGAGAATTAAGTATGATGTTGAATATATTGATTTAGCAGCGCCTCCTGATTGGTTCTTGGCAATTTCCCCACTAAAGAAGGTGCCTTTATTAATTGTCGGTGAAGATGTTATATTTGAGTCTAACGTAATTAACGAATATATTGAAGAGCGTTATGACAATAAAATGCACCCTGATAGTCTTATCAAAAAAGCACAAAATAGAAGCTGGATTGAGTTTGGCTCTAGTGTCAGCATGTGTACATTTAGGCTTACTATTTTGCAAGATAAATCTAAATTTATAGTTGAGCTAGAGGAGTTGTCCAATTATTTTAATCAGATTGAAAAAGTTTTAGTGAATGAGCCATTCTTTAATGGGAGTAGCCTGTCTTTAGTTGATGCAACTTACGCTCCTGCATTCCAGAGAATAGACTTTATTGAACAAATATATGGTTCAATTTATGACAAAAAGAGGCACAGAAAAGTCATTAATTGGAAAAATAGGTTGCTAGATTTAGAGCCATTAAGGAAATCAACTGTACCAAACATAAAGGAACTGTATTATCAGTTATTGTGGACAAGGCAGGGGCATATTTCACACTTCCTAGACGAAGAAACTTTTGGTAATAGAGGGCCACAAAGTGTTTATTGATTTAATTAAGTATTTTAGCCTTAATATCTCAATATAAATGGTTCGACAAGTTTTGGTAATTTTGGTTTATTCTTTATTGCTGTAGAGATATTAGGTCATCAAGAATCATCTGGGTATGCCTTTTAGGGTCGACATCAAGGTAAGTTTTTACTATTTTACCTTCAGGGTCAATAATGAAGGTGTTGCGTTTAGCTATTTTAAATAACAATAAGTCACGTAAAGAATTGTATGAACTAGATACCCTTCCATCGGGGTCCGACAAGATAGAGAAGGGGAGTTGATACTTTTTTGCAAAAAGCTGGTGAGATTTAACATTGTCTAGGCTGATTCCAAATATAACTGCTTTAGTTTTGATAATACGTTTTTGTGCATCTCTTATGCCACAGGCTTGAGTTGTGCATCCAGGAGTGTCATCCTTAGGATAAAAGTATATAACAACCCATTCCCCTTTATAGTCGCTTAAAGAGTGATATTTTAGGTGCTGATCTTGCAAATTAAAGTTTGGCGCTTTTTCACCAACTTCTATCCCAGCTAATGAGCTTGAAAACATAGCCAATAATGTTGACATAATGGTTAATATAATTAGCCTATTGATATTAATTTTAGACATAAAAGATAACTTTATCATAATTTTATTGCATAATCTCAATTATGGTATAAAATGCGCTTTTTTTTGTATTTTAAGTAAGGATATATTTAGCTATGCCAGACTATGTAATCAAGCTATGTTGGCCATTATTTATAGGATTATTTATCCTAACTTTGGGTAATGGTTTGCAAGGCACACAGGGGATAGGCTGGAGGGCTGATGCTGAAGGCTTTTCTATAGCTACTATCGGTTGGATTATGGCGGGCTATCCTATAGGTATTCTTTTGGGTGCATATTTTGCCCCTCAAATAGTAAAACAGTCTGGCCATATAAGGTCTTATGCAATTTTTGCAACAATAGCTTCAACGGCTATACTTATTCAAGTTGTATTTATAGATTCATCTGTATGGTTCTTAATGCGTATCCTTTCTGGCATTTGTATAGCAGGGGTTAACATTATTTTAGAGAGCTGGCTCAATGCAAAGGCCAGTAACGCTAATCGAGGCAAAGTTTTTTCTATATTTATGGCGATAATTTATACTGGACTTTCTCTTGGCCAGAGCTTACTAATGTTGGACGATCCGATGGGCTATAGTCTATTCATTTTAACTTCTGTGTTGCTTTCAATTTCGCTTATACCTGTTTTGGTTCCGAGCATAGATGCGCCTCAAATTGAGCAAAACGAATCTTTAGGAATATCTGCTCTTTACAAGATCTCAACTTCTTGCTTTTTTACTGTTGCTCTTTGTGCTATAACTCAAAGTGCTATTTTTAGTATAGGTGCTGTTTTTGCAGTAAGAGCTGGACTATCAGTCTCTGAAACAGCAATATTTATGACTATATACATTGCTTTTGGAGCTATTGCTCAATGGCCACTTGGGTGGTTGTCTGATAGGGTGGACCGTAGATGGGTTATATTGTATTGCGCATGTGTCGCTATTTTGGTTAGTTTGGCGATGATTTTTATTGAAGCTAGCTACCCCATGTATCTAATCATGATTGCACTTATAGGGGCGAGCACATTGCCTCTATATTCGCTAGGTGTAGCACATGCAAATGACAGACTTGAGCTGAAACAGATGATGGGTGCCAGTAGTACGATTAATATGCTATATGGTGTTTTCGCAATGATTGGCCCATTAGCTATGGCTTATTCTCTAGATTTATTTGGTTTATCTGGATTTTATATACTAATTGGGGCAATTAACTTACTACTTGCGATTGTTATTATAAAAATGATATTTACTAAAGAGCCGACTGATGAAAGTGAACAAACTCAATTCCAGGTTATGTCGCACAGACCTGGAGTGGTTGCTATGGAGGTTATTGCGGAAGAGGCTATGGAGTCACAACTAGATAATACTGATAATGATGACTCTACCAGCTAAAAAATGCCTACAGTTAAATAGGAAACTTTAAAATCGCCTCAGCTCCATCTTCCATAAACCTATTTTTTAAACTAACCTGGCCACCATGCAGGTTCATAATTTTTTTTACAAATCGCAAACCAAGGCCGTTACCTCGTTTTCCGGTATGCGGCCTTACTGAAGAGAAAAAGCGACGAAATAGCTGATTTCTTTCGTGCTCAACCATTCCAGGACCTTGATCAAGTATATGTATGTTTATTGAGGTGTTAGATTCATTAACTTTGATGGTAATCGTTGAATTCTCCTTAGTAAAATCTATAGCATTATCTATGATATTACTTACAGCTTGTTCTGCGAGTAATTTTTCTGCCTTGATACTAAATTTACGCTCAATTTCATATTTAATCTTAATTCCCTTAGCGGTAATATTGCCTATTCTAGTTGGAACTTTGATTACTTCCTCTATAAGATTCTTAACATCAACCTTAGTTACATCACTAAGCTTATCTCGCCTTTCAATCTTTGATAACTCCAAGAGTCGATTTACTAGCAAATCCATACGATTATTTGAGTCCAAGATGTTCTCAATAAAGCGTCTTCTTTGTTTGTCGCTCATAGGCATAAGTAAATTCTCAGCTGTGGCTTTTATTCCAGTTATAGGGGTTCTAAGTTCGTGCGCCATAGTGTTTATATATTCTTCAACATATTCTCTTCCTTCAAGGTCAGTTCTTAGTTTTTCAATGGCATTAACAAGATCGGCGAACTCTACTTGACGTATTCTTGGCGCTACAGCCTTTTTACCTTTAGACAATAGCGTTGTATATTTTACTAATTTGTTAGTACTTCTGGAAATTGCATAACTGGCACCAGCCCCAAACAGCAAAGACAATAGGAATAAATATAGAGCATATTTGTCAATCTGATTGCGTTGTTCTATTACATATGGCTTTAAGTCTTTGACAGACTTTATTACGGTCAGAACACCAAATATTTCCCCATCTTTGTGTATTGGAGCAGCAACATATAGCGCTTTTTGTTCACTAGTTGGGTTGAAATTCTTTGGGTTGAAAGAGCTAGTTCTTGCTCCATATATTCCTGAAAGTGTTTTTTCAACGTCTGGCCAGCCTTTATAGTTCATGCCTTCAGATAGCCCTTTAGAATCAAAAACAACAATTCCATTTTTATCTGTTATGTAGATATGAAGATTCGGGTGTTTTTTGTTGACTGAGTATATTTTAGCGTCAACTTCGCGGTCTAAATAATTACTAATTATTGGCCTAATACTATTGATGTTAAGACTATCGTCATATATATATTGGCTTACAATTTGAGCTAAAAGGTTGGAAGTATCTACCATAACATCCTCTGCTGCTTGATCAATACCTTTAGTTACTTTTGTAGACACTTCAGAAATAACAAACCAAACAACTATGCTACTAATAATAAAATAAGAAATGAATAGTTTTAGCCCTATACCTAGCCTAGGAATCTTCATGTTATAAAACTATATCCTAATCCTCGGTGAGTTTTTATATAATCATTCTCAATATCCACCTCATTAATTGAACTCCTAATTGATGCAATGTGGGTATCTATTGTTCTCGTATCTGCTCCAACTGGACGGTCCCAGACAATACTCAATAGGTGCTCTCTAGTATGGACTCTGTTGGGGTTTTTAATAAGATGTTGAAGAATCTTACTTTCTGCAAGTGTCAGGTTAAGGATATTTCCTTTTAATGATATTTGTTGCAAGTTGTCGTCAATTAAAAATGTTTCATTTATATCAATTAAAGATTTAGATTCCGAGTGCCTAAGTTGAGCTCTAACTCTAGCAACAAGAACTCTAGGACTTAACGGCTTAGTGACATAATCATCAGCTCCCAACCCTTCAAGGCCTAAGACAATGTCTGCATCATCATCTCTAGCTGTTATTATTATAATTGGCAGGTTTGAGCTCTTTCTAATTTTACGAAGCACGTCAAAGCCACTAATATCAGGTAACCCAATATCTAGTAGCATTAGGTCTATCTTGTTATCTTTTACGTATGAGATGGCTTCATTTCCAGAAGTTAACCAATGAGTATTGAATGAATCACTCTCAAGAGCAAACACAATGCTTTCAGCGGTGACTCTTTCGTCTTCTACTATTAATATATTTTTCATTTAATAAATGTAACTAGATATTTGTTAGTATTGTAGTTTATAAAAGGATATTCTAAAACCAACTTAACAAAAACTTAACACAATCTTAACCAATTCAACACCCAATTTAAACTACAGAGACCTAAACTGAAGTTATTGTTTTTAGTATCTCTAAGAGTTATTTGGAATGTATAGACTCCTTCTCCTAGTTATGTTTCCATTAACTATAGTCATACACCATAATTCTCAAGGTACAAAAGCAAATGATAGAAGCCAGCCTTCTTTCCCCTTTAATGAGGCTGGCTAAAGTCAACATAATGTAATAAACACAGAAAAATCAATGAAAGATATGACAAAACAGCATTGGTCAAAATCAAATATGTTGCCAGCATTTACGCTATCAGCACCAGACCACAATAAGGAAATAGCCATAATGGAAGGGGGTGACACAAATTCTTTGCTTTTTGGGCCATATAGAGCCCCAGACAGTCATTATCCATGGAGCTTGGGAACTGTTATTATCCATGGACAGCATCATTTTAATTTTCTAAGGAGTGTTAACCTAAATGACAAAATCACTTTAGGTGACAATATGGGTTCACAGTATCATTACTTGGTTGAAGATGTTGGTATTATTGATTTAGATATTGACGAGATAGGCATTGCTAATATTGGAGAGCTTAAGCTAGTTACTAATTGGCCATTTGATAGGTTAGATGATGGCAATAAACTAAGATATATAGTAACCGCACGGAAAGATGAAAGTTACAAAAAATAAAGCTGAACTGCTATATAAGCCTATCAAGTTGTTGGAAAATCCTGAGGTTACCGAGGAACAGTTTATGGATGCTAGGGACTGGTATCTATCCGCACAAAACAAAAAGCTTTCTAAGAAAACCCAAAAAAGTAAAAGATTTAAATAGCTTATCTTTAATACTAAAAAGGAATATCGTCGTCGAAAGTTGTGTCAACTGGAGTTATAGGCTCTGGAGCGGCTCCAGTTGGCTTTGGAGTGGAGGATGATGGGATGGATTCTCCCCAGCAGAAGATCCTTCACGGCGATCAAGCATCTGAAGTGTGCCGTTGAATCCACTTACAATGACTTCAGTTGAATACCTGTCTGCACCCGTTTGATCTTGCCATTTACGAGTCTGCAACTTACCCTCAACATATACCTTTGAGCCTTTATCTAAATATTGACCAGCAATTTCAGCTAGCTTGCCAAATAGGCTAACACGATGCCATTCTGTTTTTTCTTGCTTTTGACCTGTATTCTTGTCAGTCCATGTTTCTGATGTTGCAACCGAAAGGTTGGCAATTGCACTACCATTTGAGGCATACTTGACCTCTGGTTTTTGACCTAGATTTCCTACTAAAATTACTTTATTGATGCCAGCCATTTGTTGTTCTCCGTTTAATTTTGTTGTTTCATAGTGAGCATTATTACCCACCAAATTATTGCAATAAATGTAGTGAATAAGAATACACTATTTAGACCAAAATTGTTGTAAATCAATCCACCAAAAACACCGCCAACGAACGCCCCAAAAAACTGTGAAGTGGAAAACATTCCCATTGCAAGACCGCGCTTATCGCTAGTTGCAGTTCTAGATAGAATTGAAGGTAGCATAGCTTCTAGTGCATTGAATGCTACAAAAAAAACAGTCATTATTACAAAAAATGATGTGTAATTAAGTTTCGTGTTATAGAACAATATCTGGCTGACTATTAAAACCCCAATAGATACTAATAGCATAGCCTTAGGTTTGTTAAATTTTTCGGCTAAGATAATAATAGGTAGCATGCCAATAAATGACAGTATCATTACAGGCAAATACATTTGCCAATTATCCTTTATCTCAATAATATTGTTATTTACTAACAATAATGGCATCACTATGAATGCGCATGTAAGTATCAAGTGTAAAGAGAATACACTTAAGTCTAGTCTTAATAAATCTGAACTCAAAATCTTTTTGAAATTGCTAATAGATAGAGGGTACTGGGCTCGTGGTTTAGCATTAGGTAAAAAAACTACAATCAAAAGCGCTAGAACTGAAAGTATAGCTATCACCCAAAATAGCCCAGAGATACCAAAATTTACTGTAACTATTGGGCCAATAAGTAATGACAACATAAATGCAACACCAATCTGCACACCAACAAAAGCATTAGCTTTAGCACGCTGAATTGGAGACACATAATCAGCAAGAAATGCCATTAATACGGCAGATATGGCTCCACTACCTTGTAAAGCTCGGCCAACTAATACACCTACAATGTCAGTTGATTGGGCTGCAACAACACTACCAATAAAAAATATTGCAAGACCAAACACTAGTACAGGTTTACGCCCTAATTGGTCAGATAGGTAGCCTAATGGTATTTGGAATATTGCTTGGGTGAGACCATAAATTCCAATAGCTATACCTATTAAATAAGGGGTTGAGTTGGTGTAATAGTCAGCATAAACAGAAAATACCGGAAATATCATAAATAGCCCGAACATTCTGGCGGCCATGATTGATGAAATTTTAAGCGCAAAGATGAACTCTTGTTTATTCATTTATTAAATTATTAATTAGTCTTCCAGAGAATAACTAGGTATATATTTTGGGTAATTTTCTTCAAGCACTCGGCGAACATCTGAGGCTAATTTTTCTGCATTTATGGTGTCATAGTTATATGCCATAAGATGTAGTGCTTCAGGTATTGAAGGTGAATTTGGGTACTTTTCAACGATAAATTTACAGCGATTAATTGCAGCGATAGGGGACTTGTTTTTGGTGTAAAAAATAGCAACATGAAGCTCGTGTCTTACTAGGGTATTTCTAAGAATAACTAGCCTTGATTTAGCTTCTTCTGTGTACTCTGATTGCGGATATTTATTTATTAATGCGAGGTAATAGTTAAATGAATCTCTAACCGAGCTAACATCTCTTTGGGCATTATCTGTGATAATATCATCAAGCAAAGATTTTGATTTATCTTCAGATATGACACCACGTAGATAATAAGCGTAAGGGGTAGATGCTAAATCCTCTGGGTATAATTTAATGTAACTATTAAGTTTAGCGATAGCCCTATCATATTCTTTATATTTATACAAAGTGTAAGCTATTTCTAGCTTCCCTTGTTTTGAAAATTTAGATGCAGGATATGCCGCATCAATCTTTTCAAACATTTCGATAGCTTTACCTCTAGAGCCTGCTGATAACTCCTCTTTAGCTTCTTCAAATAAGGTTTTGGGTGACTTTCCTTCATTGATTAGAGGTCTTTGTTCCTCTTCCTGCCAAAAACAACCGCTCAATACAAAAGACAATAGAGCTAAAATTAACGTTATTCTTTTCATTTTAGGGTAATTATGCTAATTGTTATAAATATGCTCAGCATTATACTTGTAGGTATGTATTATATTTATAAAGATTAAATAACGCTGAAACCAAATCCAACATGAAGATTTTTGAAAAAAGAGTTCTGATAAGTGACATATGTAATGTATTAGATAAATACATGCCTAAAGATGAGGTTGAAATAGTATATAAAGCATACATGGTCGCCGCATCAGCTCATGACGGGCAATTCCGAAAGTCTGGTGAGGCTTATGTATTTCATCCAATCAATGTGGCAATGATACTAGCCGAACTGCAGCTTGATTATGCCTGTATTGTCGCTGCATTACTGCATGATTGTATTGAGGATACTACTCTGACTCAGGATGAAATTTCACGAGACTTTGGTGAAGAGGTGGCCAATATTGTAGAAGGCGTATCAAAAATTACTGGCCTGAAATTTAATTCCGTTACTGACAAGCAGGCACATAACTTTAGAAAGCTAATATTGGCTATGGCATCGGATATGAGGGTTGTGGTTATTAAGCTGGCTGACAGGCTGCATAATATGCGTACATTAGACTCAATGAGTAATAAACAACAAATAAGGATAGCCAAAGAGACATATGAAATTCATGCCCCATTAGCCAGAAGGCTAGGTTTAAACAGCATCAGGGCTGAACTTGACAATTTATGTTTTAAATATATACACCCTTATAAATACAAAGTAATAACAAATAAAATAAGGAGACAAAAGGGCTCTAAAAGAAAATTAATCAGGCACATTGAAAAATCAATAAAAAAACGGTTTCTTAACGAAGGTTTTACTAATGTTGAAGTATCAGGAAGAAGAAAGCAGCCCAGCAGCATTTACAATAAAATGAAACTTAAAGGACTGAAGTTTAGTCAAGTTCTTGATATGTTTGCCTTTCGAGTTATTGTCAAAGATGTATCCCAATGCTATCAGGCTTTAGGGATTGTTCATAATCTGTATAAACCACTACCCGGAAAATTTAAGGATTATATAGCTCTACCCAAATCTAACGGTTATCAGTCATTACACACAGTTTTATTTGGTCCAGATAAGGTACTTATCGAGGTGCAAGTTCGCTCAAGTGAAATGCATTTTATTTCTGAATATGGAATTGCAGCTCACTGGCACTACAAGAATGAAGAAGAAAACAAGCCCGGGCTTGCTGCTAATTGGCTAGGTTCATTGCTAGATATACAAAGAAAATCAGGCACATCTGTTGACTTTTTAGAGCAAACAAAAACAGACCTCTTTCCATCTGAAGTTTTCGTTTTTACCCCTAAAGGAGACATTATCCAGTTGCCATATAAATCTACTGTTATTGATTTTGCTTATGCAGTTCATACCAGTATCGGCAATCACACAACAAAAGCTAAGATTGACCAAGCAAGTGTGCCACTATCAACCGAAATACGATCCGGACAGACAATTGAAATCACAACCAACAAGAAGGCTAAACCACACTCTTCATGGCTACAAACTGTCGTCACAGTGAAAGCAAAGTCTTCAATAAAAGTCCAACTAAAAAAGGATTCAGCATCAGAGTTAATGCAACTGGGAGAATATTTACTAAACAATGCTCTTAACTATCAGGGTGTAAATGGTAAAAAAATAACTAGAAATGTGTGGAAAAAATGCCTAACTGATCTTAGGTGTGACTCTAAATCAGACCTATATATGAAAATAGGCCTCAGTGAGATTTTAATTTCAGTAGTTTTGAATAAGCTTCAGGGTGATAGTGCGATAAAAATTGTAGAAAAAATACGTATCAATAAAACCAGAGGTAAAGCGATTAGTTTTGCACATTGTTGCTATCCAATACCTGGCGATAGGGTTGCAGCCATTTTGACTACCTCTAAAGGCCTAGTTGTGCATAGGTTTGAATGCAAGAATCTACAACGTGATAAGGGCAAAAATGCTCAATGGCTTGAGGTAGATTGGGATGCTGACAAGAGTGAAGAATTTGAAACCACGTTAATTATAAAGGTTGATAATCTTCGTGGCGCACTAGCTTCAATTGCTAATGTAATTGCCAAAATGGGAATAAACATTGAAGCCCTAGATGTTGAAGAACAAAACAATTCAATGAAATCACTTAATTTAGTAATTACAGTTAGCAATACTAAAAAACTTGATAAAGTTTTTGTAGAGTTAAAAAAGTTCGATTTTGTGCGCTCTGTAGGTAGGTCAAAATAACACAAAATAATATAAATTCCTCCCCAAATCTTTATCAAACTTGATTAAAATTAACCTAATAAAATGATGGCACTAAGATGACCTGGATTGATTCCCTTGATATAGCAATATCACTTGATGAAAAACACCCCAATATAGACCCTAAATCTGTTAATTTTGTTGAACTTAGGCAGATGGTAATAGAATTGGAAGGTTTTGATGATGACGTTAATAGGTCTGGCGAGAAAATATTAGAAGCGATTCAAATGTACTGGATAGAAGAGAAATAGTGAAAATAATAATATATTGCATGATATTTTATGCAGGGTTGGCTAATGCAGTTCTAGAGGTAACTATACTAAAAAGATCTGAAAACGCTTTCCCTATAGTTATTGCCCCCTTTGAGATTAATGGTAACGCAGAGCAAGGCAAGTTGATTGCAAAAATAATGAGTGATAACTTTAACCGCTCTGGCAGGTTTAATGCTTCTAGCTCTTTTCAAGTTATAAGTTCAGAAGATGAAATAAATTTTAATGCCTGGCAAGCAAACAATACCGAAGCCATTGTTTATGGGAAAGTCGAACAAGTTAGTAAGGCAATATTCAATGTTTGGATTTACCTATACGATACCTATACAAAGAAGCGTCTATATGCAGATAAGTTCTCTGTTCATAATAGCGGAATTAGGAGAATTTCTCACTTCCTTTCAGATCAAATTTATGACGCATTGCTAGGTGAAAAGGGTTCATTTGATACCAGATTAGCCTATGTAACTGTGGTTAATTTAAAGGACGGCAGAAGAGAGTACCGCCTGGAAATTTCAGATTCAGACGCCGAAAACCCGCAAGCAATATTAAAATCAAATAATCCAATATTATCTCCTGCATGGTCTCCAGACCAAAGAAAGATTAGCCTATGTTTCTTTTAGG
>FUWD013183656.1_pt1 | contig 12505 bp, 10 predicted proteins | sample 1063281 | NCBI WGS metagenome assembly FUWD01 (sample SAMEA79048168, study PRJEB19326) | metagenome | biome: marine
GCTTTAATCATGGTACCGCAACCTTTATGATTATGGGGCAAATCTGTACGCGTCGTTGCCCATTTTGTGATGTGGCACATGGCAAGCCGAAACCGCTTGATACTGATGAGCCACAACACTTGGCTGAAACCATTGAAAAAATGGCGCTTAAATACGTGGTGATTACTTCGGTGGATCGAGATGACTTACGTGATGGCGGTGCTGATCATTTTAAGCAATGTATTGATCAGATTAGACAAACCACGCCTCAAGTTAAAATTGAAATACTCACCCCTGATTTTAGAGGGCGTGTGGAAAAAGCCTTAGATGTACTTAAAACTTGCCCACCAGATGTGTTTAATCATAATCTTGAAACCGTGCCAAGCTTGTACCCTCAAGTGCGTCCAGGCGCAAGCTATGAGTATTCATTAAAACTATTACAGTCATTCAAACAACAACACCCTGAAGTTACCACTAAATCAGGCTTGATGCTTGGTGTTGGCGAGAACGAGCAGCAAGTATTAGACGTGTTAGCCGACCTTAGGGCGCATGATGTTGATATGCTTACACTAGGTCAATATTTACAACCGAGTAAGCATCATTTAGCCGTTGAAGAATATATCACTCCCGAGCAGTTTGATCGCTACAAAGAACTTGCAACTAAAATGGGTTTCTCTCAAGTGGCCAGTGGCCCAATGGTGCGTTCATCGTATCATGCTGATTTACAAGCGGCGGGCGAGTCAATTAGTTGATACTCTAAAACTTTAAGTGGACGAAAAAAAATGGCTTCAATTTGAGCCATTTTTATTTATTTTATTGTTAGACGCTAAACATCATTCTTATCTTCTTTTTTAAGCAGACCGTTTGTGTCTATCTTCTCGTCAGAAGTTTCTTTTTCAGCATTGTCATCCGTCTTCTTCTTTTTACCTAATGCCGCTTTAATCCACTCTTTAGGATCTTTGCTTGATCTCTCAGATTTAGGTTTTTTAGGCTTTTCTGGTTTTTCTATATTGTATTTTGCGTCAGCATCTGCATCACCTGGCAATAAACCCATACTAACTGCAATATTGCGACAAGAGGCTTCGCCTGCTGATAGCGTCCCTAGAGGAATTACAATCAGTGTTAACACGGTTGAAATTAACACACCGAACAATAATGAAATCGCCATGCCTTGGAAAATAGGGTCAGTCAAGATCACGCTTGCGCCACCTACCAATGCAAAAGCAGTAATTAAAATTGGTCTTGTGCGTGATGCGCAAGAGTTAATAACAGCATCAAAGAACGGCATACCTTTGGCGTATTCTTGCACGGTAAAGTCCACCAAGAGAATAGAGTTTCGTACAATAATACCCGCTAAGGCGATCCAACCAATCATTGAGGTGGCTGTAAATTCAGCACCCAATAACCAGTGTCCTGGAACAACACCTAAGAGTGTTAATGGAATTGGCGCCATAATGACCGCAGGAATAATAAAGTTACCAAATTGCCATACCACTAGCATGTAAATAACCACCAGCGCCACACCAAATGCAGTACCCATGTCGCGGAAAGTTTCGTAAGTCACTGTCCACTCGCCAGCCCACTCAAACCCTGGCACAGTTTGATCTTCAGGAGGACCTAAGTACTCACCTTGTAATTCTTTACCATCCACTGTTTGGTATCTAAGTAGTAAATCATCCACACCAAACATAGCGTAAATTGGCGCGCTTAAGCGGCCAATTGGCTCACCCAGAACGTATTCAACATCAGCTAAATCTTTATGGAAAATTAAATCATCTTGTTTTTTATAAACAAATGAACCTAGCTCAGAAATCGGAATCATGCCACCCTGCTGAGAAGGCACAGGTAGTTGTGTTAAATACGATAATTGCGAACGTTTAGCAAGTGGCACCTTTAAGTTAACACGCGAAGGTTCTAGCGCATTTTTAAGACGAATTGTGGTGACGTTAAAGCTACTCATGGCCATGGCCAATGTTTCTTTAATGGTTTGTACGCTCACACCAAAACGAGAAGCTTTCTCAGTGTCTACTTGGAAATTGATCACCGGGTATTCGTCGCGCATTAGATTATCGACATCAGTCATTGTGCCTGATTCTTTAAACATTTCAGTTAAGTCATTGGCTAATTTACGACGGGTTGCTTTATCCGGACCATAAACTTCTGCAACCACAGGGCGAAGTACTGGTGGGCCAGGTGGCATCTCTACGACAGCATAATTAGCACCTGCATCAGCAGCGATTTGCTTAATCAACTGTCTTGCCTCAAGGGCAATTTCATGGCTAGAACGATCGCGATCAGATTTTTCAGCTAACTGAATTTGTAACTCACCTTCTGATGAATTTTGTCTAAGATAATAGTGTCTTACTAAGCCGTTAAAATCGAAAGGTTTGGCTGTACCTGCGTAAGATTGGATTGCGACTACTTCTGGCATGTTACGTAATACTTGTGCCATTTTGTGCAACGTTGAAGCGGTATCTGCCAATGCAGTACCATCTGCCATATCTAAGACAACACCAAATTCTGATTTATTATCCAATGGCAGCATTTTTACCGGCACTGTGGTTGTATAGAACATTGACATTGACATAAAGAAAGCAACAAACAAGGCAATTAAAAAGCCCCAACCGTAAGCCTTGACATGAAATAATTTTGAAATTGTAGAATGGAAGAACGCATACAACACCTTGCTTTCTTTTTCTTCTTTTTCATGCATTTTGTGCAACACACCGAGTGGTGGTACAAACTTCATAATAAAGTATGGTGTAAAGACAAAGGCTGCAAATAGCGATATCATCATAGCCACTGAACCTAAGACTGGAATTGGCGCCATGTAAGGCCCCATCATGCCGCTAACAGCTGCCATTGGTACCAATGCTGCGACCACGGTAAAGGTTGCTAGAATGGTTGGGTTACCTACTTCTCGTACTGCGTCAATCGCTGTTCCAATGGTAATTTTATTATCTATTAGCCAGCGCCTGTATATATTCTCGGTCACCACAATGGCGTCATCCACCAAAATACCAATCGAGAAAATCAGTGCGAACAAACTTACTCTGTCGATAGTCATGCCTAAAATCCAAGCTGCGAAGATGGTCATTAATAACACCACCGGAATCACCAGCGTTACCACAACCGCGGGACGCCAACCTAATGCAAACCAAACCAATAGCGTTACTGCACCTGTGGCAATAAAGAGCTTTTTAAGTAGTGCATTGACTTTATCTTTGGCAGATTTGCCGTAGTTTCTGGTAACACTAACCTCAACATTGTCCGGAATCAGTCGACCCTTAAGTTCTTCTACTCTGGCTAAAATATTTTCTGCAACTGCCACACCATTGGTACCAAATTTCTTTGCAATGGCGATGGTGACTGCTTGTTCACCAGTGGCTTTTATGTTGGTTTTATTGGCTTTACCTGTATAGTAATTAACCATATGATCTGTTTCTTCTGGTGCGTAGTAGACATCAGCCACATCACGTACATAAATAGGCATACCATCTTTAACGGTAACCACTAAGTTTTCAATGTCTTCAACTTTCTTAAAGAAGTCACCAGAGTAGACTTCCATCTTATAGCCGTTGAGCTCAATATCACCCGTGTGATCACTGACATTAGCTGAGCCAACGGTGCCTGCGATTTGTTGAATTGAAACGCCGTAACCAGCTAAACGGCCAGGGTAAGCATCAATATGGAAAATTTCTTTACGACCACCAACCACAAAACCATTATTAGTATCTTTAACTTTTTCGAGTTGTTGCAGTAGCTCTAAACCTAACGAACGTAGCTGTCCATCATCAAGAGACCTAGACCAAAGCGTTAAGTTGATAATGGGTACGTCGTCAATCTCTTTAGGTTTGATTAAAGGACTTCTAACGCCTGGCGGCATGAAGTCAAGATTGGCGAGCATTTTGTCGCGCACCTTGATAATAGAAGCATTCATTTCTTGACCAACATCAAATTCTACTGTGATAATGCCTTGGCCCTTATCACTGACTGAATAGACATGTTTCACACCTAGAATATGCGACATTAAGCGCTCTAATGGCTTAATTACAATATTGGCAACTTCATCAGAAGATGCACCAGGATACTCAACAAAGAGGTCAATCATTGGTACCGAGATTTGCGGATCTTCTTGTCTTGGTGTTGAGATTAAACCAATAATACCCGCGCCTAACATAGCGAAGAATAGAATGATTGAGAGCGGTGAGGTTATAAAGGCTTTGGTTAGTTTGCCCGCTATACCTAAATCAACCTCGTCATTTTTTATGTTGTCTGACATAATGTTTTAGATGTCCATTCCTGAAACCATTAAGATATTAGGATTGGCAACAATTTTTTCACCAATCTTTAAGCCCGATAAAACACTTTTCTTACTTTTACCAACTTGCTCACCTAAACGCACAAACCTTAATTCGGTTTTGTTTGTTTTTGGATTAATAACAAAAACACTCGGCAAGCTAGAACGCCACATAATCGCTACTTCTGGAATGATGGGAGTTAACACACCTGAATCTGTTTCAAAAATTTCTACCTCAGCGTAAGCACCTGCCAACACTGGAGCGCCTGCTGGTAAATCAAATTTCACTTTAACGCTGTGTTTATTGTTATCAGCAATTGGGTAAATTTGAGATAAATTTGCATCAACCACAATGTTAGCAATATCTAACTTAATGCGGTATTTTTTATCCAGCTTTAAACTGGAAACCAAACGAGAAGGAATGTTAACCTCTACTTGAAGGTCTTTAATGTTGGCAAACTTGATTAATACTTGGCCTGGTTGTACAACATCACCTTGGTTAATATTTTTCACCACAATTACACCATCAAAAGGCGCGACTACATTAGCGTCTTTTAAACGCTCCTCTACTTGTTTAAGGTTAAGTTCTGCTTGTCTTAATTTGTTTTTGGCTTGTTGGTAACCTGTGTAACGAGAGGTTCTATTGGCAAACTTATCAAACTCAGGATTACCTTGTCCACTCATTTTTAACATTGGGTCTGTGAACATTGAGAACATGCCTGGAATACCACCAAACATGCCATTTGAATTAGGAGATACAATCGATTGTGAATATTGTACACCGGCATTTCTGAGCGCCTCATTGGCTGAGGAGATTTCCGCATAAGCAGAATCTCTTTGTGCTTGGATAGATTCTTGTTCGAGTGTTATTAGTGTTGTGCCTCGCTTGAACATGTCACCTTCTTTACCACTCACACTTAATACATCGCCTGCAACTTGTGCAGATAAACTCACTTGTGCAGATGAAACAACCACACCACCCAAAAGCGCTCTTTTATCGAGTGACATACCGCTGACAGTTTGGATATTGTAAACCGACTCGAAACTATCGGAATTTTGATTATAAATTTGGGATTGAGAAGGAAGGGAGAATGCTAATAAAACTGAGGTGACTAAAGGGGTAATCGATGAGTTCATAGTTAACCTTTTATTAAGTGAGAAAATAAACTTTTAACGGAATTTTATATGATTAAAATACACTGTGTTTATTATTTTTAATAAATAATTTAAATAACTTTTGTAGTTATTGTAAGTTATTGTTTTTTAATTAATTTTATTTATTTTTATGTTTTTAAAAAAATATAAAATATTGATAATATTCTAACCTTTTAATATAGGTAATTTTATACTTTTATGTCAATCGCTTTTACCCCTGGAGAACCTGCTGGCATTGGCCCTGATTTGGCTGTTATTTATGCACAGAAAAAAAGTCGCAAAAATCTATTGGTTTTTACCGATCCAGATTTGCTATTAGCGCGTGCAAAAAAGCTTAATTTATCCATTAAAATCAAAGAGAAAAACAACACTTCAATCCCAGGTGAGATTTGTGTTTTTCCGATCAAAAAAAACACCAAAACCGAAGTCGGGGTATTAAACCCTGACAATGCTCAGTTTGTTTTAAACACACTTGATGTTGCCACACAACATTGCCTTGACAAGCAATGTGATGCCTTGATCACTGGACCTGTTCACAAAGGTGTGATTAATCAATCAGGGTTTGATTTTACGGGTCATACAGAATATTTAGCCAATTTAAGCAATACCCAAAAAACTGTAATGATGCTAGCCACCGAAGGTTTACGAGTAGCATTGGCAACCACACACATACCTTTGTCTGAAGTATCTAAACACATACAAACAGACTCACTTCAACAAACCATAAAAATTATTCATACTGCCTTACAGGGTAGTGGCATAGCAAAGCCTCATATTGTTGTTTGTGGTTTAAACCCTCATGCTGGTGAAGGTGGCTACCTTGGAAGTGAAGAAATTGAAATTATTAACCCACTAATTAAGCAGCTTAACCGTCAGGGGTTTAACTTAACGGGCAGTGTGCCGGCAGATACTGCCTTTACCCCGGATGCACTTAAGGGTGTTGATTGTGTATTGGCTATGTATCACGATCAAGGTCTGCCTGTGCTTAAAACGCTGGGCTTTAAGAAGGCTGTTAATATTACACTAGGCTTGCCCTTTATTCGTACTTCGGTTGATCATGGTACAGCGCTTGATTTGGCAGGTACGGGCAATATTAGCCTAGGCAGTTTGCATACCGCGCTGGATTACGCACAAAATTTTATCGACAATCAACATGCGTAAATCTTACACTGCAACGACTGGAGGACACAAGGCACGTAAACGTTTTGGACAAAACTTTCTAATCGACACTAAGATTATTGACCGTATTATCGCCACCATTGCGCCAAAGGCAGAGGATGACCTGCTCGAGATTGGCCCTGGACAAGGAGCGATGACATTGCCTTTGTTAGAAAAACTGAACCAACTTCATGTGATCGAGATCGACCGAGATCTGATCGGTCTGTTAGAGTCTTTTGATAAAGACAATTTGATCATCCATCAAGGTGATGCAATGAAATTTGACCTGAGCACCCTGCCCACGCCAATTCGCGTGGTGGGTAATTTGCCTTACAATATATCCTCCCCTATCTTATTCCACCTACTAGAAAATCGATCGCTAGTTCAAGATATGACTTTTATGCTGCAAAAAGAGGTGGTTGAGCGCATGGTAGCAAAACACGGTAATAAAATTTATGGCCGTCTTAGTGTGATGATGCAGGCTTTTTTTGAGGTGGAATTAATCTTTATTGTGCCACCCGAGTCGTTTGAACCGGCGCCAAAGGTTGACTCTGCGATTGTTTATCTTAAGCCTTTGACTCAGTCTTTGGTTGGCGATGTGACTGTATTTAAAAAAGTAGTTAAGGCTGCCTTTGCACAACGACGCAAAACGCTAAGAAATTGTTTAAAATCTCTACTAACACAAGAACAAACTTCAATCGATTTATCACAAAGAGCAGAAATGCTAAGTGTGGCAGACTTTATTAAATTAACTCAAGATTATGAAAAACAACATTAAAGTAGACGTTCAGGTTGCTTATTTAGAGCAGCAATCTGATGTTGAGCACAATCAATATGCTTACGCTTATACCATTACAATCACCAATAATGGGCAAATAGGTGCGCAATTACGCACACGCCGTTGGCATATTCAGGATGAAACTGGACACGTAGAAGAAGTGATTGGCGAAGGTGTGGTAGGTCATCAGCCACATTTAATGCCTGGTGAGAGTTTTGAATACTCTTCTGGTGCCATGATTAAAACCGTTACCGGGCTCATGAAAGGTGCTTACGGCATGGTAAATGATGAAGGTGAGCTATTTGAAGCTGAAATACCTGAGTTTGTCCTCAGTGAGCCTTACACGCTGCATTAACAATGTCTGATTACTTGATTGGTGATATTCAGGGTTGTTTTGATTCACTGCAAGCCTTACTAAAAAAGATCAAATTTTCCACAGATAAAGACCGGTTATTCTTTTTAGGTGACGTGGTTAATCGTGGTGACAAATCATTAACAACATTGCGCTTTATTAAAGACCTAGGTGATAACGCCAAAATGGTCTTAGGTAATCATGATTTTCATTTATTAGCTTGCTCCCTGGGTGGGCTAAAACCCAATAGTAAAGATACATTTGTAGATATTCTAAAGGCAGAAGATCGCCACCTTTTGATTGATTTTTTATTGCAACAACCGTTGGTGATTAAACATAAAGAGGTGCTGTTAGTACATGCCGGAATTCCACCCAGTTGGGGTGAAAATACCGTATTTAAGCAATCGTCAATTGTGGAACAATATTTACAAAGTAACGATGTAGGTGCATTCATTAACAACATGTACGATAATCGTCCTTATACTTGGTCAAATGACTTAAATGAAATGGATGCTTGCCGCTACACCATTAATGCTTGCATGCGAATGCGCTTTTGCAAGGCTGACGACACCTTAGAATTTGACCATAAAATGAATTATGACGCTGCGCCGGAAGGTTTTAAAGCCTGGTTTTTACACGACAACAGAGTTCTGAAAGAAACCGATATCTTTTTTGGTCATTGGTCAACTTTGTCTAAGGTTGGTCAGACACACGTCTACCCAATGGATCAGGGTTGTGCTTGGGGTGGTCGATTAAGTGTTATTCGCCTCGAAGACAGGCAAAAATTTTCAGTGAATTGTTAAATTTCAACTTGGCCTTCATACACAAATTGTGCAGGACCTGATAAAAATACGTGCTCATTTTCAGTGTATTCAATCAGTGCATCTCCTCCTCTAAGGTGAGCCACCACAGTAGAATCTAACAACCCCGCCCTAACACCGGAAATCACCGCTGCACAAGCACCTGAACCGCAAGCCAGTGTTTCTCCAGCGCCACGCTCATACACACGTAAATTGATTTCATTGGCATTCAATACTTGCATAAAGCCAACATTAGCCTGATTGGGCAATAATTCACTTTGCTGAATTTGTGTTGCAATCTCTTGGACATTAACCGTGTTAACATCATTCACAAGCATGACACAATGTGGATTTCCTATAGAAAGTGCTGCTACTTCAAAAGTAGCAATTTCATAAATATTCTGCTGTTGCATTGCGCGTAAGGGGATGTTGATAGGATTAAAGTTAGGCTCTCCCATATCAACTTGAACCGTCTGGTTGTCGTTGACGAATAAGCTCATTAATCCCGCTCGAGTTTCAACGTTAATTGGGTTGTTAGTCGTGAGGCCTTTTTCAGTCACAAAGCGTGCAAAACAGCGCGCACCATTACCACACTGCCCTACTTCGGTACCATCTGCATTGTAAATAACATAACGAAAATCTACCCCCGGTGTGGTGGTTGATTCCACCATTAAAAGCTGATCAAATCCAACGCCAAAATGTCGATGCGCCAGCATAATAATTTGCTCAGAATTTAAAGTAAGTGTGCCTGCTGTATTGTCAACAACCATAAAGTCATTACCCAATCCGTGCATTTTTGTAAAATTAATCATACGCACATTTTAACTGTTAGTTTCTTGTGTGTTCACAAATTAAAGTATCTGCTAAAATTAGCAACTCATTTAATTTGGATTTCATCATGATTACACCTAGCAATATTATTCTTAATAAAGGAAAAACTCTATTTACCATTACTTTTGATGGTGTTGATTATCCACTGACTACTGAATATTTAAGGGTTTACTCTCCTTCTGCAGAAGTGGTTGGCCATGGTCCTGGACAAGAAACTCTGCAAGTTGACAAGAGTGGTGTCACCATTACACGTATTGAGCCAACCGGTAACTATGCGGTTATTTTGTTCTTTAGTGATGGCCATGATAGTGGTATTTACTCTTGGTCCCATTTGCATCATTTAGCCACCAACCATAAGGATCTTTGGCCTGAGTACTTAGCCAGATTAAAAGCGGCAGGACACGCACATCCTGAACTTTAGAGTTTAATTCTATGGCATTTTTAAATGCTTTAATTGCCTTCATTGTTACCATTGGTATTTTGGTCACTGTGCATGAATTCGGCCATTTTTGGGTGGCAAAAAAACTGGGTATTAAGGTACTACGCTTTTCAGTAGGCTTTGGCAAAATCTTAAAATCGTGGCAAATTGGCGAGACCCAATACACTTTGTGCGCCTTACCCTTGGGTGGCTTTGTCAAAATGCTGGATGAAAATGAAGGCGAAGTTGATCCGAGTGAAAAACACCGAGCCTTTAATACTCAAACTGTTTATAAACGTATAGCGGTTGTTGTGGCGGGACCTGCGGCAAACTTCATACTGGCCATTGTTATTTACACCGTTATCTTTATCATTGGCACTCATGGCATTAAGCCTGTGGTCGGTACGGTCAAGAATGATAGTATTTCTCAACAAGCTGGATTAGAAACTGGCGATCGACTGCTAAACATCAACAAGCAAGACACACCTAGTATTGGTGAGTTTTCTTTTGCCTTTGTTCGTGCGGCTCAAGGGCCAACAATGCAACTTGACATACAATCAAAATCTGATAATTTAAAAACATTAACACTAGATTTAAAAGAAGATTTTTTAGCCAATCCAGAACAAGGCGTTGAACAATATTTAGGTTTTGAATTCGCCCTACCAACACTTAAACCAATTATTGATCAAGTAATAGCCGAAAGTCCGGCAAGTTTGGCTGGCATCCAATCAGGCGACCAAATACTCAGTGTTAATAATAAACCACTCAACACTTGGCGTGACTTTGTCTCAGCTATCAAACAAAGTGATGGACAAGCAATGCAATTGAGTATTTTTCGAAATGGGCAAACAATGACGCGCTCACTAACACCAAGAGATGACAACGGAACGCTTAAGATAGGTGTGAGCGTTATGGCGCCAAAAGGCTACTTAGACGAATGGCGTGTCTTGGTTAAAAAGCAGCCAATTGATGCATTTTTATCTGCCAATGTTAAAACCTATCAACTCACCATGTTAAATTTGAAAATGATTCAAAAAATGATTCTAGGTGAAGCCTCAGTAAAACAAATTAGTGGCCCTATTAGTATTGCTGATTATGCAGGTAAAACAGCCAGTATTGGCGTGGTTTCCTTTTTATCTTTTTTAGCCCTCATTAGCATCGGATTGGGCTTACTTAATCTACTTCCTATTCCATTACTCGACGGCGGACATTTGTTCTTTTATTTAATTGAAATTTTAAAAGGTTCGCCGGTTAGTCAAACTTTTCAGCAAATATCGATTAAAGTCGGCTTATTAGTTATCTTGTCATTAACGTTCGTAGCGATGTATAATGACTTTTCGCGATTATTGTCATGAACAAAATAGTATGAAAAAAATTCTTATTAAAATCTCTTTAATCTTGGGCTTGTCACTGTCTTCTATTGCACAGTCTGCACCCATAAAAAGTATTGAAATATTAGGCCTTAACGCCATCTCTAGAGGCACAGTGTTAAGCTATCTTCCGGTTGAAGCAGGCGATGATTACAACAACAAAACTTCGGCACAAATCATTCGTGCACTTTACAAAACGCATTTCTTTAAAGATATTGAAGTCTCACAAGCTGATCAGGTTTTAAAAATTAAACTTCAAGAAAATCCACATATTAAGTATGTTGAGTTGTTAAATTACTCCGACAAAGTTATTGAAGAAGAGGCAATTAATCAGGTGCTAAAAAGCATGGATTTATCTCAGGGCAAGATTTTCAATAAAAGACAACTGGATAAATTAATTTCTCAAATAGAGGGCTCTTACATCTCTAAAGGTTATTACGGTATTAAGATTACTAAGACCATTGAAATTGATGATCAAAACCGAGTGGGTATTGAGCTCGATATTTTTGAAGGCGAAGTGGCACGTATTAGCAATATGAAAATCAGTGGTTCTGAGGTGCATGATGAAGACGACCTACTAGATTTGTTCGAGATTGGTGAAGCGGATTTTTTCATTCTAAACTACTTCACTGAAAAAGATCATTACTCAAAAGTGGCACTCGATGCTGGTGTTGAGGCGATGAAGTCACTCTATATTAACTCAGGTTACCTTGACTTTAAAGTCAATAAAATTGCAACTGATCTTTCAGAAGACAAACAAAATATCAGTATCGATATTCAGGTCAACGAAGGTTCGGAATACAAAGTAGGTGGTATTAAATTTAGTGGCGACCTACTTAATCAGTCAATTGATGACTTAAATGATTTGCTGACCATTGCTGAAGGTGAAGTATTTAAACGTAAAAAAGTAATTGAAAGCATTCAAGCGGTTACTGATTTGTTTGCAGATCAGGGTTATGCTTTTGCTAAGGTAGATCCAATCACTAAAGAAAATACTGAAACGCATATTATTGATTTAGATATTAGCATTGCTTTAAACAAGAAAGTTTATATTAATCGTATCACTATTGTCGGTAATACGCGCACCCAAGACGAAGTGATTCGTCGTGAAATTGGCATCAATGAAGGTGGCTTATATTCAAACACTGAGCTTGATGAGGCGATTAAGAAAATTAAACGCTTGGGCTTCTTCTCTGATGTGCAGATGGAAGTCACAAAACTCAAAGAGTTTGACGATAAGATTGACTTGCATTTTAGTGTTGAAGAAACCAAAACCGGTGCCTTCACAATCGGCCTATCTCACTCTAACAGTTCAGGTGCTGCCTTCAACATAGGCATCAAAGAAAACAACTTCTTAGGTACAG
>FUWD013190892.1_pt1 | contig 12486 bp, 12 predicted proteins | sample 1063281 | NCBI WGS metagenome assembly FUWD01 (sample SAMEA79048168, study PRJEB19326) | metagenome | biome: marine
AGTAAAAATTTACTGCTGGTATCTGTATTTTTAAAGAGGGAAAAATAGTGATGCCGGAGTAAAACTGCAAACTGTGCTTGTCTTTCTTTGGCACAACCCATCATTTGTGCCAGTGCGATCAGATTCTCACCTTTCCCTTGAGAGGCCTCTTCACTTAAAAATGTCCACTCAGTTTCCAGATATTGAATCCGTTGATGCTTGGCGTAATCCCAATCTTTACAACCAGATGTACCTTGTGTACTTGCACCGGTAAAAGTTGGAGACAGTGTAATGTCGAGAGAAAAACCTCCCGGATCATTAGTAGCAAATCCCATGGGTCCGCCTTTGTGACAGGCCCATAGGGTTCCACTGCAAAGTGATATTCCAATTGCCAAAAGCAGAACTATTTTCCAGCGCATTATTTTTTCCTTATTTAAGACAGACTGCAGTTGTTCCGCAATTGCCGATTAGCCGCAATCCATTTCCTGAGTTCAGCTAAGAACTCCGGAGTCTGTTTTGCTGTTTCAAAAATTTGAACTGTTTGCTGACGATGTTCCCATAACATATTTGAAAACGCTTCTGCAGACGATTGTGGACAAGTCATCAGCTTTGCCAAAGCCTCCAGATGAGGACCATGTCCTTGTACTGTTTCCACCAGCAATTGTGTGTGGGACTGCTGAAGGAATTGCATCCGTGACTGCTCTAAGAATTGTGAAAAATTCCAATTTTTACATCCCAGTGTTCCGGATGTGCTAGCACTTGAATAAACTGGAGAGTAAGTTATATCAACAAATGACTGGATTGGATCATTAGTGGAAACACCCATGAATCCTTCTCCACGACAGGCTGCATGAAGTTGAGTATTCACGCAGAATAACAATATAAACGCAAAGGCCAATACTCCAGCAGGAAGATATTTGACATGGTGAGAAACAAGTGCAAACATGAAGCTTTTGAATCTAAAACAGGAGACAGTAGTCGTGCTCTCCGTGTGGGAAATTTTCAGCCGCGGACTTTTTCGGCTTTACGAATTACCTGGGATTTCATGGAATCAACTCCTTTGGAAAGGGCTTTGTAAAGATTTTCATGATCGGCTTTGCTGGAAAGTTGCTTGCTTTTGTAACTGCAATTGATGCCCACATGATAAGATTTATCTGCAACTTTGTTCAGTTTTACGTGAAAAGGATATTTATCGTCAGTAATTTTTATCAATTCTTCAAAAGCCTGATGTACGTGCTCGGAAACAGCTTTTGAGTTTCGAATGTTTTTAAATGAAAGATGAATGGGCATTTTCCCTCCGATTGTCAAATAATTTAAAAAATAATGTAGTAAAATAAGTTTACGGCAATTGAGTGAAATTCTTTAAATTAGAACTACAATAAGTTACGGATCATTTAGTGGGCGGAGCGTCTCCAGGATTTGCTATGTTAAGTTCTGTTGAAGATTTGGCAGCGCCTTCCACCGGCAATTCTGTCAAAGTTTTTAAATTTGAAATCTCCTCAGCACCTCCCGGAACAAAATAAAAATATCCCGGTAGTACTACAGCAGAATAAGATAAAATGCCAACAAAGACAATTATTGCAATTCTCATAGATTCCCTTCATTAAAAAAATTGGTTTAATACCAGGTTCTAAAAAAAGAAGATACCACAGTTTAACAATCTCAAGTGCTTTGGTCAATTATACAATTAAATTAATGATGGAATCTGGGTCCAAAATTCAAGATACAACAATTACTTTTCGTCATACCTCAAAACTATTTTCAGAAAAACCATCAATCACTAATACTGATACAAACTGATACACCCTGTTACTGCGGTGAAAAGCTTTTCCAAAAAACTATCTGTAAAATTGGAATCACTGGAATTCACCAGTATTTAAAACTTCATTACTGAAAGAATTATTATGAATAATCGCAAATACAGGTCAAGGTATTGTTTTAGAAAAATAATTTTGGGTTTGTTGGTTGTTGTCACGATTCCATTGACAATTGCAGGCTGCAGAAATAAAGAGATGAGCCCAAGACGTGCCACTGAGCTTGCGACAGATCGATTGGGGCTCAGCGACGAACAATCGCAAAAAATCGCACCAATTGTAGAAGATTTGTTTGCAGAAAAAGAATCTTTGCAGGAAATTAGACAAACGATTAACGATGAAATATTATCTCAAATGAAAAGCGAGACCGCTGATGCAGAAAAATTGGAAGCAGTATTAACTGGAAGCTTTGAACAGTTAAGAGCCAAATTGCCAAAATTCACCAATAGTTTTGCAAAATTCCATGCCACACTGACTCCGGAACAACGGGCGGAAATAGTGGAGAAAATGGAAAAGCGTCGTAAACGTTCTGAAAAAGGCGGCTGGGGTAGACATCGAGGTGGTTTCTGGCATTGAGCATTTAAACGGCAGGGCGGAATTGCATGTCCGCCTTCTGATTACATGTCGAATTATATTTCTTTAACGATTCATTGAACAGCAAGCATGAAAAAGCTTTTCGTAATTATTACAACTGGTATTTTACTACTTCTGAATTCACCTTTAGTTTTTCCTGAAGAACACGTTTTTGCTCTGGAAGAGCATTGTCTGGCCTACAAAACAGTAAAAACAATGTTCTTTTTTGCCGATGTGGATGTGATAGGCAAAAGCTGTGATGTCACAGCAGAAATGCACTGGGAAGAATCCGGAGAAAAGGCGCAAGTTGAAGTCAGTGTTCCTGTGAAAACACTGGATTCAGGCAACCCATTTCGCGACGGAGACATTCCGGAAATTCTCAAAGCCGATCTCACTCCGAATATTCGTTTCGTTTCCGAATGGCTCGAAAAATCAGCTTGGGATAAAATGATGGAAGGTCAACTGCCGGAAGTTTCCGGAAATTTGGAAGTTGCAGGTGGAATATTTCCGGTGAAGTTTGCATTGTCGTTTTCAAAACAAGCCGGATTTCTTCTGGTCGAGGGACAACTAAAAACCACATTTTCAGCTTTAAATGTGGATGTGCCATTAGTTGCCGGAGGTCTTATAGCAGATCCACAAGATGAACTGGAATTGCAGTTGCATTTGCGTTTGGATAAAATTGCCGGAGCTGAAAAAATAAGGAATAATAAATGAAAAAAACCGCTATTTTCATTGCATTGTGCATTGTTACCTTGGTGAGTGTGTTTATGCTGCTAACAAATTATTCCGACAATGTTAAATATGATTCGAATAAAGTGCATCATGGAAAAAATAGTTTTAAATCCAAAAGAAGCGTAAGTATTTTTCAGTGGTTGTCGATGCGTTTCAAGGAAGGGCCGACTCCTTCTGTTGCTCAGAAAGACATTGAATCTATTTTAGCAGAGGTGGAGTTATCACAAATCGACTTAAGGTCCGCTTCGTCTGCGGATGTACCTCATGCAACGTGGATTGGACATGCTACTGTTTTAGTGCAATATCAAGGAATTAATTTTTTGACCGACCCGCATTTGACTGATTATGCGGCTCCGGTTGATTTTTGGGCAAAGCGTTTCACGCCGCCGGCCCTTACTTTTGCGGAAATGCCTGAGATTGATTTTGTCGTTATTTCGCACAATCATTATGACCATTTGGATTCCAGCACCGTCGATATGTTTGGAGATTCCGTGACATGGTTAGTGCCTTTGGGCTTGAAAGCGTGGTTTTTGGAGCGTGGGATTGCAACTGAAAAAGTGATTGAGTTGGATTGGTGGGAGCCGCACCAATTTTCAAAAAAAGGGAGCCTTACTGTGAAAATCACTTTTGCTCCAAGCGTGCATTGGTCGAAGCGTACACCTTGGGACACCAACAAAAGTTTATGGGGATCTTGGGCAGTTCAAATTGGAAATTTTAAATCATGGTTTGCCGGAGACACAGCATTCGACGAAAAACTATTCAAGGAAATCGGAGACAAATTAGGCCCGTTTCAATTGGCAATGATTCCGATTGGTGCTTACGGCCCAAGATATTTCATGCTTAATCAGCATCTTGATCCGGCTCAAGCAGTTTTGGTTCATCAAGAAATTCGTTCGCAAAAATCAATTCCGATTCATTGGGGAACTTTTCAACTAACGCATGAACCATTTTTAGAGCCTCCGGAATTATTGGCAGATGCCATGAAAAAAACTGGACTTCCGAACGATGAATTTAGAGCAATGAAAATTGGGGAGACAATACAAATAAAAAGTAGGGTGGAAAAACGATAGCGCATCCACTCTACCTTTTCTACAAAAGTAGGTTTTAAAAATTTATTCATTCACGATACGTCTTTGCGAATCTTGTCAAACTTAAAACAATATGACTTCAACCACTGCCGTTTCCGGAAAAATTCTGATCATCGACGATGACGAAAAACTGAATCGTCTTTTGACAGATTATCTTAGCAAAATGGGTTTTACTGTTCTGACAGCAACCTTGCCGAGTGCAGGATTGGAAAAGCTGGAAGAAGAAACTCCGGATTTGGTTATTTTGGATGTGATGCTTCCGGAAATGGACGGCTTTGAAGTTTGCCGTACCATACGCCAATCTAGTAGCGTTCCGGTGGTAATGCTCACTGCCCGCGGCGAAGTGATGGATCGGGTTGTTGGTTTAGAAATTGGGGCGGATGATTATTTGCCAAAACCATTTGAACCGCGCGAACTGGTGGCAAGAATTCAAGCTATTTTACGACGGATACAGACAAAATCTAAATCCGGAATAAAAACGATTGGTGCTTTGTGCATTGATTCCCATAAATACGAAGTCCGGGTTGATGACAAATTGGTGCATTTGACATTAAATGAATTTGAGTGCCTTGTTTTGCTGGTAAAAAACAAAGGGAAAGTCCTCAATCGCGACCAAATTATTGAAGAATTACGAGGCATTGAATGGGATGCCTTCAACCGCTCTGTTGACATTACCATGAGCCGCTTACGTCAAAAACTTGGTGATGATCCAAAAAATCCTCGTTTTATCAAAACTATCTGGGGCACAGGATATTTGTTTATTGGAGGTGAAAATGAGGCTTGAATGGCTGAAACGCCCCTTTAACTCCGTTTTTACTAAATTGATTGCAGTTATGCTGATTTCAGGAAGTTTACTGGTGATGGGCATCTCAGCAATTAGCTGGCATGGGTTCAGGGAGAATCAGAGAATTTTTTTCCGTAATAACCTGGCCCAGTACGGAGCGTATCTTGTCAGGGATTTAGAGGAAAACCTTAATTTGGAACACGCGCGTGAATTATCGCAGCGTTTGTTTTTGATTATTCGCTATGAAGGTGAAAATGAAACATGGGAAACTGGGTCGGGAATTCCTCCTTTGCAGAAAATACATTTCCGCAAGTGGATGGAAAAATCTAGTGATCCCGGTTTTCGTTTGCTAAGACAACCGTTTCGCCCACTTGTAACCGATTTACGTTTTGGGCGCTATCACAGACAAAGTGTGGCGATCGTTGAAACGAACACAGGCCGTTTTATTTTTGCAGAAATTAAGGACGAGTGGCGCGGAATCCGTTTTGCACTGCCGTGGATTTTTGCAGTATTGGGATTGGTTGGGCTGGTTTTAACCGGAACTTGGCTGATTTTACGGAAAATATTACAACCTCTTAACTGGCTTTCGGATGGTGTTTCTGCTTTAGGCGAAGGTAATTTGGAGCATCGACTTCCGGAAAAACGAGGTGATGAACTGGGAAATTTAGCAAAAGCCTTCAACCGTATGTCAGAACGAATCAGGGAAATGTTGTCGGCACGAGAACAGCTTTTACTCGATGTAAGTCATGAACTTCGCTCGCCGTTGACACGGATGAAAGTTGCTTTGGAATTTATTCCGGAAGATGCTTCGCGTGAAAGTTTGCTCGATGATGTTCAGGAAATGGAGCTAATGGTGACCGAAATTTTAGAAACGGCCCGCTTAAAAAGTGAATATGGTCAGTTGAATTTACAAAAAACAGATTTGGTAAAGTTGATTCAGGATATTTGTATTACTTTTGAAGGACAAACTCCTGGGATTCGCTTTGAGAATGCCCCGGAAACGTGTCAAACTTTCGCAGATGCAGAACAAATCGAAACAGTACTGAAAAATCTACTGGCCAATGCACTCAAATATTCTCCAGCGGGAAATCCTTCGGTTGAAATTCGTTTGAAAAAGAGTGATGCAGGAACGCTCATTGAAATTCAAGATCACGGCCCCGGTATTCAGGATGAGGAGTTGGATTTGATTTTTGAACCATTTTATCGCACTGACAAGTCACGCAACAGGAAAACCGGCGGTTACGGGTTGGGCTTGAGTTTGTGCAAAACTATTATCGAAGCACACGGAGGTACAATCGATGTTCAGAGCAATACGCTAAAAGGGGCAATGTTTTCTGTGCATTTACCCAAATCTCCTTCAACTATTTGACTGAAACGAATACATGTGGAAAAAATTATTTAATTTAAAATTCTGGCTCCCTGTTTTGATACTTGGATTAGGTGTAGGAGTTACTGTAGCCTTTCTGAAAAATAAGCCGAAAGCACGCAAAAAACCAAATTTTCAACGGGGAACTTTGGTGGAGGTGATGGAGGCAACATTGAGCAATCCACAAATTGAGGTAAGAACTCATGGACGCGTTCGTGCTGCAAAAAAAGTAATCTTGAGCGCACGTATTGGTGGAGAAGTAATTTGGATTGGTCCAAAAATGAACGAAGGCAGTTTTTTCAAAAAAGGCGATCCGCTTTTGAGCATTGGCATCCGGCAGTCGCAATCGCGTTTGAAGGCACCTTTTAACGGAGTAGTGCAGTCAAAATATGTGGATTTGGGGCAATATGTTAATCCCGGGACGCAATTGGCGGTTTTGTTGGGTAGTGATCAGGCTGAGGTCGTGATCGATTTGCCGATGGGTCGCATGGATTGGCTGCCTCAATCCTCAACATCACTTGACGGCGAAAATCAATTTCAATTTCCTGCAACTGTTTCTTTAGCCGGAATGATTTCTGCGTCCGTTTGGAATGCGACGGTGAAACGGCATTTGCTGGAACTGACTCCGCGCGGGATGATGGTACAATTGATAGCTGAAGCGGAGGACCCCTTTCGCCTGAAACGCAAGTCACAGATGAAGTCGAAAAACAAACGAACTTCTGAAAACACGCTAATTAATACTGTGGGAACAGCGAATTCGGAAAGTCCGCCGACTCCCCAAACCTCGAATATGCCTCTTTTTGTGGGAGCTTTTGTCGATGTGACCATTCCCGGAAGACAACTGGAAAATGTGGTCAACATTCCGGCACAAGCATTGCGGGATCAGGACACAGTTTGGATTGCCTTGGAGGGCGAGTTGGAGGTTCGGCGAGTGAAAATCGCACATCTTGATCAAGACAATATTTATCTTTCTGGTGGCGTAAAGCCGGGAGAACAGATTATCATTTCTCCCATCAAAGGTGCTGCAAATGGACTTAAAATCCGCATTGCCGGGAAAGAAAAAATCAAGAAAAAGCGGGACGGAAGAAGGAAGCAGCTTTCAGGAGAAAGGAAAAGGCAAAGGAAACGAGGAGATGGAAAAGGTGAACAAGGGGATGGGAAATGGCAACAACGAGAGAATAACCAAAGAAAACAAAATTCTGAATCACATAAGGAGGAGTCATGATTCGTTGGATGGCAGAACATAAAGTCGCGGCAAATTTGCTGATGGTCATTATTTTAGTGGCCGGAGTAATGGGTGTTTCTAATATCAAACAGGAAGTGTTTCCTGAGTTTGATCTCGATTTTATTATTGTAGCTGTTCCGTATTCTGGTGCAACTCCTGATGAAATTGAGGAATCAATATTGTTGCCGATTGAAGATGCGGTTTCCGGAATAACTGGAATCAAAAAAATTACCGGAACTGCTAAAGAAAGCATGGGCAGTTTCCGGATTGAACTGCAAAAAGGAGCGGACAAACAAAGTGTGTTTGACGATGTGGAATCGGCGGTTACTCGCTTGACGACTCTTCCTGAAGAGGCCGATGATGCTCAGGTGCAGTTACCTCGAAGGCGGAGAGAAGTTTTGAATATCGCACTTTATGGAGATGCACCGGCGCGGTCCTTGATTGAGTTGGCTCAAATGGCTCGGGACACTTTGTTGACGCATCCGGACATCACGCAAGTCGATGTGGAACAGCCGAGGGGTTTTGAAATGACACTCGAAATTTCAAAATCTACATTGCAGCAACATGCTCTCACGCTGAATCAAATTTCCGGAATCATCCGCCAGGCAACTCTTGATATGCCCGGAGGAAAAATCCAAACCGTCGGAGGTGATCTGCTCATTCGCACCAAAGAGCGTCGTTACACGGCGGCGGAATATGCGGAAATTCCACTGCTAACGACCGATCAGGGAATTTTGCGCTTGGGCGACATTGCCCACATTTCAGATGGTTTTGAGGAGTCAGATCTTCGTTCACGATACAACGGAAAACCGTCGGAACGAATCTTGGTTTACCGTGTCGGCGAGCAAACTCCAACCGATGTTTCAAAAGCCGTTCATGAAAAAATGGAAGAAATAAAAAGTCAATTGCCATCTAGTGTACGAACACAAATTGTGAGAGATTCATCCATCATTTTGGAAGATCGCATCAATTTATTGATGAAAAATTTATGGTTGGGACTGGGTTTGGTCTTTCTGACATTGTCACTTTTTTTAAGAGTGGATTTGTCTTTTTGGATTATGATAGGCATTCCCATCAGTTTTGCCGGTGCCATGATTTCGATGCCGATCACCGATTCCAGCATCAACATGATTTCGCTTTTCGCCTTTATTTTGGTTTTGGGAATTGTGGTGGATGATGCCATTGTGGTCGGCGAAAATATCTATGCGCATCAGGAAATGAAAAAATCGCCATTGGATGCTGCTGTGGACGGCGCAACTGAAATAGGCCCGCCAGTTTTAATCACAATCCTGACCACCATTGCAGCTTTCATTCCGATCTATTTTATTCCGGGCATCACCGGAAATATTTTCCAAAATATTCCAAATGTTTTGATTGTGGTTTTGCTCTTTTCTTTGGTGGAAGCCATGTTTATTCTTCCCGGACATCTCTCACACATCAATCGGGTGATGGCTTGGATACTTGCGCCGCTTGGGAAAATTCTGGAAACGCCGAGACATTATTTCAGTTCCGCGCTTTTTTGGTTTTCCAACAAACCATACCGGAAAATTTTGGAAAAGGGTATTGCTTACCGTTACACTATTTTTGCGCTCGGTCTTTTCTTTATATTGCTTTGCGCCGGATTGGTGGCAGGCGGACACATGAAATTTACTTTTTTTCCAAAAATAGATCGCGATAACATTGCAGTCACCGCACGAATGCCTTTTGGTACTCCGGCCTCGGTCAGTCGTGAAGTTGAAGAAAAAATGTTGCACAGCGCAGAAAAGTTGCTCCGTGAATATGAAGCTGAAATCGGACAACCTGTTCATGATGGAATTTACAGTACAGTCGGAAGGGGCGGTGCTAACAAAACTTCGGTACGAGTTTATCTGAAACCTCTCAATGAACGAAAATTTGCGGCAGTCGAATTTTCAAGAAGATGGCGCAAAGAAATGGGCGAAGTTGCCGGAATTGAAGCACTCAACATCCGTGCGCGGCATTCTATGGGTTCAAATTACGATATTGATCTGCAACTCAGTCACCCCGATACAAATAAACTTTTGGTCATCGTCGAGCAATTTAAAGAAAAATTGGGTGAATATCCCGGAGTCAGTAACATCGAAGACAGCACCGAAGACGGAAAACGTGAAGTGCAATTGCGTCTCAGTCCGGCTGGACGAACTTTGGGTTTAAGTACACAAGAATTGACTCAGCAAATTCGAGCTGCTTTTCAAGGCGTTGAAGTTTTTAAATTGTTGCGAGATAGCGATGAAGTGAGCGTGAAACTACGCTTACCGTTCGAGGAACGCCGATATTTGAGGGATTTGGAGGATTTGGTAATCTTGTCTCCAACCGGAAAACTATTGCCTTTGAGGCAAGTGGCTGAGTTAAAATACGGTCAATCTTACAGTGCCATCCGGAGAATCGACGGACGGCGAATTGTGAGCGTAAGGGCGTTGGTGGATTCCGGAGTGGGTAACACAGGAGAAATCCAAAGCTCCATCAAACAAGAACTTTTGCTGAATATTAAAAGTCAAAATCCGCAATTGCAATATTCATTTGAAGGCGCACACCGTGCGCAAACCAACACAATGGAAGGTGTAAAACAAGGCGGTATTGTGGCCTTGCTCTTGATTTACAGCTTGTTGGCGTTGCAGTTCCGGAGCTATTTCCAACCTGTTATCATCATGACTGCAATTCCGTTTGGAATGGTTGGAGCACTTCTAGGACATTTGCTGATGGGTTACAGTTTGAGTGTCGTCAGCGTTTTGGGAATTGTCGCATTGACCGGAATTGTGGTCAACGATTCACTGATTTTAGTGGATTTCATCAACCGTTCCCGCGCGAGAGGAACTCCAATTCGACAAGCAATTGTTGATGCCGGAGTGCGCCGTTTCCGGCCAATTTTATTGACCACACTTACCACCTTTTTCGGTTTGCTCCCAATGCTTTTTGAGCAATCCTTACAAGCAAGATTCTTAATTCCAATGGCCATCAGTTTAGCGTTTGGAGTGTTGTTTTCAACTTTTGTGATCCTCATTTTGATTCCGGTACTTTACATGATTTTGGAAGATTTTAAGGGACTGGTAAGTAGAAAACCTAAAAAAGTAGAAGTGGAGACGGAAGTGGTTTGAGCAGTGATTATTTCATTTCAATCCATCATAAGAAAAAGGAATTACAAAATGATCCGGCAATGTTGAGTGAGATCAAGATACTGATTGAGAAAAGCTTCAGCTTACTTCAAGTTAATGAGGGCCTGATTTAGCTCAGGGTGGAGGAACTTGTAGCCGCTTTCCATAAGTTTTGAGGGATAAACACGGTTACTGGAGAGCAGCAGTTCATTTGCCATTTCACCCAATGCAATGCGCGCGGCAAATGCCGGTAACGGAAATATTGTGGGACGACTCAAAACCTGGCCTAAAGATTTGGTGAACTTACGGTTGTTGAGGGCATTCGGTGTGACAAAATTTACTGGACCCTGTAATGAGTCGTTTGTCATAACATATTGAATCATTGCCACGGCATCATCAATACTGACCCAACTCATATATTGCTCCCCGCTACCGAAAACACCGCCGAGCCCCAATTTGAACGGCAGCAGCATCTTTTTCAGGGCTCCCCCTTCTTTACTCAGGACAGTACCAAAGCGCACTTTTATTACCCTGATTCCTGCTTTAGCAGCAACTTTTAAGGCATCTTCCCACTGTACACAAACATTTGCCAGGAAACCGTTTCCGGCCTTGCTTTCTTCATCAACAATTTCTGCTCCTCTGTCACCATAGAAACCAACTGCTGACGCAGAAATAATTACCCGAGGTTTCTGATTAGAGTTGGCAAAATACTCAGCCAAAAGTTTTGTTCCTTTGACCCGGCTGTTCAGGATACGGTTTTTCTTTGTTTTACTCCAACGACCGTCTGCAATGTTTTCACCTGCCAAATGAACGACTGCATAGATTTCCCCAACCCAGGCTAAATCCTTTAAACAATTATCCGGATCCCAAATAGGTGAGTCCGGGTCATTATTCTGGCGCTGCAAACTGATCGCAGAATGACCTTCGGCAGTTAGGGACTTTGACAATGCAGTTCCGATTAATCCGGATGATCCTGTGATAAGTACTTTCATCAGAACCGGGCAAGTGTCAAATGGATTCAGCGAATTTGGGCAGTCCCCAATATTCTGGATCAAAGTCTTTCAGAGAAGAAATTATTTGAGATGCATTTTTGTAGTGACAATGATCCATATTGGGATCAGGTACAACAACCACGGACATTCCTGCAGCCAATGCGGCTTCGGTTCCGGTAGGCGCGTCTTCAAAAACCAGACATTCTGCAGGATCAACCCCAACTCGATTTGCTGCAAGCAGGAAGATATCAGGAGCAGGCTTACCTTCTTTCAATTCAGGGTCATCTCCCCTGACAATTTGAGCGAATTGCGAAAACCATTTTTTATGTTTTTCAAATTTTGCCTCAAACATCGGAGACGATGAACTAGTGGCCAAGGCTTGTGGAATCCCCAATTTGAAGAAATGAGTGGTCATCTCTTTTGCACCGGGTAAGGCCTCAGTATCTTTAAATTTTTCCAGCAAAACGTCTTTCCTTGAGTCCAGGTAATCTTGCGGACTAATTGGCAAGTCCAGACTTTCAACTATAATTTCTGCGGCCTGAATTGATCTACGGCCAATAATCTTTTCCTTAACGGACCAATCGAAAACCTTTCCGTATTCACCTACAATTTGCTGGGTGACTTCGGTGTATATGCCTTCTGTATCCAGGAGGAGGCCGTCCATATCATATATCAAACAGGAAATATTTGGAGACATTGTTTTATGTTTAAAATGTAAGTGATGAAATTGAGAAAGGCAGATTTACATAAGAGAGTCTTAAGTGCTGTTATTAAAAAAGTTCGGGCACATGTTTCAGCAAATCGACAGTGTATTTTTCCCCGT
>FUWD013188233.1_pt1 | contig 12474 bp, 12 predicted proteins | sample 1063281 | NCBI WGS metagenome assembly FUWD01 (sample SAMEA79048168, study PRJEB19326) | metagenome | biome: marine
ATTGTTCCCGGGAGGCAAGTAGCGGTTATCACTATATCGTCCGCGAATTAACCACCGGCCTGCTTAAATAGCCTGGCCAAATCCAATGCATTTACCATATCTGTGAAGATTTCTCCCATGAGGGTATCTGCGCTGTCGCGTCCAAACAACTTATAACGTTCGGCCTGCCCGTTAACAAACTGGGTTGCCACCGCGCCCTTCGGTGTTGTCAGTCTGGCCTCGTAGCTCATCTTGGCCACCCATTCCCGGCCCACAACATCAAGGGAAAATTCCTTTAGGACGATCACTAATTCGAGTTTGCCTAACGTTTTTTCGGGGAGAACCCCCACTCCTAAGTTTTCCAGTTTTCTTTTGAATGCCTCCCTCATCAGATCAGGGGCGTTAAATATCCCCACCTTTAATTCCTTGTCATTATAATCAGCGACGCTCAAGGAGATGTTGCCTGAAAATCCCTTAAATTCCTCTTTTGCCCCTTTTCCCAGGACCGTCTTTGATGCCCGCTCATCATCAACCGTCAATACCACTAACCGCCCTTTCAGTTGTTTTGAAGGGGGCGGAAGCTTATAAAGAACCTGTAATTCAGGGATGGAAGCGCATGAAACCATAAGCAGTGAAACCAACAGAGTCAGTAAGCCACGAAATAAGCCCCTCTCTAACACTTGATTTATCTCTTTCATTGACCTATCCTCCTTGAGTAAGAATTGAAGAATTCCTCAAACTCTGAATCCTACAAAAGGCCGTATATGTCAAGCAAAAGCATAACTATGGTAACGAAAAATCTCCGGATAGATCTCTCTTCCCAAAATCAGGTTGTTTGCGGATCTGCTTTTCCCTTCTTCGACCGCCGCATAAAGTCATCCAAGGCAGCCTGCAAAGTCTCGGCAGCCAAACGCGCGCAATGCAGGTGATCTTCCGGGAGCCCGCCCACCGATTTTTGAATAAGATCTGCATCGATTTCCAAGACCTCGTCGGGAGTTCTCCCCTTGGCAAGGTCTGCGGCAGAACACACGCAGTTGAAGCTGTAGGCGCATCCATCGGTCCAGTGCGAACTCTCTGCAACTCTATCCTCCTTGAACTTCAGACAAATTTCCATGGTATCCCTGCAATCCCCTGTAATACGCGCCTTCCCATCAGGCTGTTCCACATGGGGAGAAAGCCACAAATAAATGGCCATCCACAGGCCGACTACGACAAAAAGGACCGCGCAAACGAGGAGAAACCATAGGATATATTCAATCATGGATTCCATCTATATGAAGAATTGCGAATTGAGGGATTAAGGAATTGAAGGCATTTTATCAAAGTTAATCCCTAAATTTCTCAATTTCTAAGTTGACCGCATCTTGCGAAGAGTTTGTCTCATATCTCCAGTTGGTTAAAGGCCAAAATCTTTTGTTAAAGCCTATATAATTTTGTTAGCTTATAAAAATACTCGCCAGATAGTCGAGTGGAAAAGAAAAGGGACTTAGAACTCTAAAATAAGTTGTAATCTTGATGAACTCATAAAAAGTTAAAGAGTTAGGAATCTATCGCAATCCCATTAGTAACTTCTCAATAAGTTCGGGCGAATCAACTGGATTCCCGCTTTCGCGGGAATGACTAAATGAGCTAAGTACCCGTCATTCCCGCGAAAGCGGGAATCCAGAAATGTGACATACCAAAGCACTTACCCGAACTTATTGAGAAGTTGCTCCCATTAGAGCTAACTACTGATATTAATTCGCAATTCCTAAATTCCGAAATCCCTAAATCCATGTAAAAAGGACTTTTTACATGAATGCTAACCTTCAGATGTAGACGAAATCGGATATTACAACATTTTCCTTGACACTGAAGTAAGCATTATGGCATGTAACATATTTCACAAGAAGGCTCAGCTAAGAATATAATTTCTTCCAAAACTAATCGGTCAACAAGCAGGAGACAAACGTTATGAGTCAAGAAAAACCAAAAGGCCCTGTGATGGTTATCGGCGGGGGGATTGCCGGGATTCAAGCAGCCCTTTCCCTTTCTGATGCGGGCTATGGAGTCCATCTAATCGAGCATGCTGGCTCTTTAGGTGGTATGATACCCAAGCTTCACCGGATCTATCCACTCTGCGCATGCTGCAAAGTAGATCCACGAATTGCCGCCTGCGAACAGGACCCCAATATCGGTGTAATGTTGAATACAAAGGTATCGGGGCTTGCCGGAGACTTTGGCAATTTCAGCGTTACCCTTGAAACAGAAAGTGAAAAGAAGGAACTAAGAGTGGGAGCTGTGGTCCTTGCCGCTGGTATTGAAACATTTGACCCCGCAGGGCATGAGACATATCCCCATGAACAGTTTCCAAATGTTATCACCAGCGTGGAATACGAACAGATTCAAAAACCTCTTGGCCCCGAAGCGGGTATTTTGAAAAGGCCTTCTGATGGCAAGACACCGGCTAAAATAGCCTGGCTGCAATGCGTGGGCTCAAGGGACATAAACCAGTGCGACGCTCCCTACTGCTCTTCCGTCTGTTGCATGTACGCGCTTAAGGAAGCGGTGAATACCAAAGAGTTTGACGAAGATATCGAGACAACCATCTTTTATATGGACATGAGAACCCATGGTAAGGGTTTCGAAGACTATCTCAACAGTGCTATTGATAGAGATGTCAGGCTAATTCGCAGCAGGGTTCACACGGTTGATACTGTTCCTGAAAGCGATGACCTTTTGATTAGATATGCGGATGAGAGTGGGCACCTTGAAGAAGAATCCTTTGATATGGTAGTCCTCTCAGTGGGCGTCAGACCGGGAGGAGAAGCGGTTGAGTTAGCCAATAAAATTGGTGTCAATCTGACCGCCGATCATTTCGTAAGCACCGAGCCCTTCAAGCCTGTATCGACCAATGTCCCTGGCATTTTCGTTTGCGGTGGTCTAAGCGGGCCTCATGACATTGGCCAGTCCCTGGTACAGGCGACAGCGACCGCATCAGAGATTGGGTCGATCCTGTCACCTGAACCTTTTGCCGCCCCAAGGGAATACCCGAATGCCTCTGAAGCCGCGGACAAAGACCCCGAAATCCTCCTTGCTTATCACTTATGCCCTGGCATGGCACCTGAATTAGGGGCCGAGATTGAGGGATATGCGCTGAAAACCCTTGGAGTTAAGGCCGCCTCACGGGTTGAGGGTGATATTTTAGACGCTCTCATCGATAAGCTTAAAGAGACAGGCGCCAACAGACTGCTCTTTGCGAGTTGCTCACCGGTTATACATAAGGGCCTCATTGAAGAGTCCCTTAAATCAGCAGGTCTGAACCCCTACCTTTATGATCTTGTGGACCTTAGGGCAATTGACCCGCAGACATCCGCTATCCAGCTTCAAGACCGAATTCGTATGGGTGCAGCCCGAGCGCTCCTCCTTTCTCCGCCCTCTCTGAGGGAAATTCCGGTCGTAAAAAGCGCCCTGATTGTTGGGGGCGGTGTTGCCGGGCTTGAGAGTGCCTTAGCCATTGCAAGGGAGGGATATTCCGTAACATTAGTGGAAAAAGAGAAAGAACTCGGAGGACATGGCCTCCACGTGAGGAGGACATGGCAGGGTTATGATACCCAGGAGTACCTCAAAGGACTTATCGCTTCCGTTAATCAGGATAAAAACATCACTCTAATGACCGAAACAAAGGTCAAGGGAAACAGGGGGTTCCCAGGAAACTTCGTCACAATTCTCGACAAAAAGGGAGAGAGCGTGGAGTTCTCCCACGGCGTAACCATATTGGCCTCAGGCGGTAATCCCACAAGGCCACAAGAATATCTCTACGGCCAGCATGAAAAAGTCTATCTGTGGTCCGAACTGGAGCAGAAAATGATGGAAGATCCCTCATCCATAGAGGGAGCTGACACCGCCGTATTCATACAGTGCGTGGGTTCTCGAGACTCAAGCTGTTCCCATTGCAGCAACATCTGCTGTACCTTTTCTGTTCGCAGCGCTGTAGACCTGAAGGCCAAAAATCCTGACATGAATATCTATATCATCTATCGAGACATGCGCACCTTTGGTGAAAGAGAGAATCTGTACAGAGAGGCGCGAGAGAAGGGGGTTATTTTCATAAGGTACGAGGTTGATAAAAAACCCTCACTCCACCCCATAGACGGCCAGGAAAGGCTCAATGTGGTGGTGTATGATCAAGTCCTTCAGGAATCGATCACCTTCGAGGCCGATTTTGTCTCCCTTCAAACGGCAATTGTAGGGACAAACAACCAGGAATTGGCAGATATCTTCAGGATAAATCTCGACAGCAACGGTTTTTTTGCTGAGTCGCCCGAGAAACTCAAGCCCGTAGATTCGAGCGCCAAAGGGATTTATGTTGCCGGCCTTGCCGTATATCCTAAAGACACGGTCGAGAGTATTGCCCAGGCCAAGGCAGCCTCTGGCCGTGCCCTGGAAATACTTTGCCAGGATACGATCCAGGTTGGGGGTTTGGTGGCCGAGGTTATGGCTGAAAAATGTGCTGTCTGCTGCACCTGTGTCAGGACATGCCCTTTTAATGTCCCGGTGATAGACCATGAAACAGGAGCGGCCTACATCGATCCAGGTCTCTGTCAGGGTTGTGGCATGTGCGTGGCCGAGTGTCCCGGAAAGGCCATTATCATGTCTACATGCAGCGACCAGATGCTGACTCAAGCCCCGTCAGTTCTCTTGGCGACATAAATTCTCATTGACTACTGATTTTAATGAACCATCAATATTCAATAGTCAATCCCGCGCATCGCGGGATCAATAGTCAATTATAATAGGGAGACGGTAATATGAATGACTTTAAACCCCAAATAGTCGCTTTTTGCTGTTCCAACTGTGCCTCATCTGCGGCTAATGTAGCGGAAGGCATGAAAAAAGCGTTACCGGACAATGTAAAAATAATCCAAATTCCCTGCACCGGCCGTGTCGAGATCCTGCATCTTCTCAAGCCCTTTGAGGAAGGTGCGGACGGTGTTTATGTGGCCGGGTGCCAGGAAGATAGCTGTCAGTACGTCAGCGGTATTGCCAAGGCGACCAAGAGGGTCACACATGTCAAGAAGATTTTAGAAGAACTCAGCATAGAGCCGGATAGAATAGATGTTTTAACCTTAGTGCCGGCAAGGGCCAAGAGTTTGTGGAAGTAGCCTATGAGATGGTCAACAAGATTAAGGAATTAGGACCCTTTCTGCAGGCATAAAACCTTTGAAACGCTGCGAGGTATAGAGAATGATTGTTGCAGAACCAAAACCTATCAAGGAATTACTTGAGATGGTGAAGGATTCTAATAGAATCCTTGTCGTTGGGTGTAAGGGCTGCGTTACAGTTTGTAACGTGGGAGGAGCAAAGGAGGTCGCTATTCTGGCATCCAGCATAAGAATTTCCAGGAAAAAACTGGGCCGTGAGATAGAGGTGGGAGAGCATACGCTTGAACGCCAGTGTGATCCGGAATATGTGGATGAACTCAAAGATATGATCGGTGACTATGACGCGGTTATTTCCATTGCCTGCGGAGTAGGACCCCAATTCCTCTCCGAGCGATACCCCTCCTCCAGGATATTCCCTGGGGTAAACACCCAATTTATGGGCGGCGCTGAAGAGCACGGCATCTGGTCCGAACGGTGCGCAGGTTGTGGAACTTGCGTGGTCCACTACTTTGGCGGCCTCTGCCCAATTGCCCGGTGTTCAAAGAGTCTCCTCAATGGACCCTGCGGTGGCTCTTCCAACGGGAAATGCGAGATATCTAAGGATGTGGAATGTGTATGGGATCTCATTGTAAGGAAGATGATGGAACAGGACCGCTTAGATGAACTTATTGAATTCAAGCCACCCAAGAGCTGGATCACGGCCCGGGACGGCGGACCAAGGAGAATGATCAGGGAGGAACTGGTAAAATGAGCGAATATAAATCAGGAAGCAATCTGGAAAAGGTCTTAAGGGCTGGACACTTCGCTTTTACCGGTGAATGTGGGCCTCCACAGGGCGCGAACGTGGAACACCTGAAAGAAAAAGCTGGACACCTGAAAGGCTGTGTGGATGCCGTAAATGTTACGGATAATCAGACCGCTGTCGTCCGAATGTCCAGTTGGGCTGCTTCCATTATCCTCTTACAGGAAGGGCTTGAGCCCAATTTTCAGATGGTTTGTCGCGATCGAAACCGATTGGCTATACAGAGCGATATCCTCGGGGTCTATTCTCTCGGCATCAGGAATATGCTCTGTCTCTCCGGAGACCATCAGAAATTCGGTAACCATCCTGAGGCCAAGAATGTCTTTGACATTGACTCTATGCAATTGATCTATACGGTTAAGACCATGAGAGATGAAGGCAAATTTCTAAACGGCCAGGATATCGACGTACCACCCAAACTCTTTATTGGAGCGGCCTCTAACCCCTTTGCTGAGCCCTTCGATTTCCGCGTTTACCGTTTAGCCAAAAAGATTTCAGCAGGGGCTGATTTCATCCAGACGCAGTGTATCTACAACATGGATAAATTCAGGGAATTCATGAAAAGGGCCGTTGACATGGGGCTTCACGAGAAATGCTATATTTTGGCTGGAATCACCCCCATGAAGAGCGTTGGTATGGCCCTCTACATGGCCAGGCAGGTGCCTGGTATGGATGTGCCTGACTCTTTGGTCAAACGGTTAAGAGGGGCCGGAAAAGGAAAAGCAGCCGAAGAAGGGATCAAGTTTGTTTTAGAACAGATTGAAGAATTCAAGGAGATGGAGGGGGTGGCAGGCGTTCACCTAATGGCCATTGAATGGGAACATAAGGTGCCCGAGATAGCTGAAAGGGCAGGAGTTCTGCCCAGACCAACTGTCTAACAGAATAGACATATCGGTACTTAACTTCGGCCCGCAAGATCGATCGGTTATTGCTCTTGCGGGCTTTTTTTCTTGAATTCCTCATAAAAACATCCATAATGAAGCACAGTTATGATTATCACAACGAAAAACGGTCAAACCTTCGATACAAATAAAGACCTTTCAGCAGCCGAACGTCACATTCTCCAAAAACTGTTCCTGTGGGAGTCCATGGCCTCCAGTGTACAAGAATTCCGAGATAAGAAGAAAGAGGCGCTATTGAAGGGATGGAATAATTCAGGACCTGTCAAGCAGGGCGGGTCCCTGCAAAAGATAGTCAGGCATCTCGAAGCAAAGGTATCCCTTCGCCTGAAAAAATCTTGAGGAACCGTAAATGAAACCCTCTTCCATTAAAAAGGAGACTGAAGGATTTGGTGATTCCGTCAGACTCATCCGTGGAAAACAGGCCAGATCATCCCTGAATGTGGCGATTGTCGGGGGCGGAAAGGCCTGCCGTAACCTGCTCAAGGTCTTGGATAAGGATCGTCAGGCAAGACTTAAGATGAAGATATTAGGCGTGGCGGATAGGAATCCCAAAGCGCCAGGCCTTTGCTATGCAAGGGAATTGAATCTTCTTACAACTACCAATATCCGGGATCTTTCTGATTTGGACGGATTGAATCTGATCATAGAACTTACGGGATCATCCAAGGTAAGAGAAGAGATAGCCAAAGTAACGCCCCCTGGCGTCTCTATCATAGACCATATGGGTGCAAGGCTCCTCTGGGATCTCATCCAGATTGAGACGGAAAAATATGAACTCGAGAGAGAGAATCTGGAAAAGAAGGAAAAGGGGAAAAAATATTCCCAGACCATACTCGATTCACTCCCCTACAGGATTATGGTGGTCAACCTGGATTTCACGGTGGATACCGTTAATTTGACTTTTTTGAGAGAGTTTCATCTCAACAGAGAGAACATCTTGGAAAGTCACTGCTATGAAGCGAGATATGGCCTTGACAAACGATGCAAGGAGACCGGGAGTATTTGTTATTTAGAGGATCGGCTGGAGGATATGAAAGAAAAGGGTTCTTTCAGCACCATCAAGGAATATATGGATGAAAATGGTGAAACCCGTTTTGATGTAATCACTGTTGCACCCATTTTTGACGAACAAGGTGAAATGGTTCAGATGCTTGAGGCCTCGCGAGACGTGACCGACAGAATCATGCTTGAACACGAGTCCCAGAAGTCCAACAGCTTCTTTCAAAACGTCATCCAGAGCACCGTAGATGGAATCGTCGTGGTCGATACGAAAGGAAACGTCCTTATCTTCAACGAAGGGATGGAAAACCTGACCGGGTATACAAGCACAGGAATCATGGAAGAGGGACATCTCAGCAGCTTTTACAATATGGATGTGGCCAGAGAAAACATGAGAAAGATGCGCAGCGACCAGCACGGCCTCTTAGGCAAACTGAATCCAACCAGTATGTCTATTACCACCAAAGACGGTAAAGAGGTGCCGGTGACGCTTTCGGCCTCTATCATTACAATAAACGATAAAGAGGTTGGAAGCGTTGGGGTGTTTACCGACATGCGGGAGATCCTCAAGATGCGCAAGGACTTGGAGGATGCACATCTCCAATTGGTCCAATCGGAAAAAATAGCCTCTGTTGGTAGAATGGCCGCCGGTGTTGCTCATGAGATCAATAACCCCTTGGCCGGGGCCCTTATTTATGCGGAGCTCCTTAAGGAGGAGCTTCAGAACGATCCCAGGTATCTGAACGATATCCAGGAGGTCATCAATCAAACCCTTCGCTGCAAAAGAATTGTTGCAGAATTGCTGGAATTCAGCCGGCAGTCCATCGGGCAGACATCTTCATTCAGCCTGGAATATCTCATTAATCAGTGTCTTAACCTGCTCATCAACCAGGTCCTTTTTCAAGACATCCGGGTCACAACCGAAATCGAGCCTGACATACCTGAGATGGCCGGTGATATGGGACAGCTGCAACAGGTCTTCACCAATCTCTTTATCAACGCTGCTCACGCAATGGAAGAGAAGGGAATGCTTAAGATTGTTGCCAACTACCAACCGGACAATTCGCGGTTTATCATCAAGGTTTCCGATACGGGACCGGGAATCCCGGTGGAGTTAAGAGATAAGATCTTTGACATCTTTTTTACTACCAAACCTGTGGGAAAAGGTACCGGTCTTGGTTTGAGTATTACGCAAAATATTATTCAGCTTCATGGGGGAACGATTGGCTTTGACTGTCCCCCAGGCGGGGGCACAACCTTTACCATTGAACTCCCCTTGGAATTTGATGAGGCACAAACGGACAAACCTGTTTTTGTGGGATTGGATGAGTCAACAGACCATTCTGTTTTCACAGGGCTAAATGATGAATTATCAGAGGGATCCGTTTTCGTGGGATCGGATGAATTATGAATAAGACAATCAAAATCATAGTGATAGACGATGAAAAGGCGATCAGAGATGGGTGCCATCGGGTTCTAACCGGTAAGGGCTATGAGGTTATTACCGCTGAAAATGGTCAAATAGCCCTTGACATCTTAGCTAAAGAACTCATAGACATCATCCTTCTTGACCTCAAGATGCCCATTATAGGCGGTGAGAAGGTTCTGGAAATTGCACGGGAAAAATACCCGGACATACCGGTTATTATTATCACGGGGCATGGAACCGTTGATACGGCAGTGATATGTATGAAAAATGGTGCCTATGATTTCATAACCAAGCCCTTCCAGATAGACCAGTTTCTCCTGACGATCACGCGGGCTGCTGAAAAGAGACGGTTAGAGCAGAAGGCTGAGCAGTTTAAAGAGGAGAATATTCGGAATCTTTACGATCTAAACCTTGAAAAGAGCCGGCTGAAAACGATTATCAAACAGATGGCCAACGGCGTCATGGTAACCAACCGTAACTTGGAAGTAGTCCTCCACAACCCTGCCTTGATGCGATTGATGGAAATATCAGAAGAAGTAGAAAACCCTGCTCCGATCGGCAAAATCATTCATAAAGAGTCGCTCATAGACACCCTTAAACAGATTTTATCTGGGGAATCTCCGGAAGATGAGTCTGTATCACAGGAAATCAATGTAGGGGCCACTGCCCTGCGGGCCATTTCGGCTCCTGCCCTCGGCCCCAACAAGGCCGTTGCCGGAACCGTGACCGTTCTGGAGGATATAACGGCATTTAAGCAGCTTGACGAAATGAAATCTGATTTTGTCAATATGGTAGCCCACGAACTTCGCAGCCCCCTTGTCTCCATCAGACAGCTAAACAGTGTTCTTTTAGAGGGATTGGCAGGCCCACTTGCTGAAAAACAACAAGACTTTGTGCAAAGGGGAATGAATAAAATCGATTCCCTGCTCGATCTCATTAACGATCTCCTTGACGTGGCAAAAATCGAAGCGGGGAAATATGTCCAGCACCAGGTCCCCACGGATATCGGCCGGATCATAGAGGATATCGTGGCCCTAATGGGACCGAGGGCCCAAAAACAAGGCATCACTCTCACCCATTCCTGCCAAGACCTGAAACCGGTTCAGTCTGACCCAAAAAATATTGAAGACGTCTTCAACAACCTCATCAGCAACGCCATTAACTATTCTCCCGAAGGGGGCCGGGTAACGATCACCGCACAGGGTTTGGCCGAATACATGGAAGTAAAGGTCGAGGATACAGGTGTGGGAATCCCCACTGAAGAATTGCCCAAAATTTTTGATAAGTTCTACCGGGTTAAACATCCCAAAACCCGTCAGGTGATAGGCACGGGACTCGGCCTGGCAATTGTAAAAGGGGTGATTGAAGCGCATCACGGTACCATTGATGTACAGAGTATTATAGATAAGGGAACTACCTTTAGAATTCTTCTTCCTATGATTACTTGATCCTGGATGCTGGATACTGGATACTGGATATTTGATGGATGATGAACGCGAACTCGCCAAAGGCGAGCAAGCATTTACCTGGCGGTTCTGTGGCGGGCTGGTACGTCTCCGGCGGATCTAAAGAAAAACAACTATCAACTTTGGTGGTTCGTAAAAAGTCCGATTTTCAAATTTTTATCGGTAACTTCTCAATAAGTTCGGGTAAATGCTTTGGTATGCCACATCCCTGGATTCCCGCTTTCGCGGGAATGACGGGAACTTAGCTCATTTAGTCATTCCCGCGAAAGCGGGAATCCAGTTGATTCGCCCGGAATTATTGAGAAGTTACCTTTAGGTACTCCAAACTTCAAACTTTAGGCACTTTTTTCCGATTTATCCACGTCAGGGTATGAAACACGCCAAAGATATACATCAGGTACTGATCGTTGATGACGAAGCCGTTGTACGAAACGGCATCAGTAGGGCACTCAACAACAAAGGGATGGCCACGCAGTTGGCTGCCAGCGGAGAAGAGGCTCTCAATTATCTAAGGATTCAGTCATTTGACCTAATTTTGTTAGATATTCGGATGCCGGACATGGACGGTATCACACTACTCAAACAGATACATGCCCAATACCCGGAAACAGATGTAATCATGATAACAGGATATCCCTCAATTGACTCTGCTGTTCACTGTACAAAACTCGGGGCCTTAGACTATCTCGTCAAACCCTTCAGCCTTGATGATCTGGAAGCTGCCTTACAAAAGACGAGCCTTGGCACTATACCATCCCAAGAATCCGCCACGGACAGCAATGGCCTGGAAATAGACTCAACTAAGAAACTCATTATCGGCCAAAGCCGGCCCATGAAGAAGATATTTGAGAAGATACTTAAGGTTGCGCCAACCGATAGCACGGTTCTAATCACCGGTGAAAGCGGCACAGGCAAGGAATTAGTGGCCCAGGCAATCCACGCCAACAGCCTTCGTAAAGACAAAGAATTCGTGGCAGTTGATTGTTCCTCGCTTGTGGAAACCCTCCTTGAAAGTGAACTTTTTGGACACGTCAAAGGCTCTTTTACGGGCGCCCATCAAACCAAGCACGGTTTCTTTGAATTGGCCAACCACGGCACTTTCTTTTTGATGAGGTTGCAAACCTGAGTTTGAAAATCCAGGCCAAGCTCCTCAGGGTCATCCAGGAACGTGAATTTATGAAGGTTGGTGACCAACAGAAGATCAACCTTGATATACGAATCATATCTGCGTCCAACAGTGAACTTTCAGAATCAATACAGAAAGGGAGTTTTAGGGAGGATTTATACTACCGACTGAGCGTGGTGCCGATACACCTCCCCCCTCTGAGGGAAAGAAAGGAGGATGTCCCTCTCCTTATCCAGCATTTTCTGGAAAAACTGAGTCGGAAAATGAAGAAATCACTCCCAGAGGTATCACCGGAGGCGATGGACATTTTAACGGAGTATGCCTGGCCCGGAAATGTGAGGGAGCTTGAACATTCTATGGAACGGATACTCATCCTCGAAGACACCGACGTGATACGGGTCCGGAATCTACCCTCTTTTATTACACAGCGACAGGGGGAACTACAGATGTTCTCCGAAGAACCCCTGACCCTTGAGGAACTGGAAAACGAGTATATCACATTTGTGCTCAAGAGAACAAAAGGGAAAAAGACCGAAGCTGCAAACATCCTCGGAATCAACAGAAAGACCCTCGCCTCCAAGATCAAGAAGTACGACCTTCATTGATTCAAGGAATCCGGGGGACATC
>FUWD013192615.1_pt1 | contig 12474 bp, 13 predicted proteins | sample 1063281 | NCBI WGS metagenome assembly FUWD01 (sample SAMEA79048168, study PRJEB19326) | metagenome | biome: marine
GATTTATTTTTTCTCAGAAATTTTTAAAATTTTATTATCGGCTATTTTTTAGATTTTGCAATATAAAAATTGGCATAGAAATTACAATCATCTTCATATTTTTTAGTGTCAATTCCCATCTCATGTAATAGAGAAATAGGTCTGTTCTTTTTCTTTAGAATCCGAAAACTCTCTTTGAATTATTGGTTTTATATCACTTTTTACAAGGTAGTAATCATATGTCTCAAATACTTCTTCAATGTCATCCATATCGAACATTCTAAGAACAGAGAATGCAAAGATTGGTGCGGTATACTCTTTTTTAGATTTGATTGAATTGTCTTGTCTGTTTTTAATTACTTTTAATATATTTGCAAATGCCTTGTACCCAATATAACCAATACAACCAGTTGCAATCACTAGATCTATTTTTGGAAATGATCCCAACAAATTTAATTTTTCAGCTTCAAGATCTACATTCATACCTCTTTCACACAAATCCATCTCTTCGGAGAATTTTAGAGCTTCTTTTGAAATATCTATTTGATAGAAATTTAGGTTATTGTTACTTGTGCATTTCTTATAGAATAGTTTAGTTTCTTTTTTTGTAGGTTCTGGTTTGCTTAAAAAGAAATCATTTAATTCTGACATTGTTAAATCATATTTCATTAATGATGAATTGATACCATATGAACTTCCTAAATCTAAAATATTAATTGGTCTAGATAAAGTATTTTCAAGTTCATCTATGATGGCGTTGTACAACGGTTTTGTAGAATCTGATATAGAATATCCTAATCTATCCATTTCCTTTAGATATTCGTATGGTGAATCTTGTGTGTAAATATCTGTAAAATCTTTTTTCACCTTTAATTCATTCATGTTGGGTAATGATATTATTCCACCCTTAATAAAACCCGTGTAATGATCTAGTCATGAAATAAAATTGTAATTATTTTTTATAATTTCAAATAAAATAAATCAATTAATATTGTAAATTGCTGAGGTCTATTAGATGAAAATTGATCACATTGCAATTGCAGTAGATGATGTTGAAGAATCTGCTAAAATTTATCAACAGGCATTAGGTGTTAATGATGTAGAATTTGAAACAGTAGAATCTGAAGGTGTTAAAATTGCAATACTGCATTTAGAAAATGCTCGTATAGAATTAATGCAGCCAACAAATGATGAAAGTCCAATTAAAAAATTCCTTGATAAAAAAGGACAAGGATTACATCACATGGCATTAGATACTGACAATATTGAAGGTGAAGTTGAACGAATGGAGGGTTGCGGAATACAATTTTTAGGAAAAATTAGACCTGGTTCTGCTGGAACTAAAGTTACTTTCATTCATCCAAAATCATTACATGGTGTATTGGCCGAACTTTGCTCTCATCCTAAAAAAGAATCTAACTAAACAGTACCGATCTAATTGAATACGCTTGTTATTATAGAGCCAAAACTCATGTGAATTATGTCAGAAGACAGAAAAATGTACCCATGTACTTGCTCAGACTGCGGAAAATCTTCCGAAGTTCCTTTTGAACCAAAAGAGGGCAGACCAGTATATTGTAAAGAATGTTTACCAAAGAACAAAAAGTAGATGTAAGTTAGTTTCGTTTAATTAATTTTAAACTTGATTCTTTTCAAATATCTTTTTTATTTTAATACCTCTTTCCCTAATCCCCTTAATTTTATGTCCAAAATCAGAACTGTGATTATTAAATAATATTTGACTTATCTTGTTGATGTTTAGGATCTACATGCCATGTTCTGTTTTTTCATCATTTGCAAATTCTACAAATCCTGAAAATAATCCTTGCACATGTGCATTAAGTTCTTGCAATGCAAAAATATCGTATGTTTCTTTCTTTTTAATATCATCTGGATAAATTGTTATTCCGTCTTCGGTTATTAGAAAAGCATGATGTGATATTGCATTTTTAAATTTAGGGCGGAATGTTTCTTTAGTCCTTTCACTCCAATTTTCACTATGCCCAAGACTATCACAAATCATACTAATCAGTTGAGGCAATGTAGTTTGTTTTTTGTATTCTAGTTTAGGTTTTTTACATATCATTAATTTTAAAAGTTTGTTAATAATTTCAAGATGAGATATGACATAATTGTATCTTACATAAATCATAAAAACTGTATTTTGTCTTATTTTTTCTTTATCTGTTGTACTTTTACTCTCTAACTTTATTTTTGTAAAAACTGATTCAAAGTCTTTTTGAAAATCAAGAAAATTAGCATAAAATTCCTCTTCCTCTAATGATACTCGATTCCAACAAATCATTTTATCATCTTTCAAGTCACTAAGAAATACCATGGCTGATTTCTTACCATCATCAAAACTTGTCATGATGTCTCTACAAAAATTTTAAAGATAAGCGTATTGGAGTTTTCATATATTTTGATTATAACATGATTTTTGGCAATTAGTTGGTTAATTGTTACTATGATTCTGGTGTGATCTACTCATCCCATCATTTTCAAAGTATCAGAAGCTGTTATGATTCCCATAATTTTTGATTTTTTAGACACTAGGATGCATTTGGAATATCTTATCAAAGGAACTAAAACATTTGCAGGGGTGTCATAATCTACTATTGGTGGAACTGAATCCATAGTGTCTGCAAGTGTTGCTTTTTTCAAATCTGTTTGACCTGAATCAGCTAGATGTTTTACAATTCCCTCTTCTGAAATTAATCCTACCACTTCTGAATTATTAAAAACAGGGATTTGACTAATTGATAATTCATGCATTTTTTTAATTGCATCATGAAGTGTATTTGTTGGTTTTAGCTTTGCAATATCCTTACTACAGAAATCCCCTGCTGTGTGAGAAGATGACTCCCCTTCTAGTTTTCCAAGACTTTCAAAGATTTTTTTAGCTGTATTATAACTTGGTTGACTTCTACCTGATTCAATTTGATTGATCATTGAGGTACTAACCCCTGTCATGGTGCCAAGTTTTTTTTGAGTAATCCCCATTTTTTGCCTAATTTGCTTTATTGAATCAATTCTTGGTAACAATCCACTTTGAAATGATTTTGATTGATTTAAAAATTTATTTTCAGACATCATTACCATTAGTCATCACTTCTAAATGTCCATTTTAATTCGCCACTTTCTTTTACAAATAATTCTGGAGATTCTTTACTGTGGTTGTTTTTGATATGGGACATGTATGTAACAAGTGACAAATAGGTCTGTTTACATATTGGACAAATTTTAGTAAATCCCACATTCTATAGTTGATTACTGTACATATTAGCAAAGTTGTAATTTTCAAGTTTGATATTATGTTTTATACTGTCTTACTAAATTTTGGAATTTATTTTTTTATGATTGGTTAGTGTAATCATTTATTTCTTCTTGGTTTAGCTTTTACCTTTGATCTTGGTTTAGCTTTTACCTTTGATCTTGGTTTAGCTTTTACCTTTGATCTTGGTTTAGCTTTTACCTTTGATCTTGGTTTAGCTTTTACCTTTGATCTTGGTTTAGCTTTTACCTTTGATCTTGGTTTAGCTTTTACCTTTGATCTTGGTTTAGCTTTTACCTTTGATCTTGGTTTAGCTTTTACCTTTGATCTTGGTTTAGTTGGTTGTTCGATTGCTGCTTGTGCTGCTGCAACTATGGCAATAGGAATTCTATGTGGTGATGCACTTACATAAGTTAGTCCTACACTATGGCAGAATTTGATAGAATTTGGATCTCCTCCATGCTCTCCACATATACCAACTTCCATGTTTGGTCGTAATTCTCTGCCTGCTGCAAGACCCATTTTTATCAAACTACCTACACCGTTTACATCTATAGATTGGAATGGATTTCTTTCTAGAATTTCTTTTTCCATATATTCTGGAAGGAATTTTCCTTCGACATCTTCTCTACTAAAACTAAATGTTCCTTGTGTCAAGTCGTTTGTACCAAAACTGAAGAATTCTGCCGTGGTTGCAAGTTCGTTTGCAGTTAATGCTGCTCTTACAACTTCTATCATAGTTCCAAAGTTAATGTTTAATTTCATATTATGTTGAGATTCTGATTCTTTTTTGATTCTGTCATAAATTTTCTTAATATGATTTAATTCTGTAATACTACTAATTTGTGGAATCATTATTTGGGGATGTGCTTTAACATTATTCTTTGTTAGTTCTACTAATGCTTCAAAGACTGCTCGAATTTGCATTTCATATATTTCTGGATATGTAATTCCAACTCTAACTCCCCTATGTCCCATCATTGGATTCACCTCTGCAAGTTCTCTTGCTCTTTTTAGAACAATTTTTGCTTCTGCAATTTCACTTGTTGCATTTTGTAATTCTAATTTGCGGATTTTCTCTGATAATTCTTCAGGATTTGGTAAGAATTCATGTAATGGTGGGTCTAACAATCTAATTGTAACTTCATAGCCTTCCATAGCTTGTAAAATTTCTATAAAGTCACTTTTTTGCAATTCTCCTAATTTTTGTAGAATCTTGTTTCGTTCCTCTATATTCTCAGCCATAATCATATCTACAAATAGATTAATTCTATCACTTCCGTTGAACATTCTTTCAGTTCTACACAAGCCAATTCCTTGACCTCCAAATTCTCTTGCAAGTTTTGCACCTTCAGGGGTATCTGCATTTGCTCTAATTCCTATCTTCTTTGCTTTTTGTGACCATTCTAGAATTTGTTTAAAGTCTTCGTTTACTTTTGGTTCTATAGTTGGAATGTCTCCAATGTATACACTTCCGGAACTACCATCAATTGTAATTGCGTCCCCGTCATGTACAACTTTTCCATCTACACTACATTGTTTATTATCTAAATCAATTTTCAAATTAGAACATCCAACAACACATGGCTTACCCATTCCTCTAGCCACTACTGCTGCATGAGATGTTTTACCTCCTCTACTTGTTAGAATTCCTACAGATTCAAAGAAAGCAGGAACATCTTCTGGTTTTGTTTCTTCTCTGATTAGGATTACTTTGGCACCGTTCTTACCCATTTCAGTTGCTTTTTTAACATCCAATACTGCAATTCCACTTGCTGCTCCAGGTGATGCAGCTATTCCTTTAGCTAATAATGTAAAGTTCTTAATTTCATCAGGATCTATTCTTTTGTGTAATAATTGTTCTAATTGTTCTGCATCTAGTCTTGTAATTGCTTTATTTTGATCAATTAATTTTTCATTAAACATGTCAATTGATGTTTTTACCATTCCAACTGCATTCATTTTTGCATTTCTTGTTTGTAACAAGTAAAATCTTCCCTGTTCAATAGTAAATTCAATATCTTGTGGCTCTTTGTAGTGTTTTTCTAATCTTTCACATGTTTCTGCTAACTGTTTATATGATTCTGGAAGGTCTATTTTCATATCATCTACTTGTTTTCCAGTTCTTACCCCTGCAACTACATCTTCGCCTTGAGCATTGATTAAATATTCACCATAAATTTTACGTGTTCCATCCCCTGGGTTTCTTGTAAATACAACACCTGTGGCACAGTCATCTCCCATGTTTCCAAATACCATTGATACGATATTTACAGCAGTTCCATCTGCTATCTCTTTTGTAATGTTGTTTTTCTCTCTGTATACGATTGCTCTTTCTCCCATCCAACTACCAAACACTGCTTTAATTGCAAGTTCGACTTGTTCAGTTGGATCTGTTGGGAATCCTCTTCCTGTATGGTTATCACAAATTTGCTTGTATTGAGATACAATTTCTCTTAGTGATTGTTCATTCAAATCACTATCTTCTTCAACATTTTGTTTTCTCTTTGCTGCTTCTAAGATCTCATCAAATTTACTGTCATTTACTCCAAATACTACTTTACCAAATAATTGAACAAATCTTCTGTAGGAATCCCATGCAAATCTTGGATTCTTACTTTTTTCAGCAAGCCCTAACACTGTTTCATCATTTAACCCTAAATTCAAAATAGTGTCCATCATTCCTGGCATTGAAATGGCTGCCCCTGATCTAACTGAAACTAGTAATGGGTTTGATTTAGAATTCCATGTTTTACCTGTCTTTTTCTCTATTTTTGCAATATTCCTTTTTACTTCTGCCATGAGTGTATTTGGCAATTTTTTATTGTTTTCATAGTAATTCTTACACACTTCTGTAGTAATTGTAAACCCTGGTGGAACTGGTAGTTTTATTCTGGTCATTTCACACAGACCTGCCCCTTTACCGCCTAGAAGCTTCTTATTTTTACCGTCTCCTTCATCATAAAAATAAACTTGTTTCATTTTTTACGATTATCCAATCTTAGAAAGGGGGTATTAAATCATTGACTTGGCAAAATCACTTATTATTTTATTCCAGTCCTTTGCTTTGATAATTCCACTTGCAACGAGTATTCCTTTAGATCCTAGTTCTATTGCTTTTGAAACGTCTTCACCTGAAACTATTCCTGCCCCACAAAGTAGTTTTGTACTATTTTTTGCATTTTTTATGATGTCTGCCGCTTTAAAAATAAGATCTGGTTTTTCTTTAGATATTGCTTTACCTGATCCAATTAATTCTGGAGGTTCAATTGCAATGTAATCTGGATTTAGTTTTACATATTTTTTTACCTCAGCCACATCTTTGACACATAAAATGGATATCATTTTCAATTCTTTTAATTTTGAAACTAGTTTTTCAATTTCTTTACTTGTAATTCTATGTTCGCTGTGATTGATTAATGATCCTTTAACTTTTGATTTTTTTAATAATTCTGGAATTACAAAACCTGTTGTACTTCCAACTTTAGAATCATCAATATGTTGAGCTAAAATTGGAATTGTACTATTTGATACCAGTCCTATGAGGTGTTGTGGTGGTGCGATTGCGTATTTTTATTTTATATTTTTTAGAAACCTTTTCTGCTATTTTTATAAATTTGACAATGTTGTCTCCTGCAATTTCTTCATAGTTTTTACAATTAATTACAAACATCTTTCTTTCAAATTTTCTATAACATATTTAATTCTTGATTAAGATTGTTTCATTTTTGATAGTTTGTCATATCGTTTTTTCATTACAGATACAATTATCATTAAAGTTAATCCAGCCAAATTTGTGCCTATGATAAATACATCTGATACTATGATTCCATAAATCAACCATAGAATTGATCCTGCAGCTATGAAGATCATCAAAAATTTTGAAATATCATTTAGTCTCTTTGTTTTATATCCTTTGTAAATTTGTTCTATCCATCCAGCGAGAATTAACACTCCTGCTGTAATGCCCAATATTGCTAAAAGTGTTCCATCAACTTCCATGATTCACATCAACTCCAAAAGAATTCATCTAGTCCCGTTTGTTTTGGTTTTCCTAACATTGTATCAAAATCTAAATCCATTGATGATGTGATTTGTTCCAATGTTGACTCCATAAATTCCATATATTTTTTAGAATCGATTTCTTCTTTTTTTGCCAACTCTACTGGTTTTACTCCTGGTTTGTTTAAAATTTTAATAAATGAAATTTTATCACCTTTTTTTATTTCTCTAATTGATTCTAGTTGTTTTGCTGCCCTAATGTGTTGAGGAATTGTTTTTACGTATTCTGAAGGGGCTTTGCTAAGCATTACATTGAATGTTAAATCTTCTAACGGGATTTCTTTGGCTTCTACTTTTTTTCCACATATTGAAATTTTTTCTGTAATGTCTATCTTTGCTTTAACAAAGTCATCCATTGTTTGAACTTTGGATAATATGTCTACTAGTTCATAAAATAAATTTTTGATAAATGCAGGTGTATGTGATTTTTTACCTGTTAATCCTTTAACATCTACTTTGCCTGATTTTGTTACACCTAGATAGTTTTTCTTTCTATTACTAAGTACACAATATCTGTATGTCTTGTCAATTTCTAAATCTACTCCATGATCTTTTTTTGCTTGCTCTATTACAATTTTAATTTGCTCTGGGGTTGGTTTTTTTAGAAATAAGGAATCTGTATCTCCATACAAAACTTCAATCCCTGCTGCCTCGCATTTTTTGATTGTTTCTAAAATTGTATGTCTTCCTATTGCAGTTGTTGCTTCTGCCACTGGTAGGAAATACAGTGGAAATATTTCAGCGCCCATTACCCCATAACTGGCATTTAGAATTACTTTGAGTGCTTGACTAACTACTGTGTATTGTTGTCTTTGATCATCAGTCAGAGTTTCTTTTTTTGATAAACTCTTGTAGTAGTTTACTCTCAAATCTCGCAATGATCCAATAATTAATGATGTTAAGCCGTTTTTCTTTGTACATGCCCAATGATTGGTTCCTGGAATTGTGTTTTTTTACATTCTTCGTGAGTACACCTTACTGTCTCGTATGATAAATTTCTAACTTTGATTATGCTCGGATACAGACTTGCAAAATCCATAACAACTACATCAAAATGAATTCCTTCTTTTGGTTCGACAACTAACCCTCCTCGATATTTTTTATCTTTAATTACAGCATTAGACATTACTCCTTCTGATCTATTTTGCAATTCTTCACGTTTTGGAATTAGACAATTTCTTCGTCTATGCTCAAAATACAATAAACTCCTAATCCACTGAGATACCCCCAATCTTGCAACATCGTCAATTGGCAACCTTCCAATTCTTGCAATGATTACAAGTAAATCCATTAACAAATCTTTGTTGAAACTGGTGAGTTCGTATGTTAATAGAGCATCATTGTAACAATAATTTGCAGTTTGGTATAGTGATAATTCATCAAACTTTAATCCATAGTCTATCTTTTCTTTTCCTAGCAGTGCTTTTGAAACACTATTCAGAGAAAAATCTGTATACTTTTGACTAAAAGCATAAATCTGAAATGATCTATTTGAAAGAACTTTGTACAAGTCTAGATGAACCCCTACTTTGAGAGTTGCAGAATCTCTCATCATGTAAAATGGGTTTTCTGAATTTTTTACTCCTAATCTTTCCGCTCTGTTGTAAAGATATGGTAAATCAAATTCATCTCCATTGTATGTTAGAACAAATGGGAATGTCTTGATTATTTCAAATGCGTCTTCTATCATTTTTTTCTCATCGACTAAATCATAGAATTTTATCTTGATGTTTGGTTCTAATTCGTTTATTCCTTCCTCAGTTCCTTCTGTTTTAAGCACAAAAATTTGATCAAACCCGTCAGATCCTTTTAGTCCAATGGCAGTAATTTTCTTCTCTGCAAGTTTTGGATCTGGAATTCTTCCTATTACTGCTTCGACTTCAATATCTACACTGAGTCTTTTTATTCTTGGAATAGGTTGATTTAGCAAATCTGCCCATTCTGAAATAAATATTTTAAATTCTTCTGCATCCACCATACTTTCACTATCTACTTTATCCCACAACAAACTTTTCAGTGCAAGTTTTACTTCATCAGAAATTTCTAAATCATATGGTTCTATTTTTCCATTTTTTACTTCGTAATACCTTCCAACAATTAATCCTCTATCATAGAGATAATTTTCATAATATTTGAGATCTGATTCCCACGTTTCAATTTGATTTTTAATACTTTCTCCAAAATTTCCGCCTATTGACATTGGGTTGTCTGCAATTATTTGTGACATTTGAATTTCTTCATCTTTTAGTAAATCATATTTTTTAACCTGTTTGATTTCAAGTACGTCTGTTCTTTCTTGAAGAAAATCTAATTCATCTGGTGATAGTCTTGAATAACAATATGGTTTATGATTTGTTTCATCATACCATAAAATTAATTCTTTAGATTTTGGTTCATAGAATTTTAAAACTACTGATTTTGATATGTTGTCATATGTAGATGACAACCAACATTGATGGCAACATTGATTCAATTCTTTTACTTTCTCCAATGTTTACTTGCATTTTCTCACACAGAATTCTCGTATTTACTTACTAGGGCCTTTGCCCATTTTACAATTTTATTTTTATCTAAATGTACAACTTCTACTCCTGCCTCTTTTAACAAATCATAATCTGTTTCTGGATATGCATCAAGACAAACAAATTTCTTAATTCCGATAGTTATTGCCATTTTTGTACATTCTAGGCATGGAACAAATGTTGTGTATAGGATGGCTCCTGCTATTCCAGCTTCAATTCCTAAAATTGCACAATGCATGATGGCGTTAGCTTCTGCATGATTACACAGGCATCTGTCAAGTGATGCACCTGATTCAATTTTACCCTCCATTCTAAGTTGGCATCTTTTACATCCTCCTTCAAAACAATTTTTGATTCCTGGTGGAGTCCCGTTATATCCTGTAGCTAATTGTCTGTGATTTCTAACAATTACTGCGCCCACTTGTCTTGTCATACAGTTTGAACGCAGTTTAGCAAGTTCTGCTTGAAGCATGAAATATTCATCCCAATCTGGTCTATCAAAAGAATCACTCACAGGATTCCTGTCTGTCTGTTCAATATATGGATCACGCTAGTTAGAATTGCAAACGCGATCAATATTCTAATTTTTGAACTATCATCGAAAGAAAAGCGACTATGACGTAGTAAGTTGCTATACGAAAGCATAAAATCGATAAATTATGATCTTTCTTTATCTGATGACTGATTTTGTAGATAAAAAATATGTGAAAAAAAACTCTATTGAGAAACGAGATTATCAGGTAAATTTGGCAAATCAGGCCATCAAAGAAAACTGTATTGTAGTTTTACCTACTGGTCTTGGAAAAACTGCAGTTGCACTACATGTCATTGCTGAATATTTGTCAAAAGGAACTGGTGGTATTTTATTTTTAGCGCCAACCCGAGTTTTGGTAAATCAACATTATGAATTTCTAAAAAATAATCTTACATTAGATGATATTTCTCTGGTTACTGGTGAGGATCCAATTCCAAAGAGAACTAAACTTTGGAATAATAGTATTGTTTGTGCAACTCCTGAAATTACTCGAAATGACTTAATTCGAGGTATAGTGACTCCAGAACAATTTACTCTTGTAGTGTTTGATGAGGTGCATAGAACTGTGGGTGATTATGCCTATTCTGGAATTGCTGAACGCTTTGAGAATTCACCTGCAAGACTTGTTGGAATGACTGCTACATTGCCCAGTGAGAAAGACAAAGCAACTGAAATTTTGACAAAACTTCGAATTTCTAGTGTTGCAGAACGTACTGAAGATAGTCCTGATGTAAAGCCATACACTCATGAAACAAACACTGAATGGATTCACGTAGAACTTCCCCCTGAACTAAAATCAATTCAAAAATTATTGAAATTATCTTTGGATGAACGATATGATACTTTAAGAAAAAATGGAATTCGTTTGGCTGAACAGCAATCCCTTTCTGCTCTACTTAGGATTAGACAATTTGTATTAAATCAAAATAGACGTTCTGCAAAACCTCTATTCACTGCAATTAGAATTCATTATGCTCTGAATATGCTTGAAGCTCATGGGGTTACCCCTTTTCTAAAATTCTGTGAGCGTGCAAAAGCCAAAAAAGGTGTTGGCGTTAAAGAATTATTTGAAATCGATCCAAACTTTACTGAGGCAATTCAGTTGGCAAATGAAGCTCAATCTCATGGTATTGAACATTCAAAGATTCCTAAACTCAAAGAAATAATTGAATCTGTTCCGGGAAAAGTTCTCATCTTTACTAGCTATAGAGATTCTGTTGATCTAATTTACAACAAACTTACAGAATTAGGGATTTCTGCAGGCATTTTAATTGGAAAGGCTGGTGATGCTGGATTAAAACAGAAAAAACAAATTGAAACTGTACAGAATTTTAGAGATGGTCTTTTTAGAGTTCTAGTTGCCACTCGTGTTGGAGAAGAGGGACTTGATATTGCTGAGGTTAATCAGGTTATTTTCTATGACAATGTTCCAAGTTCTGTGAGATTCATCCAACGAAGAGGCCGAACTGGTAGAAAAGATACTGGTAAGCTAGTAGTTTTAATTGCTAAAAATACTATTGATGAGACATATTATTGGATTGGGAAACGAAAAATGACTGCAGCAAAATCAATGGGTGAGAAAATGACTAAAGTTTTAGAAAACAATCAAGAAATCGAATCTCAAAAACAGGGATTAGATGCATTTCTTTAATTTTTATGTTGTTTAGATATTCTTTCAAAAATTATTTGTTTTCTTTGAATTACTATATTTTTCATCCCTGATTCTAAATGATGAATACTACTTTTTTTAGCAACTAGTAAATTTTCTAATCTTATGTCAAATTGATTTTGAAGAAAACTCTCTATGCCTGAAAACCCTCCTTCTATCTCTAAATTTTCAAATGCGTCTTTTGCCAAATTATCTGTAGTTTTATCTAAATATTCTAAAATCTCATCTAGTGTTTTTTGTGTGAGTACCATGACTAGTTTAATTCTATGACTGCAAAAAATGTTGTGTATTTTATTTTTGTTTTTTAAAGGTGAAAATTGATAATAATATTCTAAACTGTATGTTTGCCCTAAGTCATTATTGGTAATATTTGATGACTCCAAAGAAATGAATGATCTTCTTCAAAAAGAGAAAAAACTTCATAAAGAAATTC
>FUWD013179882.1_pt1 | contig 12471 bp, 12 predicted proteins | sample 1063281 | NCBI WGS metagenome assembly FUWD01 (sample SAMEA79048168, study PRJEB19326) | metagenome | biome: marine
GTATTCCAAAGCAAAAACTCACTGCTGACTTAGAGTAACTATTCGCTCTTACTATCTCAATCGTGGTTACCTTGAGTTTGTGATTGAATCTACTCAGGTTTCCATTACTCCTGACAAAAAAGGTATTTACCTCACTATTAGTATTCGTGAGGGAAATAAGTTCACGGTAAAAGATGTCCGCTTGGCTGGTGAGTTGTTGGGTAAAGAGGCTGAGCTAATTCAGTTGGTCAGTCTTAAGCCGGGGGATACCTTCTCTTCTGCCAAGTTGACTGAGAGTACTAAGGCAATTGCCGAAATTTTGGGTTCTTATGGTTATGCGTTCGCAACCATTAATCCGCAGCCCGATATTCGCCGAGAACTTAGTGAGGTTGATCTTACTTTGGTGGTTGATCCAGGTCGTCGAGTTTATGTGCGCCAAGTGAACGTGACTGGTAATGCCAAGACCCGAGATATGGTGATTCGTCGAGAGATGCGTCAGTTTGAAAGCTCATGGTTCGATAGCGAAAAGATTGACCTATCTAAAAAACGTTTAGGTCGCTTAGGTTATTTCACGGAGACTGATGTATCTACGCAGGATGTCCCTGGATCCCCTGATCAGGTTGACGTTAACGTTAAAGTGACTGAGAAGCCAACTGGCGCGATTACTTTGGGTGCAGGTTTTTCCTCTACAGAGAAGTTAATTCTCTCTGCTGGTATTAACCAAGAAAATGCATTCGGTACCGGTACAGCCGTTGGTTTGAATTTCTCTCTCGGAAAAATCAATCAAAGTTTGGCTTTGTCCAATTACGACCCTTACTTCACTGAAGATGGTATTAGCCGCTTTACTGATCTGTACTACCGCTCATCTAAGCCGCTGTATTACACCGGTGATCCAGATTACCAAATTAAATCAGTTGGTTCGAATATTAAGTTTGGCGTTCCCTACACCGAGGTAGATAGAGTCTTCTTCGGTACTGGATTTGAGGTATTCCAGATTCAATCCAGTATTAATACGCCAACGCCATATCTAAATTACATGCAGGATTACGGTATTGCGGCACCAGGCTATCCTGCTACATTGAATACCTACAACGTTCCAATCACAATTGGTTGGTCACGCGATGGTCGAGATAGTGCGCTGATTCCATCAACAGGTTCTTTGCAGCAGCTGAATGCTGAAGTGGGTACACCGGTTGGAAATATGATGTTCTACCGTTTGTTTGGTCAGTATCAAAAATATCACTCCTTCTCAAAAGGCAATATTTTGTCCTTTAATGGGGAGGTTGGTTATGGTGAGGCATACGGCAAGTACCCATTCCCGATTACCAAAAACTACTATGTGGGTGGTATTGGATCTGTTCGAGGCTACGCTCCAGGTTCACTTGGACCCACCTATGTTAATACCTACACTGGCCTAAATCAGCCAACCGGTGGCCAGTCTAAAATTGTCAGTAACGTTGAGTACACCGTCCCGGTCCCTGGATCTGGCGTTGATAAAACCTTGCGCGTATTTGGTTTCGTAGACGGTGGTAATGTTTATAACGAAAATATCAATCTCGTCTTGCGATATTCTTATGGCTTAGGTTTATCATGGATATCACCTCTGGGCCCACTAAAGTTCAGTTATGGTATTCCGATCAAATCGTTGCCAACGGATAACGTCCAGCGTTTGCAGTTCCAGGTGGGTACGGCGTTTTAATTGTTTAAGGAAAGTTTCATGAAGCTCAATCAATCTTCTAAATGGATTCAGTACGGCTTAATTGCCGCTTCTTCACTAATCGCGTTGCCACAGGCATTCGCGCAAGATGCTGGAACTCGGGTCGCAGCTGTGAACGTTGAAAAAGTATTCAACGAATCCAATATGGCCAAAGCAAGCCAAACTAAATTGCAAAATGAATTCATGAAGCGTCAGAATGAAATTCGTAGCAGCGCTGAAAAGATTAAGGCTGCAGCAGAAAAATTAGATCGTGATTCTGCTGTAATGTCCGAAGCAGATCGCGTGCGTCGTCAACGTGAGTTGTCAGATCAAGATCGCGAATTACAACGCAAGCAACGCGAATACACTGAAGATCTGAATCAGCGTAACTTTGAAGAGCGTGCCAAGATTGCTGAAAAAGCAAATCAAGCGCTCAAGCAAATTGCTGAGCAAAGAAAAATTGATGTCATTATTCAGGATCCAGCCTATGCCAATCCAAAGGTTGATGTTACTGATGATGTCATCAAGGCTTTGAATAGTCTCAAGTAAGTTTTATGCCCACCGCCATTGAGCTGGCCGAACAGTTTCAAGTAAGCTTGGTGGGGGATGGCTCCCTCGCACTACAGGGTCTCGCTCCTCTCGAGCGAGCTCAGTCAAGCCAAATCTCCTTTCTTTCTAATCCGCTATATCGTCAACAGGCTAGTGATAGCAATGCTGGCGGCTTAATTGTTAGTCAGGCGGATTTGGATTTTCTTCAGGCAAATCCTGGAAACAGCTCAGCAGGGCGGGTGTATTTTGTTTCCAAAAATCCCTACGCCACTTTTGCCAGAATGGCGCAGCACTTTGCCAAGGAATCTGCGCCTATCTATACCCCTGGTGTACATCCCAGTGCGGCAATAGATCCATCTGCAAGTATCCCGGCCTCATGTCATATCGGACCATTTGTGCAAATCGGACCTGGTGTGAAATTGGGTGAGCGCGTTACCTTGTTGGGTAACACTTCAGTTGCAAGAAATTCCAGTATTGGCAGCGATACCTTGATTTACTCCAACGTTTCCCTTTATTCAGAAACCGCGATTGGCGAGCGCTGCATTATTCATAGTGGTGCTGTGATTGGCTCTGATGGTTTTGGTTTCGCCCCCGACTTTTCAGCTACAGGTGGTGAGTGGGTCAAAATTCCTCAGACTGGTGCTGTAGCAATCGGCAATGATGTTGAGATCGGGGCATCGACTACGATCGATCGCGGTGCCATGAGTAATACCGAAATAGGTAGCGGAACAAAGATTGATAATCAGGTGCAAATTGCGCACAACGTAGTGGTTGGTAATTGCTGCGTTATTGCTGGTTGTGCGGCGATCTCGGGAAGTACCAAGATTGGAAACTTCTGCATTATTGGCGGTGCCGCTAACTTTGCAGGCCACCTCAGCATCGCTGATAGAACCACCGTGTCTGGAAATACTTCGATTATTCGCTCCATCACCGAACCAGGCCAGCACTTCACGGGCGTTTATCCGTCAATGCTCCATAGTGCCTGGGAGAAAAATGCAGCCATTTTGCGCGGCCTCGATAAAATACGTCAGCGCTTACGACTATTAGATAAATCTAAATAAATCATCACATTAAAACAATTAAAAACTTTATTCAGCAGGTAAATACATGAGCAAACCAATCGCCATCGACATCAATCAAATTTTGAAGTTACTGCCACACCGTTACCCATTTTTATTGGTTGACCGAGTGCTGGAGATTGAGCCTCGTCAAAGTATTACTGCTTTAAAGAATGTCACCATGAACGAGCCATTCTTTCAGGGGCATTTTCCGGATTTTCCGGTAATGCCTGGCGTCTTAATCATTGAGGCGCTGGCTCAAACTGCTGCACTACTGACTTTCTCAGAAGTCCGTGAAGAGAATGCGATTTATTACTTCGCTGGTATCGATGGAGCGCGTTTTAAGAAGCCGGTATTGCCTGGTGATCAACTGATCATGACGGCTAAGTTAGAGCGTGAGCGTGCCGGTATCTATAAATTTCAGGTGCAAGCTACTGTAGATGGTAAGTTGGCCGCAGAAGCAAATATTACTTGTGCTGTTCGTACGAAAGGTGCGTAATGACTCGGATTCATGCATCCGCTGTAGTTGATAGCAAGGCTGAGATCGCTAGCGACGTAGAGATTGGTCCATATTCCGTTATTGGGCCAAACGTCAAAATTGGCGCTGGCAGCAAGATTGGATCTCATACTGTGATCGAGGGTTACACCACGATCGGTAAAGAAAATACGTTTGCTCACTTTGCTGCAATTGGTGGCGCTCCTCAGGATATGAAATACCGCGGCGAGCCAACCCAATTAATTATTGGCGATCGCAATACGATTCGCGAGTTCACTACTATTCATACTGGTACATCTCAAGATGAGGGCATTACCCGCATCGGTAATGACAACTGGATCATGGCTTACGTTCACATTGCGCATGACTGTCAAATTGGTAACCACACGATTTTCTCAAGCAACGCACAAATTGCTGGTCACGTGAAGGTGAGTGATTGGGCAATTATGGGCGGCATGTCAGGCGTTCATCAGTTTGTTCGTATTGGTCAGCATGCCATGCTTGGTGGTGCCTCTGCATTGGTGCAAGACATTCCACCATTTGTGATTGCGGCTGGAGACAAGGCCTCTCCACACGGGATCAACGTCGAAGGTCTTAAGCGTCGCGGTTTCTCAAGTGAAACGATTTCAGCATTGCGTCAGGCCTATAAGATTCTTTATAAAGATGGCCTTAGCTTTGAAGATGCTAAGGTGGAGATTCAGAAGATGGCACTTGCAAGCGCATCTGATGCGGCTACCGCAGAAAAGCTGACCGAGTTCCATGACTTTATTGCCGCCTCCACGCGCGGCATTATTCGATAGAGTAGAGCTAGTGTCTAAACTTGCTTGTGTTGCAGGAGAACCTTCGGGTGACTTGCTGGCAGCACCAGTACTCAGTGCGTTAAAGCAGATCCCTGATACCTCCGATTTGGAGGTTTACGGTATCGGAGGGCCTCGCATGCAAGCAGAGGGCCTGCGTTCTGATTGGCCCATGGAGACCCTCAGTGTTCGTGGGTACGTTGAGGCTATCAAGCAACTTCCCGCTATTCTGAAACTGCGTAAGGAGCTCATTAGCAATCTTACGGGCGAGGGACGTCCCGACGTGTATCTCGGTATTGATGCCCCCGACTTCAATTTAGGTGTCGAGTTAGCTTTGCGTAAGGCGGGCATTCCAACTTTGCATTTTGTTTCTCCATCGATTTGGGCGTGGCGAGCAGGGCGCATTACAAAGATCAAGCAAGCAGTTGAACGCATGCTCTGCATCTTCCCCTTTGAAACTGAGATCTATGAGCGCGCCGGCATTAGCGCGACTTATGTTGGGCATCCGCTAGCTAGCGAGATTCCGCTTGAGCCAAATCCAGCCTCAGCCAAACAAAGAATCGAGCAAGCATTAAGCCTATCCACCAATGCATTAAATGGAATTGTTGTTTCAGTTCTGCCGGGCAGTCGCGGTTCAGAAATTGAATTGATTGCGCCAGTCTTTTTTGAAACCATGGCCGAGCTTGTGAAGCGTTTGCCAGGACAACCTCTCCATTTTGTGATCCCGGTGGCAACTCCACGCTTGCGAGCACCGCTTGAGGCTTTGCTGAAAAGCACGCCAGAGAAGAATCCAAGCCTGAATATTTATTTAATCGATGGTGAGGCGGATGCAGTACTTGAGGCTGCTGATGTTGTGTTGATTGCCAGTGGTACCGCAACATTGCAGGCTGCACTCTGGAAAAAGCCGATGGTGATTTCGTATAAAGTGCCTTGGCTGACAGCGCAGATTATGAAGCGACAGGGATATCTACCTTATGTTGGGCTTCCTAATATTTTGTGCGGTGAGTTTGTTGTTCCAGAGCTTTTGCAGGATGATGCGACCCCAATTAAATTAGCTGACGCCTTATTGGCTTGGTTAAATAATCCTAGCAAAGTGGCTCAGCTGAAAACACGCTTTGCAGAAATGCATGAGACCTTACGCAGGCCAACCGGTTTATTGGTTGCTCAAGCTGTGGCGCAAACGATTACTGCAACTAAATGTCGGACTTCCGTGTGAGTGTGATTTGGGTATGTGGTGTTGATGAGGCAGGGCGTGGTCCATTAGCGGGGGCGGTTGTCGCTGGTGCCGTTGTTCTCGACCCTGAAAACCCCATTACTGGATTAAAAGATTCTAAGAAGTTATCAGCTACCAGACGCGAGTTTCTATTTGAGCAAATTCAGCTTAAGGCAAAAGCCTGGGGTATCGGCGAAGCGAGCCCAGTAGAGATTGATGAGATCAATATCCTGCAAGCAACGATGCTGGCAATGCGCCGAGCAATTGAAGATCTCACTACACGTTTGGGCGGCTGGCCAGACAAAGCTTTGATTGATGGAAATCGCTGCCCTGAGCTTCCGATCTCGGCAGAAGCTATTGTCAAAGGCGATACCAAAGAGCCTGCGATTTCAGCGGCGTCGATCTTGGCTAAAGTCACGCGAGATCGTCAAATGATGTCCTTACATGAACTCCACCCACAATATGGGTTTGCTCAACATATGGGATATCCAACAGAGGCGCATTTTGCTGCGCTGAAAGAATTTGGCGCCTGCCCCGAACATCGCCGCAGCTTTTCACCAGTTCGCAATGTCTTAGCTCTGCATAGCCGATAATCACAACTATGAAAATGGAATTTATCAGCTCAAAAGACAATGCCCTGTTTAAGGAAATTCGTCAATTACAAGCTACCGGCCCCAAGGGTCAGAAGGCCCGATTTGCTTGTGGCCAGGCTTTGCTGGAAGGTATTCATCTAGTGCAAACCTGGGTGGGCAATCCAGCGCTCAAGACTTTAATTACCTCTGAATTGGGCTTACAGAATCCAGAGATCGCCCAGGCCATCTACGACCATGTTGAAATTTGTCCTGAGACTCGCGTTTATCAATTGGATAAAGGTCTTTGGGATCTACTATCTGATTTGGTGAATGCCCCGCAAATTGCGGGATTGCTAGATCTTCCTGAAACTGCCTTAAATCCGCAAAAGTCGGTTGCGACGATTTCTGGGGATGTGATTATTTTGGATCGCATTCAGGATGCCGGCAATGTCGGCTCAATCTTGCGTACTGCTGCCGCAGCCGGCTTTACACAAGTAATTGCCTTAACTGGTTGTGCTCACCTGTGGTCAAGCAAGGTATTGCGTGCTGGTATGGGCGCTCATCGCCTGCTTGATCTTTACGAGGGTTGGTCAACCCCACAAGTACTCAGTGCCGTAACGGCGCCTTTACTGGCTGCCACTGCTGATGGCGAGCTCGATCTCTTCAATATGCCCAAGGTACTAATCCATCCAGTTGCTTGGGTAATGGGAAGCGAAGGGCAGGGTGTTTCTGAAGACCTCATGGCGCAAGCTAAAGGCGTATCAATCCCAATTGATCCAAGAGTGGAATCGCTTAACGTATCTACCGCTGCGGCAGTATGCTTGTTCGAGACCCTAAGAGTCAGACGCGCTTAAATAGTAGTTTTTTCACGAGGGGCTGCTTTCGGCCAATAAGGGGCTTATGCTTTCACGTGACCACTGCTTCTGAAAAACTAATTGGCGCCAGGAAAGTTGGAGCTGAAAAATAAGTAGAACCTGAGAATTTAGTCCGTTAATAAGATCCTTTTGTGGCTTTATAACCAGGGGTTTATATAACTATAATGACCAGATCTTTACGAATCACCTTAAGTGGAAAATATTATGACAGCAGAAGCTATTCCAACAATCCTCAATCTCCCAATCGGAATTAATGCCACTGGCACACGTAATGAATTCGATAGCATTGGCACGATAGCAGTTCCTGCAAATCATTATTGGGGTGCTCAGACGCAGCGCAGCTTAATTCATTTCAATATTGGACATGATTTGATGCCCAAAGAGGTCTATCACGCGTATGGATATGTAAAAAAAGCGGCTGCAATTGTAAATACTAAGGCAGGTCGCCTTCCAGAATGGAAGGGAAAGTTAATAGAGCAAGTTGCCGATGAGGTTATTAATGGTAGTTTAGATAGTGAGTTTCCATTGTATGTTTGGCAGACTGGATCTGGCACTCAGTCCAATATGAATCTGAACGAAGTTATTTCCAATCGCTGTATTCAGTTGGTTGGGGGTACCCTGGGTACTCAAGAACCAATCCACCCAAATGATCATGTCAATATGGGCCAATCCAGTAACGATACATTCCCAACAGCAATGCATATTGCTGCATACAAGATGGTTACTGAAAAAACTTTGCCTGCATTAACACGTTTGCATGATGCGCTTGATGCTAAGTCAAAACAGTGGGCTGATATTGTTAAGATTGGTCGTACTCATTTGGAAGACGCAACCCCCTTAACTGTTGGTCAAGAGTGGTCAGGTTATGCTGGTGCAGTCAGTGATGCTATTGCTGAATTAACTCATGCATCTCAAGGGCTGCTTCAAGTTGCAATGGGTGGGACTGCTGTTGGCACTGGATTAAATGCCCCTGTTGGCTTTGGTGATGAGGTTGCCGCCACTCTATCAGAGTTAACTGGTTTTACTATCAAAACAGCAGATAATAAATTTACCGCTCAAGGCACTCTTGATCGCATGGTGCGCGCTCATGCTGGTTTGAAGACAACTGCCGTTACCTTATTTAAGATTGCCAACGATATGCGCTGGCTGGGGTCAGGCCCAAGAACAGGTTTAATGGAAATGACTTTTCCAGCTAATGAGCCAGGGTCCTCAATCATGCCTGGCAAGGTTAATCCAACCCAAGCCGAAGCAATGTTGATGGTTTGTATCCAGATTATGGGTTCAGATGTTGCAGTGCAAATGGGTGGCGCAGAAGGTAATTTTGAACTGAATGCATTCCGCCCAATTATTATTAATAACTATCTTCATTCTGCTTTGATCATGGCTGATATGTGTGATCATTTTAGGGAGTTCATGATCGAAGGCGCCGTTGTGAATCAGGCCCAGCTAACAAATAATATCGAGCGTTCAGTCATGATGGTGACCGCACTATCTCCAGTCATTGGTTATGACAATGCTTCTGTCATTGCGCACTACGCAATTGATAATAATCTGACTTTAAAGCAAGCGGCTCTTGCAAAAGGGGTTACTGAAGAAATGTTTGATCGAATTGTTGTTCCACTCAATATGACCAAGCCTGGCTCTGCAGACATCAAGAGTAAATAATGACAGAGCAAGATACGCAATTGGTAGGGGAGAAGGCGCTCCAAAATCAGGTGGGTTCTCGATTTTCATCTGACTGGAAAAGTGGCCGACATAGAGAACGTAGGTTGGTGTCTGAGTTTATCGGTCTCTCTGGGATGACTTTTTTTCTGTCAGGTGGCGCATCTATTCTTGCGCAGCACGGAGGCGCTGACCTAGCCCCATACCAGTACGCTTTTATCCTATCTGCTATTGCAGCTCTTTGGATAATGGTCGCAGTCTATTTTTTAGGTGATATTTCCGCTCACTTCAATCCTGCGATGACATTAGCTTTTGCAATTCGTGGGGATATGGGCAAGGGCATGGCATTGGCATATATCGTTGTGCAGTTCATTGCGGCAGCCGCAGGCTCAAGCCTTGCACTTTATTTGTTTGGTGAAGCGGGTAACCTGGCAGCAACGATGCCCAAAGAAGGATTGATTTTTAAATCTCTTATTTTTGAAGCAGTACTAACTTTTGCAATGGTCTTGCTCGTGCTCAGCATGGCTAATGGGCCCAAACTCAATGGCCCCTTTGTTCCAATTGCGGTGGGTGGATACATTATGGCGGCAGGAACCATGGGCGGACCATTTGACGGCGCTGCTTTTAATCCGGCCAGGGCATTTGGCCCCGATTTTGCGCTTGGTAATTTCTCAGGCTACTGGATTTATCCGGCTGGATCAATCATTGGAGCTGTTTTAGCTGTTTTAGTAGCGCGATTTTTGAGAGGACCAGCTAAGGCTGCAGAATCTCAAGCTGCTATGGGAACACCGCTAGATAAGAGTGAGTAATTCATTTCTATAGCCCTCTTGCCTAAGATTTTTTGAGTATAGCCATTTAATTACCTTATGAATTCTTAATGCATGAAATTTCTTGTAATTCCACTATTCGCTATTTTTATCTCACTTGCGCATGCCGAAGATTTATTCGTGCCGCCCTCCCAATTTCATAATGACTCACAACAATTAGGTGATAGCAAGGTTTTAGAGTTTTGGGCTTCGCATGATTATCAGGGTAGCGATAACTATCAAAATGATTTGAGGATTCGTTATTACAACCCACTGGAAGTTGGTGACTGGAAGGGTCGAATTCGTATAGATGCCAATATTGCCTCTAACTATAATTCCATCACTACCCCGAACAATGTGGGGCAATATGCCGCTGGCAATATGTTCTTTACTGTGTGGGGGCAAGCGCCAGAGTTCTTAAAGCCTCTCGGCGCATTGGTTGGTGCTAGGGTGATTTTTCCATTCGGAAATAATGGGCAATGGGCTGCCGGCCCTCAATTGGGATGGCGCTTTACGCCAGATGTTGACGGCACCATGAAGGTAACTGACTTCTCTCCTTTAGTTCGATATATCTATGGTTGGGATGCCAAGAATAATAGTTTTGCAGTGAATCCCACCCAGCCTGTATTGGCGAGAAATTTGCATTTCTTTCCAACTATTGGTTTTCAGTTAAGCCCAAGTACAACCCTACGACTTTGGGATGAAAATGGAGTTATTCTCAATACAGCAGGTAACGGATGGTTTGTGCCAATTGATGCAATGGTTCTGCATCGTCTTGATAAAAACTGGCTTGTTGCTGTGGGCGCCAGCAAGCAAGTTGTACAAACCTATCAACAATATGATTGGTCTACTTACGCCAAAATTTCATTCAATTTCTAACGCATAAAATATTGCGTTTGGTGGAAGATACTAGATCGTGGGTTACCAGCCCCATGAGATGTTAATTGACTGCATCTCTTTTCCCATCTTTCGCTATGGCCGCTTTGGGTCTTGAATTCAACCCGTCCATAGTAGACCCTGAAAAATACTTTTCTAACCTAGTATTGTTTTATCCGATTTAATGGATTGCAATACAGTAGTTGCAATCTCTTCAATCGATTTACTGGTTGTTGCCACCCAAGGAATAGATTCTTTTTCATCATGGCAGTGGCTTCATTAATCTCGTAGCGACAGTTTTCTAGCTTCGCATAGTTGCTACCTGGACGTCGTTCATTGCGAATCTCTGACAAGCGCTCAGCATCGATCATCAAGCCAAAAATCTTATTGCGATAGGGGGCTAAATCTTTTGGTAGTTGTCCACGTTCAAAGTCCTCGGGTATCAGAGGGTAGTTGGCTGCTTTCATGCCGTATTGCATTGCCAAGTAGAGGCTAGTTGGCGTTTTGCCTACTCGAGATATCCCAACCAGAATGACATCCGCTTCCGCTAGATTGCGGTTGGACTGGCCATCATCGTGGGCTAGGGAATAGTTAATAGCTTCAATACGGTTTTTATAGGCCTCGGTATCTGCATTGTGGTGCAGGCGGTTCATGGCATGGGTCGATTTGACCCCTAGGGCTTGTTCTAAAGGCGCCACGAAAGTTTGGAACATATCCAAAATCAAGCCATTTGCCTTGCTGACAATCTTGTTGAGCTCTGGATTCACCAAAGTGGTGAAAACGATGGGCTGAACCCCATATTTGGAGGCTGCCTGATTGATGCTAGAAACAGCGTCATGGGCTTTTTCAGGGCTATCCACAAAAGGCACCCGAATGTGCTTAAAAGTGGCCTCAAATTGGGCCAAAATCGACTGACTGAAGTTTTCGGCAGTAATTCCGGTGCCGTCAGAAACGATAAAAACAATGCGGGTTTGGGTAGACATGAGGTTGGCCTAAAAGTCGTGGTCAGCACTACAATATGTAGTTAATGAAGTATGCCGTATTTTATTCGGCCGCTCGACCAGTTTCCTTATCTTTAGAGAGTATTTTATGTCCAACCAACAGCAACAAAGTAATGATGTAGCAAATGCCTATGTTTTGCCTTTTGAGCAACTCCGAATGACTGATGTTGAGTCAGTCGGCGGTAAAAATGCCTCATTGGGTGAAATGATTTCTCAGTTGTCTTCCACGGGCGTACGTGTACCGACTGGATTTGCAACTACTTCACTGGCGTTTCGTGATTTCTTAGAGCACAACAATTTGACCGAGCGTATTCAGAAGCGCTTGGAAAATCTCAATATTGATGATGTACGTGCCTTGGCTGAAGCCGGTAAAGAAATTCGTGGCTGGATTGAGACTGCACCATTTCAGGCGCGCCTTGATGAAGAAATTCGTACAGCGTTTAAAAAATTAGATGATTCGGGCAAAGGCTCTTTTGCAGTACGCTCTTCTGCAACCGCGGAAGATTTGCCTGATGCTTCATTTGCTGGACAGCAAGAAACTTTCTTGAACGTTGAAGGCATTGACGATGTTCTGAAAAAGATTCGTGAAGTTTTTGCTTCTTTGTATAACGATCGCGCGATTTCTTACCGCGTTCATAAGGGCTTTGCCCATGCCGAAGTAGCCCTATCTGCTGGTATTCAGCGCATGGTTCGCTCTGACTTGGGTGCAGCTGGTGTGATGTTTACTCTGGATACTGAATCTGGCTTTGAAGATGTCGTGTTCATCACTTCCAGCTATGGCTTGGGTGAGACAGTAGTGCAAGGTGCAGTGAACCCAGATGAGTTCTATGTATTCAAAACAACTTTGGCTCAAGATAAGAAGGCGATTATTCGTCGCTCCTTAGGCTCGAA
>FUWD013193218.1_pt1 | contig 12470 bp, 10 predicted proteins | sample 1063281 | NCBI WGS metagenome assembly FUWD01 (sample SAMEA79048168, study PRJEB19326) | metagenome | biome: marine
GTCCCCCAGAGGCCGGCACCCGCGAGCTCCAATGCGGCGATGGACAGCGCCATTGTGGCCATCGCCACCGTCGTACACGCGAGGATCCACTGAGGGCCAATACGCGTGCGACGCATGATGAAAGAGCTCAGTTGCACGCCAGCCACGACGCCCACGGAGTTCACGGCAAAGAGAAAACCGTACTGTTGCGGGGTGAATTCATAGACCTGCTGGAACAAGAATGGCGACGTCGAAAGGTACGAGAACAGTCCGGTAAACGTCATCGCCCCAATGATGGCGACGCCGACAAAAACCCGGTCTGTGAGAACAGCCTTATACCGCTGGGCAAGCGTGTTGTGCCCGGAGAAGTGCCGCTTGCCTTCTGGCAGAGTCTCGACAATAAATGCTGCGACAGCGATGATGACCACAGCGCCGTAGGCCGCGAGCACCCAGAAAATACCGCGCCAATCCATGATGAGCAGCAGTTGCGAGCCGATGACCGGGGCGATGACGGGCGCCAGGCCACTGACCAATGCGAGCCGGGACAGCATCTTGACCAGCGGTTTACCGCCAAACATGTCACGAACCATGGCCATCGCTACGACACCTCCAGCTGCGGCGCCAAATCCCTGCAATACGCGGAAGAACCCCAGCCACAGGATGTCCTGAGAGAGAGCCGCACCCACGCACGCAAGCACATGGAACGCGGTTGCAAGCATCAAGGGCAGGCGGCGCCCGACTTTATCGCTCCAGGCCCCAACAATCAGCTGCCCAAAGCCAAAACCAATCATGGTGCCGGTAAGGGTGAATTGAATCTGGGCGGCAGAGACACCAAGCTCTCCCTCAAGCAACGGGAACGCGGGCAAATACAGGTCGATGGTGAAGGGTCCGAGGGCGGTGAGTCCGCCGAGCACAAGGATGTACACCAGGCGTTGGCGGAAAGAAAGAACGTCCCCGGGGTTTTGGGCGACACTCACTGGGGCAACTCCTCGACATCGGTGGGCGGAAGGGGGTTTCGGCTCTGCGCGACATTCGGGTCATGCGCAGGGGCGAAAAGGGTTGGGCTGGCTGCACGAGCAGGCCGGGCGCCGTGCCCCATTCTCCATCGAATCGAAGTGACCCCGTTCACGTTCAGCCTACCGTCGACAAAAATCCCTCGCCCAGACTCCGTAATCGGTCGGGAAGAACTTATTCCCACTCGATCGTGCCCGGGGGTTTGGATGTGACGTCCAAAACAACCCGGTTGACCTCAGGAACCTCATTCGTGATTCGGTTCGAAATAACCGCGAGAACGTCATAGGGAAGCCGAGTCCAATCAGCTGTCATCGCATCCTCACTGGAGACAGGACGCAACACGATTGGGTGGCCGTAGGTCCTGCCATCACCTTGAACCCCGACAGATCGAACGTCAGCAAGCAACACCACGGGGCACTGCCAAATCTCCTGATCTAACCCCGCCGCAGTAAGTTCTTCACGAACGATCGCATCGGCAACGCGAAGAATGTCCAAGCGCTCCTGGGTTACCTCTCCCACAATACGGATACCCAGGCCGGGGCCAGGGAAAGGGTGGCGACCCACGATGTCCTCCGGGAGGCCAAGCTGGCGGCCTATGGCTCGGACCTCATCTTTAAAGAGGCTCCGCAAGGGTTCTACCAAAGCAAACTCCATGTCCTCAGGTAAGCCCCCCACGTTGTGGTGACTTTTAATCACGGCGGTTCCAGAACCGCCGCCGCTTTCCACCACATCGGGATAGAGCGTCCCCTGAACCAGAAACTTGACCTCAGAACCAGACACGTGCGCTTGCTCTACCACCCCTGCGGCGGCGTGTTCAAAACTTCGGATAAATTCTCGACCAATAACTTTGCGTTTCTCTTCAGGATCCGTGACTCCCGCAAGCGCCCCCACAAACTGTTCCGCTACATCGAGTGTCACCAGACGAACCCCGGTTGCGGCAACAAAATCTTTCTCCACCTGCTCGCGCTCGCCGGTGCGCAACAAACCGTGATCGACAAAAACGCAGGTCAGCTGGTCTCCAATAGCGTGGTGAACTAACGCCGCTGCCACCGCAGAATCCACACCCCCGGAGAGACCGCAAATCACCAGGTCGTCCCCTACCTGGCGACGAATGGCCTCGGTTTGTTCGGCAATCACGTGTTCGCTGTTCCAGGAACGGTCCAAGCCGGCAATCTCATGCAAGAAGTGCTCGATCACTTCTTGGCCATGAGGGGAATGCTTCACCTCGGGATGCCACTGCACTCCGAACATCGCTCGTTCAAGCGAGCCAAACGCGGCGACGGCGGTGGAGTCCGTGGTGGCCAAGACGTCAAAGCCTGGAGGAGCTTGCTCAACCTGGTCCCCGTGGGACATCCAGGTGATTTGCTCTCTGGGCTGACCCGCAAAAAGCGGCGTGAGGTCGGGGTTAACCTGTGCCGTGGTGGCGCCGTATTCCCGAAGCCCGGTGTTCCCCACAACTCCACCCAATTCGCGCGCCATCACCTGAAACCCGTAGCAAATGCCCAAAACCGGAAGGCCCAAGTCCAATATTCCCGGCGCTAGCGACGGAGATCCCTCTGCATAAACGCTGGAGGGTCCACCGCTCAGCACAAGAGCGACCGGGTTTTTAGCCAGAATCTCTTCGGCACTGGCCTGGTGGGACATGATTTCTGAATACACGCCGGCTTCTCGCACCCGCCGGGCAATTAACTGCGCGTATTGGGCACCAAAGTCGATGACAAGAACAGGACGGTGGGGGGCAGTGCTCAAGACTCTCCTCTGATTTCCGCGAGCACGCCTCGCACTGTCTTTGTCGCATAGTGCTCAATCGGGAAAGAGAGGAAAGGAAGTAACCCCCCCGAGGCCAACCACAGGAATCTCCAGAAAGGCCAGCGCAAGGTGGACCACAGCCGGAAACACGCGAAGAGGTAGACAACATAAAACCAGCCGTGGACAATCAAAATTACCGATGACAGATTGATTGCCTCGACCGTGCCGTCGGGAACGAACACCATGAACCCCTGAGAACCGCCCATCTCCAGCTCGGCCCCGAAACCATACTTGGCAATCATTTCTACACTGAGCAAAATCAACAAAATGCCCGTGATGTATGCGGCAATGCGATACCAGCCGAGCACCCCCTGAAGACGGTCCGGTACCACGGTGCGGGAAGACACGTTAGAGGCCATTAGGCAAGTTTAGGGGCATCGCCTGAGGCCTCCTCGAGCTCACGCTCCCAGGTGTCTTTCACCAGCCGGAACCACAGATAGAGAGCAAAGACACCAAATATTGCCCATTCTGCTGCGTAGAAAAGATTCAGCACATTGAGCTCGCGCTGCGTGGTCGGAACAAGGGTGGAAATGGTCTCCAACCCCTGTGGCGCGGCCTCCAACACAAGATAGCCGCCGTACACAGGCCCAGGGTCACTCCAGAGGTTCAGGAGTTCAGCGACCGCAATCGCCTCGCGCTTCCCAGCGCGGAAGTCAGATTGTTGAGCTGACTCTGTCGGGACATAACGCCCCACGACATCCCCAGTGTTAGAGGGAAGTGAACCCAGATCAAAACCTGGTGGAATCCATCCCGCCACCACCGCTAGCGAATTACCCGCATCCGTCACGCAGTGTCTGACCAGCCAAGACCCATCTCGATCCGGAGATTGACGGTTGCTCACCACCAGGTCGTCAAGAGAATTAATCGAGCACACCACACTCACCCGCCGGCCACTGCCCTCGGTGGTAATGGTGGATTGAGGGGTTTCAAGCGAAGAAAGCGGCACGAGCGTCTCTGTGTCGCGGTCAATAATGGTCGCCGACGCGATGCTGCGCTCAAGTTGCCATTGACCGAGACCGGCAAAGACCCCGGCGACAACCAGCGCCAAAGCGAGGGCCGCAATCCATCGCGGTCGCACCGCCACTCGCCAGAGCGATAGGTGTCTCGTCATTGTGGTTTCACACTAGAGCCAGGGCCTGGAGATGAGATGGGTGTCTATCGCTGGATAACAACGTCGACGCGCTGGAACTCTTTGAGGTCGGAATATCCACACGTCGCCAGCGAGTGCCGAAGAGCCCCCATCAAATTGGTGCGCCCCTCCGCTGAGTGCGCGGGACCGAGAAGGACTTCCTCCAAGCTTCCGCCTTCTCCCACGTAGGCCCGATATCCCCGGGGCATGGTCGGGTGGTGGGCTTCAGGACCCCAATGCCATCCAAGCCCCGGTGCCTCCGATGCTCTGGCCAAAGTGGATCCCAGCATCACCGCGTCGGCCCCAGTAGCGATAGCAGCAACAATGTCTCCGCTTCGCCCCAATCCGCCATCGGCGATGACGTGAACGTAGCGTCCACCTGATTCATCCAAGTAATCCCGCCTGGCACTGGCCACATCGGCAATAGCGGTTGCCATAGGGGCGTATATCCCCAGAGAGGCGCGGGTGCTCGACGCGGCCCCGCCGCCAAAGCCCACCAGAACACCGGCGGCACCGGTGCGCATCAGGTGAAGGGCCGCTGTATAGGTCGCAGCGCCTCCCACGATGACAGGAACATCAAGCTCGTAGATGAATTCTTTAAGGTTTAAGGGCTCGCGGTTTTGACTTACATGCTCGGCGCTGACCGTGGTGCCGCGAATCACAAAAAGGTCCACTCCGGCTTTCACCACCGTCTCGTGAAACTCTCTGGTGCGCTGAGGGCTCAGCGACCCGGCAACGGGGACACCGCTGTCGCGGATTTCCTGCAAGCGCTGCGTAATCAGCTCGGCCTTGATGGGTTCGGAGTAAATGCGTTGCAACCCAGCGGTCACCTCGCCTTCGGGAAGAGAGGCGATTTCTTGATAGGCAGCCTGAGGGTCTACATATCTTGTCCAGAGACCTTCGAGGTTAAGAACACCGAGGCCGCCTAACTTACCGAGCGCAATGGCTGTGGCGGGAGACATGACTGAATCCATGGGAGCTGCGATGACGGGGGTATCGAAGGTGAACGCGTCGATGCTCCAACTGAGTGACACGTCTTCGGGGTCTCGCGTTCTACGCGACGGAAGGACGGCGACATCATCCAGGGAATACCCTCTGGTGGCGCGTTTGGTCAGGCCAATTTCGACATCATTCACGAGAAGTAGCCTATCGGCGTGGGTCTAGCGCCTGTAATTCGGGGCTTCCACGACCATTTGAATGTCGTGGGGGTGAGATTCTTTCAAACCCGCGGGAGTGATGCGAACAAACTTTCCCCGCTTTTTAAGCTCCTCGACGGTGGCAGCCCCGGTGTAGAACATCGATTGGCGAAGTCCCCCCATGAGTTGGTAGACCACCGATGACAAGGGACCCCGGTAGGGAACCTGGCCCTCAATTCCCTCCGCAATGAGTTGTTCGTCGCTGGGGACATCGGCTTGAAAGTACCTGTCACGCGAATAGGACGTTTTCGCCCCTCGTGTTTGGAGCGCGCCGAGCGAACCCATGCCCCGGTAATTCTTGAACTGTTTACCGTTCACAAAGACCAGATCACCGGGACTCTCATCGGTGCCCGCCAGGAGCGACCCCAACATGACCGAGTCTGCGCCAGCCACGAGCGCTTTAGCGATATCTCCCGAATATTGCAGACCACCATCGGCAATCAACGGCACGCCCGCTTTTTTGGCTTCCAGTGAAGCCTCGTATACGGCCGTGATCTGGGGAACCCCCACGCCGGCAATAAGCCGAGTGGTGCAGATGGAGCCTGGGCCGACCCCCACCTTGACCGCGTCAGCACCGGCATCAATGATGGCTCGTGCGCCCGCGCGGGTCGCGATGTTGCCGCCAATCACATCGATACTGGCGAACGCCTTGTCTTTCTTGATTTTGCGAATAATGTCCAGGACACCCTGAGAGTCACCGTTAGCGGTATCAACCACGAGGACGTCTACTCCGGCATCGCGGAGTGCCCCCGCACGATCCCAGGCGTCACCGAAGAACCCCACGGCTGCACCTACTCGGAGACGTCCCTCTTCATCTTTCGTGGCGCGGGGATACTTTTCGCTTTTGTCGAAGTCCTTCACCGTGATGAGTCCGGTGAGGCGGCCATGTTTATCGACCAGTGGAAGTTTTTCAATTTTGTGTTCGGCGAAGATGGCCAACGCTTGTTCGGCCGGCATTCCCTCATAGCCGGTGATGAGGTTCTCTCTCGTCATGACGTCTTTGACGAGCGTGGTGTGGGCTTTCTCCCGCGGAACGAAACGCATATCCCGGTTGGTGATGATGCCCACTAAGAGCCCATCGCCCTCCACGACGGGAACCCCGGAGATCCGGAAGGTTGCGCACACTGCGTCCACGTCGGCGACGGTTTCTCCTGGCGTGATAGTCACCGGATTCGTGATCATTCCCGATTCGCTTCGTTTGACCTTGTCGACCGCAGTTGCCTGGTCTTCCAAGGAAAGATTGCGGTGCAGAATTCCCATGCCGCCCTGGCGGGCCATTGCAATCGCCATTCGCTCTTCCGTGACCGTGTCCATGGCAGACGACACGATGGGCGCGGAAATAGTGATTCTTTTGGTGAGGCGAGAAGAAGTGTCCGCTGCGCTGGGGAGCACGTCGGTGTGGGCGGGGAGCAACATCACATCGTCGTAGGTGAGTCCCATCAGTCCGAAAGGGTTTTCTTCAGCCATAAAATCCCCCACTTTTCGGCGCTAAACGCGCATCAAACCTCACAATTTTGTCTCAATTCATCGTATCTGGTTAGGCCTGAGGCTCTTACCTGGGCATAATGGCATGGTTGATAGTTACGGCTACCATAAACATGCGCCACAGTTCGTGTTAAAATATTGAGCGTCAAAGATGACGGATGGGAATTCCCTGTGAATCTTTCTCTTTCCCGAGTAGCCGGAGGCACCGTGAACAACCCGAGCCGTATGACCGCCACCCTTAGCAAGCGCAGTTTTATGGCCTTGGTCGTCATGGCCCTGGCGTTCGTCGGTGCTCTGAGTGCCCAGCCTGCTCTTGCCGACACCGTCGGAGACGAATACGCCGACACGATTGTCGGAAATGTCAAAAACGAAGGAGTAGCCCTGCAAGGGGTTCTTATCGTCGTAGAGGGCGTTGACTACAGCGCTCAGGTAGTTTCCGATGCCGAAGGCAAGTGGGCGATTGGCGTTCCCGAGAAGGGCACCTACAAGGTCACCTTGGTGGAGGACACCCTGCCAGCTGGCATCGCCGTTCTTGAAGGCGGCGCGCAACAAGAAGTCACGTTCGGACGCACCGGGACCGTCGTGCAGAACTTCTTCATCGGTGAGGGTGAGCGCGACACCATTAGCGTGCTTGACCAGTTCTTGATGCGCTTCTTTGACGGTTTGAACTTTGGTTTGCTTCTCGGTCTCGCCGCAATCGGTCTGTCGCTGGTTTTTGGAACTACCGGGCTCCCTAACTTTGCCCACGGGGAAATGGTGACCTTCGGCGCTGTCATGGCGCTTCTGCTCGTCAGTTTCGGCATACCCTTTTGGCTCGCGATTCCTGGCGCTGTCCTCCTCGGAGGTGGCTTTGGGTGGGCGATGGATGCCGGACTGTGGAAACCCCTGCGCGATCGACGGATGGGCCTCGTCCAACTCATGATTGTGAGCATTGGCCTGTCGTTGAGCGTGCGCTATATGTTCCAATTCTTTATGGGTGGCGACACCGCTCAGCTTCCTTACTCCAGTGGAACCGGGGAAATCCAACTCTTTAGGACCGTATCGCTGGGAATAGTCGACCTCATCAGCATGGGTCTGAGCGTTCTGGTGATTATTGCTTTTGCATGGTGGTTGACCAACACCAAGATTGGTAAAGCAACGCGAGCAGTGTCTGACAACCCCGGTCTGGCTGCCGCCTCGGGCATTGACGTCGACCGTGTCATTCGTGTGGTCTGGATTACGGCGTCCGCGCTCGCCGCGCTCGCCGGGGTGATGTGGGCGTACTTCCGCCCCGGCATCCGCTGGGACATGGGAACCCAGATTCTTCTGTTCATCTTCGCCGCCGGTGTTCTGGGCGGGTTGGGAACAGCGTATGGAGCTCTCGTTGGAGCGATGATCGTCGGGGTCCTCATCGAGACCTCGGCATTGTTCATCCCCTCTGACTTGAAATATGTCGGCGCGCTCGTCGTCATGATCATCATCTTGCTATTCCGGCCCCAAGGAATCTTGGGTCGGAAAGAGCGAATAGGTTAGGGGCCAAGACCATGGACTGGGGATCAATCTTCACTAACACGGCTGCGTCTATCTTGAGCCCAGCCACAATGGCTTTCGCTCTGGCCGCTCTGGGTCTCGCCATGCACTTCGGCTTCGTAGGCCTGCTGAACTTCGGTATCGCAGGCTTTATGGCTGTGGGAGCGTACGGTTACGCCATCTCCACTTTGACTTTCGGTTTCCCCTGGTGGGCAGCCATGATTGTGGGAATCGTCGGGTCCATTCTCTTCGCCATCTTGCTCGGTATTCCTACCCTTCGACTGCGCGGTGACTATTTAGCCATTGTCACGATCGGCGCTGCTGAAATTGTCAGACTCCTCTTCACGTCGCAGGCGTGGCAACCTGTCACGGGTTCCGCAGACGGTCTTTCCGGCTTCCAAGACTCTTTCCGGTCCGTCAACCCTTTCCCGGAGGGCGACTACGGTTTCGGACCGTGGCAATACACCGAAAATCAATTGTGGGTGTTGGTGTTTGGCGCCATCATCTTGGCCCTGTGTGCGTTGTTGCTGTGGCGTTTGATTAACAGTCCCTGGGGTCGCGTGATTAAAGGTATTCGCGAGGACGAAGACGCTGTCCGCGCTCTGGGAAAGAACGTCTTCGCCTACAAAATGCAGGCTCTCATCGTCGGTGGAGTGTTCGGGGGCTTGGGCGGCATTGTGTACGTGCTTCCCTCGTCCACTAACCCCGGCGTATTCATCACGTCCCTGACCTTCTTCGTCTGGACCGCCCTGCTTCTCGGTGGTGCTGCAACCGTGTTTGGTCCGCTGCTGGGTGCCCTCATCTTCTGGGTGTTGCAGGCTTTCCTCGGATCCTTCCTTCCTGCACTGGCAAATATTGGTCTTCTTGGTGACTTCACCTCGGCTCAAGCGGGCGCTCTGCGCTTTGTGCTCGTCGGTTTGGGGCTCATGCTGATTGTGATTTTCCGACCACAAGGAATCCTTGGCGACAAGAAGGAGCTGACCTTTGTCAAGTAGTAGCGCACTACCCACGCCAGAAAAGACCGAGGGTCTTCACGTCGGCGACGCTGTACCCGGCGTTGCCAAAGTTGACCCGATTATGATCATCGACCATGTCTCTCGGGCGTTCGGTGGCCTCACCGCAGTGAATGTGGAGCACCTGGAAATTCCTCGGGGTGCCATTACGGCACTCATCGGTCCTAACGGAGCGGGCAAGACCACGCTGTTCAACCTGATGACCGGGTTCGATACCCCCGACACGGGAACATGGTCCTTTGACGGCGAACGCCTCGCGGGGATTCCCGCCTTCAAGGTGGCCCAGATGGGCCAGGTGCGAACCTTCCAGCTGACAAAAGCTCTCGGTCTGCTGACGGTCATGGACAACATGAAGTTGGGCGCTAAGAACCAACAGGGCGAAAAGTTCCTTCCCTCGCTGTTTCCTTTCCTATGGAAAAAGCAGGATGAAGAGGTCGAAGCTCGGGCCCTGGTGCTCCTTGAGCGGTTCACTCTCGCAAAGTTGAAGGACGAGTTTGCCGCCAGCCTTTCGGGCGGGCAGCGCAAACTGCTCGAAATGGCGCGTGCGCTGATGTCCGAGCCCACCCTGGTGATGCTCGATGAGCCTATGGCCGGCGTCAACCCTGCCCTCACAGAATCCCTCCTGGGTCACATTTTCGGTCTCAAAGATCAGGGGATGACCGTCTTATTCGTCGAACACGATATGCACGTGGTCCGTCACATCGCCGACTGGGTGGTGGTCATGGCAGAAGGTGCCGTTATCGCCGAGGGCCCGCCAGACCAGGTCATGAGAAATCCTGCCGTGGTGGATGCCTACCTCGGAAGCCACCAGGAAGTGGACCTTGGTGTTGTCACCGGTCGCATCGAAGGTGATGCAGCTGCTGCCGCCGCAGCGCTGTTCGAGGATCTCCACGGCGATAAATCCGGAAAGGGCAAAGCATAATGGCCCCCAACGCAACACCCGTAATTGAAGTAAGAGATGTCCACGCTGGATACCTCCCGGGGGTGAACATTCTGAACGGCTGCAACCTTGTGGCCAACGAGGGCGAGCTCATCGGCATCATCGGCCCGAACGGTGCCGGGAAGTCGACGCTGCTCAAATCAATTTTTGGCCAAGTAAATGTTCGCGACGGTGGCATATTCCTCAAGGGCGATGACATCACAGGGTTGAAGGCAAACAAGCTCGTCGCCCAAGGTGTTGGCTACGTTCCTCAAAACAACAATGTTTTCCCCAGCCTGACAATCGAAGAAAACCTGCAAATGGGTGTCTTCCAAAAACCTGAATTGTTCAAAGAGGGCTTAGAGCTTGTAACAAGCCTCTTTTCCGAGCTTGGTGCCCGCTTAAAGCAGCGTGCGGGGTCTCTCTCCGGCGGTGAGCGCCAGATGGTGGCCATGGGACGCGCTTTAATGATGAATCCCTCAGTCTTACTCCTCGACGAGCCCTCAGCGGGCCTTTCGCCCGTCCGCCAGGACGAAGCCTTCATCCGCGTCTCGGAAATCAATCAGGCGGGTGTGACCACCATCATGGTGGAGCAAAACGCGAGGCGCTGTCTCCAGATCTGTGATCGCGGGTATGTCCTCGATCAAGGCAAAGATGCCTACACCGGCACCGGGCGTGAACTGCTCAACGATGAGAAAGTCATCAACTTGTATCTAGGCACTCTCGGCGCCGACTAGATCAGCTCTTAGGCCTTCCTCACGCCCCTGGCACCCGCTGGGGGCGTGACGCTGTTAACCGAGTGCTTCTTCCCCCGCGGCTCTGTGTCCCGGGCGCACAGCCCTCGGCAGGAGGAGATGTAGGGCGAAGACCCATTAACCCACTGTGGGGCCCGAGCTAATGCTCGGGCCCCACAGCCGGTCGTAACTAAAAGTTACGAACTAACGATCCTTAGCCCTTGTAGGTCTGAGGACGGTTGTCACCATCGAACTGGTAGATACCGATAGAGGTTTCCGTGGGGTCACCGGCCTCGTTGAGGGCGATGCCACCGGAGAGACCGTCATAGTCAGCAACTCCGCCGCCGTTGATGATCGCTGCACATTCAGCGAAGGTGGTGCACTTGGTGCCACCTCCGGTGTAGCCAGAAACCTCAGACATCTTGGCGGCCATTTCTGCAGGGTCCGTGGAACCAGCAGCCAAAGCAGCAAGAGCAAGGAGAACGACCGCGTCATAAGACTCGGTGCTGTACGCCCATGAGGTCAGTTCCTCGCCACCATTGGCGATCCACAGCTCGTTTGCACGAGTTTTGTAGTCATCCGAAATGGTGTCAGAGGGGGGACCAGGAAGAGTTCCCTTGGAACCTTCGATGAGACCAGGCTCGAAATCTGCCGAGTAGTCAGCGAGGTTACCGTCAGTGAAGTACAGGTCAGCGTTGCTGAAGCCTGCATCGATCAAGGCGGGAACAATGGTCTTGGTCTCGTCGAAGGCCAAGACGACAATCGCGTCAGGAGCTTCAGCAAGCATCTCGTTGATCTGCGAAGCGAAGTTGGTGTCACCCACGTTGTAAGACGGGGTTGCAACAACAGTTCCACCAGCAGCTTCGAAAGCCAAGGTTGCGTTGTCGCGCAGGCCGGTTCCATAAGCGTCGTTGATGACGATCATGGCGACGGTAGCGTGACCATCTGCAGCGAGGAGGTTACCAAGAACTTCACCCTGCAACACGTCGGAGGGAGCGGTACGGAAGTACAGTCCATCGTCGTCGTAGTCAGTGAAGTTAGGTGAGGTGTTGGCGGGCGAAATCTGAATCACGCCTGCTTCTTTGGTTACCTGGTCAATGAACTGGAAAGACACGCCAGAAGAAGCCGCACCGACGATAGCCGAGACGCCTTCGTTCAAGAGACGAGGAATTTCAGTCTCGTAAGCCTTGTTGTCCGTGTCACCGGAGTCACCGAAAACAACTTCCAGGTCGATTCCAGCAGCAGCAGCGTTGATATCTGCCTGAGCCAAAAGAACACCAGCTTCTTCGGGCGGCCCGAGGAATGCGAGGTTACCGGTGACGGGCAGAGCCGTACCGATTTTGAGAGCCAAAGACTCAACAGCAGCAGACGTAGTCTCCTCTGTGGTCGCAGCCTCTTCTTCAGCGGCTGCACAGCCGCTGAGCACTAGCGCGGAGGCAGCAAGAATGGCAATGCCACTCGCGGCCTTGGTAAATACGCTCATGTTTCTCCTTTACTTTTTATCAAGAAAGTGGCCATGAAAACACGACCACCCCCCTACCGTAGGCGCTAGATGTTTCGTAAACAAGCTGGTTTCATCACATCCCTGTAACATGCTGGACGGTCATCGAGGGTGCCAGGCGAGGGATCTAGGGCAATTCTGTGGGCCTGGACAACCTGTTCCGGCGTGATGTCAGCGCATCG
>FUWD013230555.1_pt1 | contig 12467 bp, 23 predicted proteins | sample 1063281 | NCBI WGS metagenome assembly FUWD01 (sample SAMEA79048168, study PRJEB19326) | metagenome | biome: marine
CATAACACAATTTATTGATTTTTCTGGAAACTTCTTCAATACTTCTAAAGCATCTCCTTGAATTATTTGATTAGTTTTCATAATTTCTCCTGTTCCAAAAAAGGTTTAATTCTTGCATTTGCTATTTTCACATATTCTTCTTCTTTTTCTATTCCAATAAATTTTCTGTTTAGTTTTAAACAAGCAACAGCAGTAGTTCCACTTCCTATGAATGGGTCTAATACAATAGCATTTTCTTTGCTTACAAGTTTGATTAAGTACTCCATTAATTTGATTGGCTTCACAGTAGGATGTTGATTTTTGATTGGGGTTGTTCTTGTTTTATATGGAACATTCCGAATATCTTGTCCTTTGTCTCTTCCTTCGATTGGCTTCTCTTCAAACTCATCCAACCCAAAATTCCTTTCACTCTTACTTGCTTTTGCACAATAGAAAAATCTTGATGCTCCTCCTTTGTCATCATACATATTAACTTTTCCAAAATCAATTTCTTTATAATCACTATCTATAAAATCATTTTTATATTTTGTATTTCTTAAATTAGGTCTATTGAATCCTTTAATATTTCCACTCTGCTCATCTAACATTCTTCCTGCTTCTTCATCAAGAATTATGTTTGCTGGAAATCTTCCTTGTGCAGTATAATCTTCTGGGGGTCTTTTATCTGGATGATAAATTCCGTGTGGAGCTGGGTTTCTCATTATAGAATTAGGATATTTGCTATGTTGGTTCTTTCCCTTACTTTCATCTTCATCTGTTTTATTTAAAAATCCAATCCTACACTCATCAATATTAATTCCGCCAGTTCCCCATTTTAAAACATTCAAAGCAACATTCTTTTCACTTAGAGGTTTCCTCGCAACTACAATCGGCTCACAAGCTGGTTTTAATGCTGTTCCCCATCCTTCCCATTCTTTTGCTTCTTGTGTTGCTGGTGCTGTCTTGTCAAAATTCTGTTCTCCAACTGCCAACATCCCTTTTTCTGTTTTCCAACTTGATGAATTTCTTTGAACTCTTTTTTTTCTAAAATCTCTCTTTCTGCTTCTGTCTTTTTTATTAACTCATCATATCTATTATCTAATTCCAATATTGGCTTTAACTTTTCATACATCTCTAAAGTTGGTAACTCATTAAATTGTTTATCCCCCATAATAGAACTGGAAAATCCACCCCCAGTTGTAGCAACTTCCATTAATTCATTAACTTTATTGTGAGAATATCCCTTTTTAGTTCTACATTCATTACAATAAGATTGAAATCCTTTATCATAAAATCTAAAATTCATCTTATCAATCTGCTTTCCAATATTCAAACTCTTAGGAAATCCACTTCCATAAAGCCACATAATTGTATCTCTTATTTCAAAACCAGCATCTTCTATTCCACAAGTCATTCTATGATATGTTCTTGTTCCACCCATAATTAACAAAAATCCACCAGGTTTTAATATCCTAATTGCTTCCATTCCAAATTTATAAAAGAACTTCTGCATATTTTTCCAATGTTCTAATGTGTGTCCTCTAAAAGCAGGTCTTGGTTTTGAATGCCAATCATTTTTTCCTTCAAACTTTTCCATACTTGGTTTTCCTGCAACCTGCCAACCATCTCCTTGTCCTTTCTCTTTAAAACTATCCCACTCTTTTCCCATAAACTCTAATCCATAAGGAGGGTCTGTTATTATTGCATCTACTGAATTTTCAGACATTTTCTTCATTTCTTCAATACAATCTCCACAGATTATCACTCTTTCCATTTCTCCTTTGCTCTTTTAGATTTTAGAATATAACCAAAGAATTTTGCATGCAGTTTTTGAACTTCTTTTAAATCATTTGTTAAATTAGCCTCTGTGTAAATCTTCTCAATTCCTTTAGAAATCTTTTTATAAGATTTTTTAAATTCATCTAAAGCTAATTTCATTTCAATTTTTAACATAATTCTTAAATTATCTTCGTCAGTCATTTTAATTTATAACCTTTATTTATCAAAATTCCATCTCCTTTAATATATGGATAAACCCAAACTCTTAATGTCCCTTCATCAAATTTATATTTTTTACCTTCAAACTTTTTTAGTTCCCCTTTTTTGTATTTTTCATAAAGATTTTTATACTTATCTTTATCCCAATACCTTCTAAAATGCCCCCTAACCCAAAATCTGTGAGAGAACCTTGTATTAATTTCTTGAGATTCTAAATTCTCTAAATATTTTTTTAAATAACCTACAAGATAAATTTTATTAAAAGAAGGCAAGGGTAATTTTCCTCTCTGGATTCTTCTTTCAGTATTTTTGTCTGTTCTTTCTTTAAACATAAGTTTCACATCTTCCTCATTAACAAAATCAATAAAATTCATCAAATATTCTTGTAATTTTTTTATATATTTATCTCTACTTGGTTTTAATAAATCTATTTTCACCCATCCAACTCCTTCTTCACAAGAGAAAAAACTCATAATATCAATTTTTTGTGGCAAGTCATTTTTTCCCAATTTTTCTGATAGTGAAATTAAATCAGTTATTAACATTGAATGAAAAATTTTATCATAAATAACAATACTAAAATCTAAAAACATAATGTAGTGAGGCATTCTAACTTTCCTTACTTTATTTGATGTATTCTGTAAAAGCAAATTTACATTATCAGGAATCTCAAAGTATTTTGATTCTTTCATTAAACCGAATACCGCATCTGAATTTATCTTCGGATTTTTTTCAACAAACTTGCAAAATAATTGATAATTTTTTAAAGCATCATTTTCAGAAATTCCATATTTCTCATATATTCCTAATTTTATACTATCTACTTTATCTAATTCTTCTTGTAAATCACTTATATTAATCGTTTCTTTTTCTATTTTTTCCCCTTCAAACTTTTTAACAACTTGTTTCATATATTCTGGATTTTCTTTTATAAGAGCCATAGCATCTCTTTGACCTTTTTCTGTTAAACTTAGTTCTCCACTTTTATCTACAGAAAGTAATCCTTTTTTTACCATATCATTTACATCTTTGTCCATCATCTTATAATCTCCATCCTGAATCCTTTTTCTGTGATAGCGTGCAATCTCTTTCCATGGTCCTCAAATTCTTTTTCTGTCATCAAGATTATGTGCTCCCCTTTTTCCTCTCCGTGAAATAACCTTCCTAATCTCTGGCCTTCCTGTCTTCTACTTCCAAACAAAAAATCTATTTCTATTACTCTCTGGATTTCTGAAATACTTAATCCTTCATCTCCAACCCTGGAAACTATCGAAACATCTGCTTCCTTTATAATTTCCAATCTTTTTCTAGTCTCTCCATAAACAAATGGAATTGTAAACATGGTTGAAATCCTCTTTCCTTTGTTGATACTATCGCAAAATATTATTGTTTTCTTGCTGATCTGCAATAACTCTCTTAATTTTTTCTCCTTATCTTGCCAAGTAGGAAGAATATAAACCCTTATGTCTGGCACTTCCAATATTCCTATATCAATCAAGGCATCCCAGCTCAAACCAATTGGAAATCCTGTCAATGCAAATATATATTCTGTTCTTGAATCTTCCCTATAAGGGGTTGCACTTAGGCCCATCCTATATTTAACTTTAACAGTTGCAAATCTTGAAAAAGTATTTGCTGGTAAATGTTGAACTTCATCAAATATAATTAATGCCCACTCTTCTATCTTTAAATCCTTCATTATCTTTTGAAGATTCTTAAATGCATGATAAGTTAAAACTACAAATTCATCTTTATATTCTGGAATATATTTTTCTATTCTCTCTTGCCATTGTTCTTTTAATGTAAGAGTTGGCACTACAACTAATTTATACCCTTTAATTTTTGCTCCAGCATATAATCCTAAAAATGTCTTTCCTGCAGAAGGGGCCCAATATATTCCTACAGCTCCTACTTCTTTAAATTTATTCCAAGCCTCTTTTTGATAATCTCTTAATGAGATATCAATAGATATCTCTCTTAAATCCTCATTCTCCACTGGCTTTGGCATAAAAGGTAGAATCCCGTCATCAAGCAATTGTGCAAGCAACTTGAACTCATATCCTTTTTTGATTGAAATTTTGTCCTTGCCTGATCTACCTGTCAAGAATTTTCCGTATCTGTTCCAAGCCTCATCCTGATGTTGCTTGCCTGTAAATAATGTATGATCAAACACCTTCAAGGGCAACTTTGTCTCAAACTTGAACTTCTTTTCAATGTCTGGAGGGATATCTCCCAGCCACTTCATAAACTTATTTATTCTAAAAATATTAAAAGTGTCTGTAGTATGATCCAACCAACCCAAATTCATCCTTATAAATTTTGGAACAGCAACAAACCATTCTTCCTGCTTTCCAGTAGGCAAGGTTACATAAGGCTCTTTAACAAAATTCTTGAATTCTTCCTCACTTAATCCTTCTGTTATTTGAGTTATCTTAGAAACATCAGCTATCTTTTCCTGATATTCTTTTTGTTTTACTTCTATCTCTGTCTTTAATTCCTCAAGTTCTCCATCTAAATCCTCACTTATTTCTTTTATTTTTTTAAATCTATCAATCATTTTTTCCTCCAACCTCGTTTATGGATCCTCTTAGTCCCTTTTTGATATTTTTTGTTAATTTTTGTTTTAGGGGGTTTCATCCCATGAATTTCATCATGGCATTTTCTATGCACCCATTTATAAGGAGGTTGATGATTCCCAAATAAACTATGTCTTGTAAGCAATCCAAATTTTTTACATTTCCAACATCTACCAAATTTCATTTTCTAATCACCTTTATTTTTTTAACCATTTTTTTAGGAATTACTTGATGATGTTTTATTAAGTCATCTCCAAATAGCATAAATCCTAAAACAACTTTTTCCTTATCCTCATGAATTAAATACCCAGCACTTTTTGTAACTACTAAATCTTCTTCCTTTAGTTCCTCAATTGAATAAACATTTAAACTACTTTGAGCATCAATCCATTCAACTTCTACGATTTTCATTTTTAGAATCCTCCTTATGTCTCCCGCCCTTAAACCAATCAAACATATCTCTTCTTAATTTGGCAAATCTTCCATCAGGGTGTGTAAAAACAATTCCTTCCACAAAACTTTTCAATATTTCTTCTCTGTTATCTTTATTTGCATGTATTCTTAAATTATAAAGTGGCATTAATTCTTTAAACCATTCTCTAATTGATTCAAATGTTTTAGGGTATTTCCCCCAACATTTATATTGAAGATGTTTTTGTCCATAAGTTTCAAAAGGTATCCAAATATGTTCTTTAAGTTGGTATGGGTTGCCATTTACTTTTGGACCAATCAATTCACCAAAGTGTTGTCCGTCTGGTAGAAATTCCATATATCCTTTTGAATATGAATTCATAATTCCCATTATTACATATTGTTTACCTTTATTAAAAAAAGGAAGTCTTTCTGTTCTATTCCATATACTTGTTATAATTCCGTCTTGAATTAAAATACTTACATTAGTTCCATGAAGTTTTTCAATAGCCATAACAGAATCATCTTCAAAAACCCATTCATATCCTTCAGCAATTTCATCAGTTAAAATATAATTTCCATCTTTCATAACCCTTACAAAAGGGCTTTCAATTTTTGGCATATCTCTTATTTCCATTTTCATCCTCCTCTTCACATTTTTTACAAAAATGTTCTCCCCATGGCCTTGACTTACCATCTCCATTTACATAATCTTCTGTTCGTTTTCCACATTTTTCACAAGTAGTTCTCCTCTTAACTATTTCATTACAAATCATACAACTCTTAACTTGAAATCCTGTTCCATGCCCTATTGCCCACCATTCTTCACACCAACCTGAAAGTTTTTTATGAGGACATTTCTTTCTAAGTTCTTTTACTTTTTCATCAAATTCTTTTTTAGTTTTTTATAAGTTTTCATTTTTCATTTAAATTTCTTGTTCTAAGCCAGGAAATTTCTATATCCTTAAGTTCTTTTTGAGTTTCTTTATCTAAGGAAAATACATCTACTTTTACAAGTTTATTACTTTTGTATTCACTAACTTCTCCACAGTTTACACAAAAACTTACATCATTCTCTTCAGGGTTAGGGTTTTTTATTTCATTTAGGGTTTCGTGTTGGTCTGCTTCATAATTACAATAAGGGCAAATAGTTTTCATCTCAACTCCTCATCACAAACTCAATAAATTCGTTTGATGGCTTAAATTTATGTTCTGTGATGTAATGGAAAATCATCTCTGGAAAACAATATTTTATTTTATTCTCTCTATCTACTAACACTTTTTCTGAACTACTTTTTCCTCTGTTTTCATAATTTCCTTCATCAATACAAAATTCACATTCATGAAAACCTAAAGACATTGAGCACCCTCCTTCATTCCAAAGAATTTTTAATTTATTTAGAAAGTTTTGAGAAACTTCTCCTTTTTCAAACTCTTCGTCTATACTTAAATATCCTATTGCTACAATCTTAAAATCTTCTTTCATCATTCCGTTTTCTGTTAGCATTTCGTTGAGACGCTGCTGTGCCTCAATATGTTGTTGTTCTACTTCTTTATTCTTCATTTTTTCACCATCCCCTTAATAATATCTTTCTGCATTTTTTTTAATTCTTTTTTTATAATTTTTTGAGCACTTGCTTCTATCATTAGTTGTACTCTTTGTAGTCTTTCATCAATAATTTTTTTTATGTTCATTTTTTCTTCCCTATCTCTTTAATTGCTTCTTCTGGACTTAATATTTTAACACCAAATCTTTCCTCTAATTCTTTTTTATTTTTTAGCATAATTGGATTAATGGTTAAAAAAAAGTTAATTTTGCTCATAATACATTCAAGATAATGCACAAAACTATGCCCAAATTCATCTCTATAATTTTTAAATCGATTATCCCACTCTTCCCTTTTTATGATTTTCAGCTTAACAGCTCTTGAAACAACTTCCTCATATTTTTCTTCTAAAAGTTTATTTATCATCTTTCTTTTCATGTAGGATACAATCTTTTCTTCCACAAATAACTTGGTCATCTAAGATTGGAACAAATGGATTTTTGCATACTTGACAGGATTTAATTTCTATTTTATTTACAACCCCATGCTGTTTTATTAGATGAATTTTAATATCATCCTTTTCATCAAACCACTCTCTACAAAAATTACATCTGTGTTTAACAAAAGTTCTTGATTCTATATATTCTTTCCAATTTATCATCTTTCTTTACTCCTTCTTATTTCCTCATTTACACCCATACATTTCTCACATAGGAGTTCTCCAGTTTTTTTTAATACATATACTGCAGGTTGCCCACACACCACACATTTATTTGGTTTTGTTTTTTCCATTTTATTTGAATCCAGGAGGCGGAATCGAACCGCCATCGGAGGGACATGAGCCCAACACACTAGCCATTATGATATCCTGGAATTTCATTTTTCTTCTAATGTTGTTTGTTCTTTAGCCAAACAATCTTTACATACATAAACACCATATTCTGTTTCAATCGCTAATTCTGTTCTCATCCAACAATCGCATTTTTTACAATAAATATTATTTGGTTTTGTCATATTTTTACTAAAAACGGATGTTTTTAAGTGGAAAATATTACTAGTAATTTATTAGTAATCCCACTGCTTTTTAAGACCCCCCCTCCTCTTTCTTGGTTGTTTATCTTTTCCTCGCTTCCCAACTCCAGTAGCTCTCATTAATCCTTCCTTAGTTCTTTCACTAATAATATTTCTTTCAAATTCTGCAAATGCTCCCATAATCTGCATTTGTAATCTTCCTGAAGAAGTAGAAGTATCAATATTCTGTGTAACCGCTATAAAATGTATTCCTTTCTTTTTGAATTCATCAAACAAAGATAATAAATGTTGCAAACTTCTTCCAATTCTATCTAATTTAGTGACCATAATTACATCAAATTTATAGTGTCTCATATCTTCTAATAATCTGTTAAATGCAGGTCTGTTTATTTTTATTCCAGAAATTACATCTTGATATATTTTATAAATTTCATAACCTTCTTTCTCACAAGCTTTTTTACATATTTCAATTTGATTTTCTGGGTTCTGTTTTCCTTTAGAAATTCTCACATATATTGCGACTTTTTTCATTCTAAATCCCTCAATTCCTCTCCTAATTTAAGTTTATCATAAATCTTGTAGAATTTTTCAATAACTTGCCCAATTGTATTACAATTTAGAATTAATTTATGATTCATTAATCTTCTGTGTATTTTTTTTGTGACTTTAATGGTTTTTATCTCATTTTCCATACTACATTTACACATTTACACCTTATAAACCTTTTCATATAGTTAAATTTATAAATATCTGTTTCTTATCTTTTTCATGTTATTCACAGAAAATACTTTTAATTGGCAGACTTTTATAGCCGAAGCTGTGGAGTGTGGGAATTATATTCCAAGAGATCCCCAAACCAAATAAACCCCAATAGTTTAATTCTTCTAAAATATATGGAATTTATTTCATAAGTTCTCAGGTGAAATTGCTGGGTTGGGATTTTAAATTGTTTAATTGTTTAGTTTATATACTTTATAATTAAACAATCGTTTCTTTTATGCCATCGTAGCTCTTAACGGCAGAGCAATTCCCTTGTAAGGAATGGGTTGCAGGTTCGAATCCTGTCGGTGGCTTAGTGGCCTGTAGTATAATGGTATTACATTTCGTTTGCAACGAGAAGACTTGGGTTCGATTCCCAGCAGGTCAATTAGAGGTATAGTGTAATGGCAACATATCCCGTTTACGCCGAGATGCTGGGAGTTCGATTCTCTCTACCTCTATCTCCCTGTAGCTCAGTGGTCAGAGCTGAAGGCTGTAACCCTTTGTATGTCACAAGTTCGAATCTTGTCAGGGAGATGACCTCGTGAGGTAATGGTATCCCAAGTGACTGCAACTCACTTGACCCCAGTTCAAATCTGGGCGAGGTCTTAAGGACTATAGTTTAGCGGACAAAAATACAGGACTTTGAATTCTGAGACCCAGGTTCGAATCCTGGTAGTCCTATGCCTCGGTAGTTTAATGGCAGAACCGGCGACTGTCTCTCGTCAGGTCGGAGTTCAATTCTCCGTCGAGGCGTAGCTCCCATCGTCTAGTGTACAAGGATACTTGGCCTTCTACCAAGAGACCAGAGTTAGAATCTCTGTGGGAGCATAAGCGTCGTTAGTATAGTGGTAGTAAGGCGGTCTTCCACACCGTAGGCGAGGGTTCGATTCCTTCACGGCGCATTGGGGTATTAGTTTAGTGGTAGAATTCGCAGTTTGGGGCTGCAGGGCGAAGTTTCGATTACTTCATACCCCATAAAGTGCCATTAGCGTAGTGGTCTAACGCACTTGTCTGATACACAAGAGAGCATTGGTTCAAATCCAATATGGCACATATGGGCTCGTAGCATAGTGGTAATGTATCATCCTTATACGGTGAGGGTCGGAAGTTCGATTCTTCTCGAGCCCACGGGAATATGGTGTAATGTAACATGTTGAACTCCAGACTCAAAGATGTCGGTTAAATTCCGACTATTCCCATCAAAATTAAAGTATATTCTGTAGCATAGAAATATTTAAAAAGAAAAGAAGATTAATTATATTACACTAAGGTGTGGCTCGGAAGAGGAGTTGGTTGTACCTTCACCTTAATTCACCGCCAAATGCTGACGAGCGACAAGAGTGAGACCGAGTCAATAACTAACATGATCCCCAGTAATCGCCTGGCAGATGATCAGATACGGTTGCTGGATGAGTTCATTTTTTCTAAGAAATATTTAATATAATTATCAAAAAAAAGTTTTTTAGAAATTAGTAATTAAGCCAAAACCATTCCTCTCTTTTCCACGACTGTTCCAGATAGAATTAGAGTGTCTGTAGCAGAAATTGCACTCGCATAAACTTCAATTCTTATTGGCATATTTTGTTCTACAATTACTTCACGAATTCTTGCAGTATGGGTTGTTGTTATTCCCGGAATTTGTTGAATATTAAATTCAGCAACTCTTGAACTTCCAGCAGTTATTCTAACAGATTCTGCGGCTGTGCCACTGTAGGTCACAGACTTCAGACAAATAAATCTATTATCACCGACATTTGTATTCACAGTTGTGTTCCAAGCATTTGCACTTGCCAAATTCATTGACCAAGTACTTCCTAAACCCAAATCATCAGGACGCAAACTTCTAATAGTTAATTGATCTCTGCTTAAACCTAATTGTTGTTCAGCTATTGCAATCATTTCTCCTTCACAACCAGTAACTACAGGATAAGCAGAAGTCGGTGCAACAGGAACTCCAGGCACTCCAGCCACAGCAGGTGCTGCTCTTGCGGCAGTAGGTTTTTTCAATAGAAATATTAATCCAGCTATTCCAAGAGTTCCTATAATTAGCCAAAGTGTTGGTTTTTTCATTTTAAATTTTACATGTATCGTGTTTTTTCATATATGATTTTGCGAATTTTAGTCCTTGTGATTTTGATTTAACATCTTTTCCAACCAAAACCCTATTTCCTGGAATTGTTTCTACAGAAAAATTTCTCTTTGTGATATATATTCTTTTGCCCTTAGTTTCATATCTACTTAATCCACCAAAGGCATCCAATTCCTTTAATTTCTTCCAACATTTTAATTTCTTTACCATTCTTATTATTAACTCTTTACTTTATTTAAATCTTTTTCTTTTTCTTCAACATCGGAATCAAAAGTAATAAACCACCAAACAGAAGTATTGGCCAAACGGGCAATAACCCTGTTGGAAAAAATCCTAATGCTTTTAGACTATCAACTGCTACTTCTTGAGGAATTTCATTAACATCAATATCATCTTCAAGAAAAACAATATCACTAAGTGTTGGAGGATTATTAATAAAGAGGCTTATTCCGATCCAATATTTATGGTTGTTAAACATTTGTTTCCAATATATCATAGGAGTTCCAGATGTAACCCATTTTTTAAGAGGTTCTGTAGTTTCTGTAGGAAATTCATTTAAATCAAACAACATTTCCCCAACATATGAATGATATTCTTGTCTATTCATCATCTCAAAAAGTCTTTATTTTATTTAAGTTTTTTCTTTTTCTTCAACATCGGAATCAAAAGCAAAGGAGCAAACATAAGTAATGCAGGACCTATTCCTGCTCCTGGAACAGGAGCTCCTTCCCCATACAAAACCTGATAATCTCTATTCCACACAAGAAGAGCAGCAACTTGAGTATCTATTTCTTCCCATACACTAATCCAATAATTAAATTTATTTTGTGAAGCAGAATAAGAAGCAGATACTGTTGAACCCTGAAGATATGAAATAGGGGCAATATTATGAGATTCAAAAAATCCTCTTGCACTTTCATCTAATAAAGGATTTACCATGCCTCCATCAGGATGATTTCCATGACTATAACACATCCAAAAATCTTCTGTGTATCCTAAAAAAGCAGTTGCTCCTTCATTAAAAGCAGTTGCTCCTAAATCTCTTCCAGCTCTACAGGATAAATCATAAACAACTCTTTCAGCAAGAACATTTGTATTAACTCCTCCTTGAAGCAAAATCTCATTATTTTGGCAAGCTATTAAATTATAATCTCCATGCCCTAGTATATTAACAACTAAAGGATCTTGTGTTTCTAAAGTATTAAAAAAGTTACTTGCAGTTGCTTGTGATCCATATAAATCAACAACAGGAATAGTTGTAGCATTTAATATTTGTGTCATCCAAGATGATCCATATCTTGTTACTAATTCATAATCTGGTCTTATTGAGAGCATTGAATTTGTTGGCATTTTATTTCATTAACTCCTTTGAAGCAAAAATTTTTTACATTTATTTTTTCTTTCAGTTGGATAATGAACTCCCTTTGTTCCAAACATTCCAGGAGCATCTGGGTCAAATTCTTTATTATAAATTATAACAGGATATTTTTTTAATCCTAATTCTTTACTAACAATTGCTCTATTTCTTCCTTCATGTGAAAGAACCTGACAAGTATCAACATCAACATCTAAAAATGCAGGGTCTATTGGTTTTCCTTTTTTTATTCTTTCTTTTAAATATTCTCTTTGTTCTGGGGAAGTCATTCTTTCTGGAGGAACAACATCTAAAAATTCTTTTGGGGTCATAACTATATGTTGTTGTGTTTTAGGTTTAAAATCAAATAAAAAATCCGCTTTTGACATATTAAATCCATCTATTTCACAAGTGCTCTTTTTTTCATTAAATTTCCCTTTAAATTTTTTACATCTTTGTTTAAATTCCATTTTATTCCCCCTTCGCAGTAAAAAATTTATTTGTATGTAATAAACCCATTGTATTACCAATAATAATTTCAACTATTATTGCTATATTTTTTCACCTTTCTTTATTCTAAGAAGGCCATCGATAAAAAAGAAAGCCCCAAATAAAGCCCCCCCAAGATCTACTAATTGAAATTTCTTTGGGCATCTACTATTGCTTCTTAATTCTTCTTTAATGATTTGATTAAGCATTTTACTTCCTCCCTAATTCTT
>FUWD013429020.1_pt1 | contig 12459 bp, 18 predicted proteins | sample 1063281 | NCBI WGS metagenome assembly FUWD01 (sample SAMEA79048168, study PRJEB19326) | metagenome | biome: marine
TTTGGAAAATACGCAATGCGCTAAAAGCGTTGGTGGCTTGACAACACGTCACAAATCAGTCTATTTTGACACCAATCGAATTGCGTCTTGCAGAAATGCACGGCGCTTTTTGCGTTTAACCCACACTTTCAGCCCTCCTGAACGGCGAACCCCCGCAGCCGTCATCGCTACCAATGCGCGCAAGCGTCAACGCTGGGGCTGGGTCGTTTTCACACGGCGAATTGGTGGCGCGGGGATAAGGAGCCAACATGAGTAAATCCGCACTAGAAAAGCCGTGGCCAGCCGATAAGGTCGAGCGCCGCAAGGTTGCAGTGGAATCTTGTGATGAAAAAGGCTAATATTTAATCGACCCGACGGAGTGTTGTAGCACTCGACGCCGGGTCTAACCAAGACGATCACGGAAGGATCGAATATGGCTGATTCAACAAATACACCCGCAGAGGTTTGGCGGGCAATCCCAAACTTCACTGACTATTCTGTATCAAGCACTGGTCGCGTAATGCGAACAGCTGGCGGCAAGGGTGCAAAGCCCATGCGGATAATAAAACAATCCAAAGATCAAGGCGGGCGGTTGGTTTTCAACGCAAGCATGAGTGGAAAGGTTAAGCAGTTAAAAGTTCATAGGGCAGTGGCATTTGCATTTATCGGGCCTTGCCCAGAGGGGCACGAGGTCGCTCATCTTGACGGGAATCAAGAAAACAACTGTGTTGTGAATTTATCCTACTCAACGCCTGTCGAAAATAACGGGCATAAGCGAGCGCACGGCACTCAGCCAATGGGCAGCGATATACACTGCGCAAAGCTACGCGAATCAGATGTGGCCTCAATTCGCAGGCAATATCCTAAAAAGTCATATGCGGTTCTGGCAAAAGAACATGGCGTAAGCGTTAATTCAATAGTGCAAGTAGTAAAAAGAATAAGCTGGAAGCATATATGAGCCTAGAAATTGAATACCGCGCAATCGATTCTTTGGTGCCATATATTCGCAATGCGCGGACTCACAGCGATGCTCAGGTCGCGCAGATCGCAGCGAGTATCAAAGAATTCGGATTCACTAACCCTATCCTGGTTGATGGTGATAACGGCATCATCGCAGGTCACGGGAGGCTTGCAGCGTCACGCCAGCTGGGGTTGGGTGAGGTTCCTGTCATTGAATTGGCGCATTTATCAAAGGCTCAAAAGCAGGCGCTAATTCTGGCCGACAACAAGCTGGCACTTAACGCGGGTTGGGATGATGACGCGCTCAAGATTGAATTGGCTGAGTTGGGTGATCTGGATTTTGACCTGACGCTGACGGGTTTTGACGTGGATGAACTTGCAGGGCTGACGGCAACGGAAACCGAGGGGCTGACGGACGAGGATGCGGTGCCTGATGCGCCGGAGGTGCCTGTCACTGTTGAGGGCGATGTGTGGCTGTTGGGCAAGCACAGATTGATGTGCGGTGACTCGACCAGCCTTGACCACATGGAGGTTCTCACGCAGAGACAACTTGTGGACATGTGGCTGACAGATCCTCCCTATAACGTGGCGTATGAGGGCGGGACCAAAGAGAAACTGACCATTCAAAATGACAGCATGTCAAATGACGCATTCCGGCAGTTTCTTTGCGAAGCCTATTATGCAGCAGATGCTGTTATGAAAAGAGGCGCGGTTTTCTATATCTGGCATGCGGATTTAGAGGGATACAATTTCAGGGGCGCATGCCATGATGTTGGATGGACGGTGCGCCAATGCTTGATCTGGAAAAAATCAAGCCTTGTGATGGGTCGGCAAGACTATCACTGGATGCATGAGCCGTGCCTCTATGGATGGAAGGGTGGCGCAGGACACCTTTGGTCGACAGACAGAAAACAAACCACAATTCTTGAGTTTAACAAGCCTAGACGCAATGGCGAACACCCGACCATGAAGCCAGTGGAGTTGTTTGAGTACCAAATGCTGAACAACACGAAGGGCAGTGATCAGGTGCTGGATAGCTTTGCTGGATCTGGAACAACAGCCATTGCGTGCGAAAAGCACGGGCGCATGGCGAGGCTTATGGAACTGGACCCGAAATATTGCGACGTTATCATCAAGCGCTGGCAGGAGTTCACAGGCCAATCCGCCACGCTGGAATCCACTGGCCAGCCCTACGCAGACCTTAAGGCCGAGCGCGTTCCAGCGTGATACCTGCTTCAATAGCGGCGCAGGCAAGCGCAACGGTAAGGGGGATGGGCTTGCGTCCCAAGGCGTAGGCAGTTCCGCTGTTCGGCGCGATACCGATGCGGCGGCATAACTCGCCCCGGCTGATACCGAGGCGGGCTTGCAAGGCGGTGAAATCAGCGGAGGTCATAAAGTTTACCTTGGCGAAGGGCGTCAAGTTGAGCCTCTACCGATTCCATCGCGGCGCGGATCGCGGGGTCCATGCTGGCAATGTCGAGGCGCTGTGTCTGCTTTTGAAATTCAAAGATCATGTCGTTGAGGGCTTTGTATTGGTCTTTCATATTCTTGTCTCCTGTTGTGGGCTTGGCTGTTTGCCTTCCCTGCAATACTTATCGCAAATATGCGAAGGTAATGCAACACCTAATATCGCAAAGATGCGAAAATAATTGAGGCGGCTTGATTATGCCAGATAAAAGCAAAGGCGGCAGGCCAGCCCACAAGCCGACAGACGCACAACGCAAAATGGTTGAAAGCATGAGCGCATACGGCGTTCCGCAGATGGACATTTCCAAGGTGATCGGCATCGAGCGCAGCACGCTGCAAAAGCACTACCGCGAGGAACTGGACACGGCCACGGCGAAGGCTAACAGCCGGGTTGCGCAGTCGCTCTATAACAAGGCGCTTGGCGATGGATCTTCGGCAGTTACAGCGGCGATATTCTGGCTCAAGACGCGGGGCGGATGGCGTGAGACAAGCAACGTCAATCACATCTCTGAGGATGGCACAATGTCACCGTCTGGCAAGCTGAGTGAGTTCCTAAATGACAGAAAGCCCGGCGGAGAGACTGAAGGCACTACCGAAAGCTGAACGCGACAGGTTCGTAGCCAGCCTGACAGACGCCGAGGCCGATGCGCTGATATACGATTGGCGCGGTTTTCTTGCCCGCCCTGAACAACTCGCACCGGAGGGAAACTGGTCAACCTGGCTGATCAACGCGGGGCGCGGCTTTGGTAAAACCGAGGCGGGCGCGCAATGGGTCAAGGAACGCGTTGAGGCGGGGTCGCGCAGCATCGCTTTAATCGCGGAGACGCAGAAAGACCTTGAGGAGGTCATGGTGGCGCGGCTGTTGTCGATCTACCCTGACGGGCAAAAGCCAACGGCGCGGTTTAAGCCCGTGCGGATCACATGGCCTAACGGAGCGGTGGCACTTGGCTATAACGGCACTGAGCCGGACCAGCTTCGAGGCCCAGAATTTGACGCAGCGTGGGTAGACGAATTAGCGAAGTACAAGCGCGCGCGGCAAACATGGGACATGCTGCAATTTACAATGCGGGCGGGCAATGACCCCCGCGTGATTGTCACGACAACACCACGGCCTATTCCTGTTCTGCGCGAAATCATCGCCAGCGACAGATCGGTAGTGACGCGGGGCAGCACGTTTGACAACGCGTCCAACTTGCCAGCGCAGTTTCTTGAGGATCTGAAAAACCGATACGGCAACACGCGGCTAGGCAGGCAAGAGCTAGAAGCCGAGATGCTGGACGATCTACCGGGCGCGCTATGGACCCGTGAGATGTTCGACGCGCACAGGCTCAAAGAAGCCCCCGAAATGCGGCGGGTTGTGGTTGCGGTGGACCCCAGCGGCACAGGCGGGGCGGACGATAACGGCGATGACATTGGCATCGTGGTCGCGGGGCTTGGTATCGACGGGCGCGGCTATGTCCTGGCAGACCGGACTTGCAAGCTATCGCCAGACGGATGGGGCAGGCGGGCAGTCGCGGCCTACCACGAATTTAAGGCTGACAGGATCGTGGCCGAGCGCAACTTTGGCGGGGCTATGGTCGAGCACGTCATACGCACCGTTGATCGAGGCATAAGCTACAAAGAGGTCACGGCCAGTCGCGGCAAGGTCGCAAGATCTGAGCCTATCGCGGCGCTATACGAACAGGGGCGGGTGTCTCACGTTGGCGGCTTGGCGGATCTTGAGGATCAAATGTGCCTGATCGGGCAAGACGGATACATTGGTGAAGGCTCACCAGACAGGGCCGACGCCTTGGTTTGGGCGATCACCGAATTGATGACTAAATCACAACCGAAAACAACAACAACAACGGTCAAAGGATTGTATTAGATGACCGTTAATTCGCTGCATCCACAAATCACGCGCCAAGTCCTCGACGATTGGCGGCTGTGCTATGACGCCTATCAAGGCGAGGGCGACGTAAAGCAACGCGGCACCACATACCTGCCCATGCCGTCTGGCTACCCGACGCACTCAGACAACGGCATCGCGGCATATGCGGCATACAAGATGCGCGCTCAGTTCCCCGAGGTTCTGGCAACTAGCGTTGGCGCTATGGTTGGTATCATTCACGGCGAGGAAATCGCGGTCGAATTGCCCAGCAACATGGAATATCTGTTCGAGGATGTTGACGGCGAGGGAATTACGCTCAACGACTTTCACAAGAACATCACGCGCAACTTGCTGGTGTCGGGGCGCTACGGCGTTCTTGCAGATGCACCGGAGGGCGGCGGCGATCCATTCCTCGCAGGCTATCGCGGCGATACAATTATCAACTGGGACGTCGGGTTCTTCGTCCTGAACGAAAGCGAGGCAGTGCGTGATGGCTTCGTTTGGGCGCAGCAAGAGAAATACCGCGTTTTGCAGCTTGTCGATGGCGTTTACACGGCGACATTGCACAAGCCTGACGGCGAAACGGACGTAACGCTAACGCGACTTGGCGGTGGTGCACTCAACGCGATCCCGTTTGCCGTGGCGTCTGCAAAGGATATGGGGTCGGATCTTGAAAGCCCGCCAATGATCGGCATCGCAAGGGCCGCGCTGGCGATGTACCAGCTATCCGCAGACTACCGCTTGCAGCTTTACATGAGCGGGCAGGAAACGATGGTCGCAATCAACGGGCCTGCACCCACTGCAGTTGGCGCTGGCGTGGTTCACGAAATGCTTGGCGATGACAATACAACGCCGGACCTGAAATACGTATCGCCAAACTGCAAGGGTATTCAGGAGCACCTTCAGGCAATCCAAGATAATCGGACGATAGCTATTCAGGCAGGCGCGCGATTGTTCGAGCAATCGGGGCAGGCCAATGAATCTGGCACTGCCCGCAAGATGCGGTTTCGGTCTGAGACGGCAAACCTCAAGACGGTAGCTCAATCGTCATGCTCACTGCTAGAGGCGTCATTGCGCAACATCGCGCGGATGCTAGTCCAGTCGGATGCGGTGATCGAGGCCATCACGGTCACGCCGCCCAAGGACTTGCTCGACGCCACGCTCACGCCGCAAGATGCCGTCGCGCTGTTCGGGTTAGTCGAAAGCGGCGGGCTTGCACAAGAGACATATTACGAGCGCATTCAGGCGGGCGGAATTGCCAGCCAAGAACGCACGTTTGATGAAGAATACGCTCTCATTGAGGGCGGCGATATTCGGGCTGACAGCCTGTAATCACCGTGGCGAGGCCACACCCATAACTTAAAGGAATTAAGCCGATGGCTTTGCATACCGTTCTCGACACTCTCGATGGCATTGATGATGCTGTTAAGCCCTTCTACACCGAAACAGACGGCAAGTTCATCTTGCAAGTGTCCGGCGTAGACAATCACCCCGATGTTGCCAATCTCAAATCAGCATATGAGCGCACGAAGGCCGACCGCGATGCGGCACGTTCCGAGCGCGATGCGGCCAAGGCACTCGCCAAGGACTTCCCCGAAGATTTTGACGCTGAAAAGTGGGCAAAACTCAAGGACGGGAAAGCCGACGAGGCCGCGCTTATCAAGCTACGCCAGACACTCGAAGCAGAGCGCGACGATTACAAAGGCAAATATGAAGCCGAGCAAGGCCGCGCGCTTAAAAACGCATTAGACCGTGATCTGACAGACGCGCTCAACGGCGCAGGCGTCACAAACACGTCATTTGCAAAAGCGGCGCGCACCATGCTGGCAGGCGATGTGAAGATTGGCGACGATGGCAAGCCCTTCGTGGATACCGACATGGGGCCGCTGGCCTTGGTCGATCACGTTAAGCGATGGGCTGCTGGTGAAGGCAAGGACTTCGTGACCCCCGCTTCAGGCGGCGGAGCAACGGGTGGCAAGAACGGCAACGCCCCAGCTAATGCGGAGACGTTCGCAAAGATGGGCGACAAAGAGCGCACGGCTCTATTCCACAGCGACCCCGAAACATTCCGGCAATTAGCCGGCTCATAATCTCGAAAGGAAAGCCTCATGGCTACCACACAAATCTCTGATGTATATGTCCCCGAGGTCTATTCCTCGTACACAGCCGTAAACGGCCCTGAAAAGACTGTTTTCTTTGACAGCGGCATCGCAGTTGCAAACCCCGCGCTTGCTGGCATGTTCTCAGACGGCGGGCGCATTGCTGAACTGCCGTTCTGGAAGGATCTGGACGCATCCGATGAGCCGAACTACGGCACCGACGATCCAACCGATATTGCCGTGCCTGCGAAGGTCACGACAGGAACGCAGGTTGCACGCATGGCCAGCCTGAACCAAGGCTATTCGTCTGCGGACATGACAGGCGAACTTGCCGGATCTGATCCCATGCAACAGGTTCGCAATCGCTTCGGAACCTACTGGATGCGTCAATGGCAGCGCCGCACCATCGCTTCGTTGCAAGGCGTCATTGCCGACAACGTGGCAAACGATGACGGAGATATGGTCAACAACGTCGCAGGCGCTACCAATGCGGATGTTGCGACCGGAACCCTGTTCGGGCGCGAAGTTTTCACCGCAGCGGCGTTTACCTCTGGCGACCACTATGACGATTACGCGGTGTTCGCCGTGCATTCCGTTGTCGCCAAGCGCATGGTCGATAACGACGATATTGATTTCCTTGCGGACAGCAACGGGCAGCTTACAATCCCGTCTTTCCTTGGCCGCCGTCTAGTTGTCGATGACAGCCTGCCCATGACAGCCGCAGCAGGCACGGGCGACACTGACGCCGCCGCGACCTACACCAGCTACCTGTTCGGCACTGGGCTCATCGGCTATGGCGAGCGCAGCACGAAGGTTCCGGTGGAACTGGAGCGTGAAGCGGCTCAGGGCAACGGCGCAGGCGTAGAGACGCTGTGGGAGCGCAAGTCGTGGGTGATCCATCCGTTCGGCACCGCGTTTACCAACACCACGCTGACGGACGGCAACGCCACTCTGGCGCAGCTTCGTTTGGCTGCAAACTGGGACCGCGTGATTGATCGTAAGCTGATCGGCCTCGCGGCAATCGTCACCAACGGCTGATTTTTGAAGCGGGGCGGCATTGTTCGCCCCGTCACAAAGAACAGCGGAGAATGAATATGAACATCAAGCAACAGCTAGACATGCAGGCGCGGTACACAGCGCAGGCAATGGGCGCGACGGCACCAACGGAACCCGAAGCGTTCACGCCAGAAACGATTGACGCCATGAGCAAGGGCGACTTGCGGGACATGGCCGAAGCCCACGGCGTTGAGATCCCCAAGGGAACCAATATTCAGGACATGCGCGGGATGGTCAAAGCGGCCATTTTCACGGGCTTGTAATGGCTGATATTGCATCATTCCGCGCATACGCCCTTGCAAGGGGCGACAGCGCGCCGACAGCAGCGACCGACGCAGACGCAGAGGCGGCACTTGTGCGGGCTGGTGACTACATCGCGGCGGAGTATGTGGCGCGGTTCCTGCCTGCGTTCGTGGACCCCTTGCCAGACGCCGTAGAGGCCGCAACGTATGAGGCGGCGCGTCTGGAGTTGGCAGAGCCTTACGTGTTCTCCAAAACCTACAGCGATGCGGGCGACAAGGTGCTGACAGGCATTGGCGATATTCGGTGGGAGTTTACCGGGCGCAAGGGCGGATCACAGGTGCCGAAAAGCACGCGGATCGACGGAATGATGAGGCCATTCATCGGCGGCAATACCAAGACGTTGTTGCGGTCATGAGCGGTTCGCAAATCGCCGCTGATGTCGCATCTGCACTTATAGAAGCGGGCGAAGCTACAGGCACAGGCGCTTACATCTGCACCATCCGCCGCGCATCTGCTGAACTGGATGAACCGACAAACCCGTGGGACCCGCCAGCCGACCCGGTGAACGAGCCGCAGCTTTTCCCCGTCACCGCGATTGAAAGAATGCAGGACGTGCGTGACATGACGGGAATGTTGGTGGGCATGAAAAAGCGCACCCTGACAATCAATGCCACGGGCGTTACGCCGCTGAAATCTGACACCATCGCCGTCGGCGTTGCGCCGGGTGATGTAGTTGAAGGCACCAAGTTTGAGGAAATTATCTCAGTTATGTATTTGTCGCCCGGTGAAACGGTGCTATTGTACCGGCTTGAACTTGCAGTTTGAGGAACCACAGATGACCGAACCCAAGATGACACCGGACGAGCTGGCGATGCACCTAAGCGATATTGCAAAAACACATGGCGCGGCGCTGACTGAGATTGAATTTCAAACATACACAGGCGCGGCTGTTGGAACGCACAGCTACAGCGAAATAAAAGCATATCGGATGGATCACCCTTATACGATTCTTTCTGCAAGGCAGTAAGCCAATACCAAGCCTTTTGCATTCCCTGGCACCTAAACAGGGGCGACACCGCGTCTGCGCAGATCGTGGCATCCTTGCCGCCTGAGTGCTTTGCAGAGTTTGACCGGATGATGGAAACGGCGTTTGCGTTGGGGATGGCTATGAAGCCCTAAACCACTACCCACATCACAAACCAAACCAAACAGCCCTGCATTATGCGGGGTCATTTTGCATGGGGGTGCAATGGCCCGACCAACCCGACTATCTCGCCAGCAACAGCGCATCATCCGCGACCTGATTGCCAAGCACGACCCGCTGATCCGGCAGGCGTTCGAGGCAGCGGTGCAGAACGCGCACGGGGCAGTAGACTTCCCCGCATTGGTGCAGGCTATCGAGGCAAACAACCTTGCCCGCGTTGTGGAGATGCTGCGGTTCAATCAGGCAATGCTTTGGCCGCTGGAAGAAGCTATACGCACGGCGGTTTATGCGGGCGGCGCAGCAGTCACCTTGCCCAAGGGCATCGCCGGTTCATTCAGCTTTAACGGCAGGCACCCACGGGCTGAACAAATTATCGCAGAGGCAGGCGCAAGGCTTGTGACTGAGATAGGATCACCCGGTGTTGAGCCTATCCGCGCATTGATCCTACAGGCGCAGAAAGAGAGCGTTGGGGCGCAAGTCACAGCAAGACGGCTTGCAGGCGTTCTAAACCCCCGCACAGGCGTTCGTGAGGGCGGTATATTGGGGCTGGACGGCCCAAGGGCGCAAAGATCAACGCGGGTGCGTGAAATTCTCAACGACCCTGAGCAGATTGCGGACTATTTCAAGACGGTGAAGGGCAAGCAGGTGCCGCGCTACACGTCCACAGATCGGCGATTTGATAAGCAGGTCCGCAAGGCCATTGCCGAGGGCAGGGCGTTGGATAAGACAACGGTGGAGCGGATCGCAAAGGCGCACGATGCGCGGCTGCTGAAGGCAAGGGGCGAAACTATTGCCCGCCATGAAACATTCACGGCTCAAGCCCAAGGGCGGCGAGAGGCTTATACGCAGCTATTCGATTCCGGCAAGGTCGAGAGCATAGACAAGAAATGGAACCACCAAAGGTCTAAAAACCCGCGCCACGATCACGCGGCACTGGACGGAACGGTTGTTGGTTTTAACGAGGCGTTTGAGATGGGCGACGGGACGATGATGCAGTATCCGCACGATCAGGCGGGCGGGATCAAGAACTCGGCTGGCTGCGGTTGTTCGGTGATTTACATTCCGCAGTACAAGAGGCCGGGGGGTTAAGAAAAAACGTAGTTGACAAGAAAAATGGTTGTCAACGAATCACAGCGGTGGTAGAAATATGGTAGCCCAAAAATAGGGCGACCCAATGAGCGGCTTCAAAACGCACAAAGGGTCTAAACCGCAACGAGACTTCACCTCGCATCGGTCTGACGCCCATATATCACGGGTTTTAGTCGGCGCTAGGTCTCTTTTTTAGGAGGCTAGCCAAATGGCAGTCAAAAAAGCTGAAACTGGACTTCACATCGACCCACTAAAGCAGGGCCGTGTAACCCTTCGTATGATCGGGATGACCCCGTTCTACTTCAACGCCATGAGCGCCAAGGCCAAGCGGTCACTGCTTATCGGCGGTGGCAAGAAAACAGCAGCCGAGCGCAAGGAAATCAAACACAACCCCGAAGAGGAATTTCGGGATAGCGTGTATCGGCAGAAAGAAGGCGACACGCTGCTTTGTTTCCCTGCGCCCGGCGTCAAGGGCGCTATGGCCACGGCAGCACTGGAAACACCCGGCGTCACCAAGAGTTCGGTGCAGCGTTTGATTTTTCTGCCTCAGCAAAAGATTAACATCTGGGGCAAGCCATATCTGAAAATGGACGTGGTTCGGTCTGCTGACATGAACAAAACGCCGGACGTTAGGACGCGGGCTTTCCTTCCGCGATGGTGCGCAGAGGTCGATATCGCTTTCGTGACGCCGACGCTATCAGTTCACAGCATCGTGTCGCTTCTGTCCAACGCGGGCGTGATCTGCGGCATCGGTGACTTTCGCCAAGAGAAGGGAAAAGGCGGAAACGGCACTTTTGCGGTATCCGGCGAAGACATGGGCGACTGGCAAAGTCTCTGGGATGAAATCACGGCGGAGGGCCGCGACGTCCAAGAGGAAGCGATGGCTAACCCCGAATATGCAGACATCGACACTGAGGAGTTGATGGAACTCATGGTTGAGGAGCGCCAGCGCCGCGCGGCTTGATCTATCGGACGTTCGGCGGTCCTAAAAATAGTCGTTCACGGTTTGGCGGTCTAGTTGTGTTGATACATGGAAGTTGAGTTTGGTCGGGGCGATGTCTGGCGGTCATGGAAAGGATCGGTGCGTTCGGTCGCGGTGGGCAAGTTACGGCGGTCACGGTAAGTCGCGGTGTGCATTGGATAGTTTCGTTACGGCTAACATCACATAAGGCGGTCTAGGCTGGGTCCGGCTAGGCGGGTTGAGGCGTGCTGAGGCGGTCAACTGCAAAGGAGAAAGCAATGGCTCAATTTACCAAAGCGGATCGTCAGCGCATTATCGACGCATACCTGTCAAAGACTGGCAGGAATATGTTCAACGCTGGCGAGTTTATCGACTGGCTTTCGGGTCAGGCGGATCACGAGGCTTACGACTGGTTCTTTTCGAAGTCTGACGGCGAGGCGGCGCGGGAATTTCGCATCGGCCTTGCACGTCAGATGGCAAGCGGCCTGCGGATCACTATGCAGGTTAGCAAAGCACCAAAAAAGGGCAGCGTGATCAGCCTGACGGTTCGAGAGTATCCGGCCTACGTTTCGCCAGTGGCGGGGCGCAAGTCGGGTGGCGGGTACGAGCGTTTCGACCCGCAAGACGCGGCGGCGCTTGCTGAACTCAAACGGCAGGCGGTCACATCTCTCAATTCATGGCTTCGGCGCTACGCTGGGGCTGTTGAAGAGGGCGGCGTTGATCTGACGCCAATCAAGGAAATCGTGTCTCAGATCGAGGGGCATGTAGCGCTGTCCGCATAGGGCGCGCTGGTCAAGGCAAGTCGGTCTAGGTGTGCTGTGGCGCTGTATGTTGCTGTGGGCATGTTGAGTGATGGTGGGTTGAGGCGGGCGGTTTAGGCGAGGCGTGGCCCGGTGGGTCCGGGCTTGGATAGGCGGTCATGTTTCGGTTCGGCAGTGCTGGTTGCAGTGTCTTAAGCTGATCCTTGGCGGTTAGATACCGCATCTAAAATACTAAAAACAAACCAAAGGCCCTGCTTTCAGCGGGGTCTATTGGCGTGGGAGATACCGATGGCATCCAAGACTTTCGCCGCTCAATTGGAAGATATCGCAGACCTGACGATTGAAGCGCTTGAATATACGATGCGCCAGTCTATCAGCGATGTTTTAACGGGCGCTCAGGAAACGCAAGACGGTATCACCATAGGCGCGACATCGTTTGTCGAAGGACGCATTCCAGTCGGCAAAACGAAAGACCTAGTAAACTCGCTGACAGTCGATGGCGCAGAAGGCGCTGACGTCAGCGTAAAAATTCAGGGCATGGAAATAGGCGACACGATGGAGTTCGCCTGGACTGTGCCTTACGCCAGACGCATCGAATACGGGTTTACCGGGACAGACAGCTTGGGCCGGACTTTTGACGTGCCGGGGAGATTTTTCGTAACTCGCAACGCGGAACAGTTCCCCGATCACGTCAAGAAACGTGCAAACGAGGTCCGTAGATGATTACTGACACCGCCATTTCAAACGCGCTTGGGCAGAGGCTTGCAACG
>FUWD013184345.1_pt1 | contig 12449 bp, 11 predicted proteins | sample 1063281 | NCBI WGS metagenome assembly FUWD01 (sample SAMEA79048168, study PRJEB19326) | metagenome | biome: marine
GGACAGGCATACGCATCTGGGAAACTGACACAGTTAAAAACATACGCAACAGAGGTACTCAATAGTGCTGCAAGCCCTCATAGGTCCGATTGCTGGACTTGCTCAAACATGGATGGCAAACCGACAGGAGCAGTCACAAGCAAAGCACGTAGCTAAGATGCAAGTCATCCAGAACACAGCTACGTGGGAACAGCATATGGCACAGGCTAGTGCTAACTCGTGGAAAGACGAGTGGTTTACAGTAGTACTGAGTGCGCCTGTATTGGCAATTATGTGGGGCGTGGGTATGAACGATCTCGACATTATAGCGCGTGTAGGCATGGCTTTTGAAGAGCTAAGTAGACTCCCAGACTGGTATCAGTATCTTCTGTACGTAGCCGTGACAGCTAGCTTTGGTATACGTGGTGCTGACAAGCTGATGCAAATGAAGGGCGGCAAATAATGGCTGTTGTAAACGCAAACAACTTTTCAGGTTTTCGTTTCCTTATACGTGCTCTTTTTGGCGGGGAAACCGGAATACAAATGGGCGGTAGCGGCTCTATGCTTCAGTATATTAGAGCACTAAATGCAGCCGTTAGAGCAGAAAACAGGGCAGACCGCAGGGCTTGTTGGGAGGCGGGACACTTTGTTACTCAAATTGGTAAATGTATTGACGACCCAGAAGAAGGACTACAAAAAGCGTTTCAACAGCTTCAAAACTTGCAAGAAGGAGACTCAGTACGACGAACACGCATAGAAGGTTACGTCGCTAATCAGTTTTATAGAGAATGGGATGAGGCTATAGAGAGTGGAGAAAACTCTCAAATTTCTAATGTAATAAATAAGTACGGCCAATACGAAAATATAATGACCAACAGTCCTTGGTTTGGCGGTATGTCTTTTACAGCAGCAAATCCTCAAGACGTTTTAGATAGAGCAATAATTGGTGACGGAGATTGGGGCGTTACAGTTCAAATGTGTAACCCGCCTAATGTTGTGGATAACTGTGTTAACCCTACTGACATTAGAGATATTTGGGAAGATTTTGGAAGACACGCACAAGTAATATTTAAAGGACTTGAAATTCCGGGCTTACCTGAGTGGTTGCCTTTACCGGGAATTATGCGTTTGCCTACTATTGGAGAAATCTGGGATACAGTTTCAGGGCCGTTTCAAGAAGAAGCTAAAAGACAACTAAACGAGTGTATGGCTGGTCCTGACGGCGTAGCAGGAACTGCCGATGATAAACCAGCAAGCGTGTGTTACGAAGAGCGTGACGTTGCTGGAATAATTACTGAAGGCATAAAAAACGCTGGCGGTCAAATTATTGACGCTACTCAAGAAAAAGTTAATGAAGCTATCGGTGCTATTTTAGAAGCTAAAGATTGCGTTACTAATTCAACAGAATGTGCTGGAGATATTAAAGACTGGGTTGAAGGCGTTTTTGGCAGTGTTGATCCTACAGCAGACGGAATACCTCCGTGGATGAAAGCCATTATTATTGGTGGCGCATACGGCGAAGAAATACTTGAGGAACTAGAAAAACTATTTAATTCAGATATTGACGATGACGGTGAAATTGGTGTAGTACCTGATGATGGTGATAGCGAGTTAGATACGTTTTGTAAACAAGGTTATCCAGACGGAACCTTAACGTTTGGTCTTCAAGCGGATCAACAAAGATGGAGAACGGAGTGTAGTGATAACTATTGTCGTGATGGGACACCAAAACCAGAAGACGGTGTATGTCCCGGAGACGAAGAACCTGAGTTTGGCTACTGTAACGACGGAACAACTGAAAAACAAGACGCCGCTGGAACTAACTGTTCTGAGTACGAGCCAGACTACGGTATGTGCGATGATAATATTACTAAAAAGAAGACGCAGAAGGTACTAACTGCCCCGGTCCAGAACCTGAAGTCAATGTAGGTGACCCTTGTAATTTAGAAGATGGAACAAAAGGAACGTATCAATATGTAGGTGACGACCTTCAATGTATTTCTGACGACGACGCAACACCCACAGGACCAGATGGAATTAAGTGTGAAGACGGTACTGATCCTCAGTACATTGTGTTTGACGAAGACAAAAATGGAACCTTTACAGACCCTCGTACCGGAAAAAATTATACCTATGATCCTTGCAATTCAACTGAACCACCTGTCGAAGTACCCAGTCCTGATGACGGTAACGGCTTTGTTGTAGACTGTGAAAAACCAAAACTAGGATTTACGCCCTCTTTTGATTTAGAACTAAATGCGGCTTATGCAGAATACAGCGCAAAATACGATGAAGAATGTGGTACTGGTGAACCGCCCGTAGACCCAACAGAAGAGTGCGATAACGGCGCTACAAACTACCCTGACTGTAACCAGTGTCCTAAAGGAAAAATACTAAACGACCAAGGTGTTTGTGTTACTACTGATGTTGCCTCTTGCGACGAACAAAACAGAGTTACAAACGAAGACGGAACTTGCGGCGAATGTAAAGCAGGATACACGTTTGACACAGATCAAGACTTGTGTGTAGCAGACGAGTGCGCTAACGGGGCTACTAACTTTCCTGCTTGTACTACGTGTCCTGAAGGTTCAGCAATGAACGAAGAAGGTAACTGTGTTGGCGTTACTACTACTCCTCCTCCAGAAACAAGCGGAGGCGGTGGTGGCGGTATGATGGGGTCTTTTACTCCGTTCTTAGCTGGTATTAGTTACACACCTCAAGCTGTACCAGAGCCTCCAGCACCAGCACAAAAAGACTACATGGCTGAACTGGACAATATAATTAAACGAAGTTTGTTTGAGGGCATGGCATGACATATTTAAACTTAGTAAACAACGTCCTCAGACGCTTACGTGAAGATGAGGTATCCAGTGTACAGGACAGTACTTACAGCAAATTTGTAGGTGATTTTGTAAACGATGCTAAAAAAATAGTAGAAGATGCTTGGGACTGGTCAGCATTAAGAACTACTTTGACTGTTACTACATCTTCTGGTACTTTTAACTACGTACTTACAGGATCACAAAATAAAATAAAAGTACTAAACGTGATTAACGATACGTCAAATTTAACAATGGAATACCGATCTCAACGTTGGTTTGACGATAAGTACTTGATAGGTACACCGGCATCAGGCGCTCCTGAGTACTACACGTACAACGGTGTTGACTCTAGCGGTGACACACAGGTAGACGTATACCCAAAGCCAGACTCTGTTTACGATTTACGTTTTAATTGTACGCTTAGAAACGCTGAACTTAGCGCTGACGGAGATCAATTACAAATTCCTAGTCAACCTGTAATACACTTGGCTATTGCTTTGTTAGCTCGTGAGCGTGGTGAAACAGGCGGTACATCAGCACCTGAGTACTTTGGTATTGCTGATAAGTACTTGTCTGATGCAATTGCTCTGGACGCACAAAAGCACCCAGAAGAAACTATTTTTTACGTCCCTTAAGGAGACTAGTGCATGGCCCAGCCATTACAAAGTATTAATCTAGTTGCTCCGGGCTTTAAGGGGGTCAACACAGAAGACTCTCCGATTGGACAGGACTTCTCTTTTGCAGACATTGCTGATAACGCTGTAATTGACAAGCGTGGGCGTATTGCTGCACGTAAGGGTGTAGACTTATTGACTGCCGTAAACACTCCTCTTGGTTCTGACTACGCTGTTAAACTGCATCACTTTTACGATGACGCGGGTAACGAAGAAGTCTTTGTCACAGGTAACAACAAGATATTTAAGACTACACAGACTACTAATCCTGATGACACGCTTACTGACATTACTCCCGGTTCGTACACGATTACAGCAGACAACTGGAAGATCGTAAACTTTAACGACAAGGCTTACTTTTTCCAACGTGGACACGAGCCTCTTGTATACGACAATGCTACAGGACTCAGAACACTTGGTACTGTTACGGGTACTACTACTAATACTAACTTTTACTGTCACGAAGCTTGTGCTGCTTACGGTAGATTATGGATCGTAGACAACGCTTCAGACACCCAAACAATATACTGGTCTGATCTGTTAATAGGCACAGACTTTACTGGTGGTTCCAGTGGTTCTATAGATGTATCTAAGGCTTGGCCTGATGGGTACGACGAAGTAAGGGCTTTGGTAGCCCACAATAACGCTCTACTTATTTTAGGCAAACACAGCATCATTGTATACTCTAACGCTGTAAGCCCAGCAATAATGTCTTTATCTGACACTGTAGCTGGCGTTGGGTGCATCTGTAGAAACTCTGTACAGCATATTGGTACTGATGTGTTGTTTATGTCTCAGAACGGTCTGAGGAGTTTTGGCAGAACAATACAAGAAAAGTCGTTACCTTTGTCTGATTTAAGTTCAAATATAAAGAGTGAAATTATTAACTCAATTGAAACACGAACTGCTCCTACGGCATCTGTGTACAGCCCTGAGAACTCGTTCTATCTGATTACGTTTCCAGATACTAACACAACGTACTGCTTTGATCTCAAAGGTAGACTAGAGAACGGTGCGTACAGAGTCACACGTTGGACTTCTGCTCCGTTCAAGTCATACGAAAGAAAAAACGATGGTACGTTATTAGTAGGAACTGATGACGGTGTTGGTGAGTACGCTGGCTACGCAGATGAGTACAACGACTCAGGAACAATTAAGACTTCTAGTTACCGTTTTAGGTACTACAGCCCCGGATTAACTTTTGGTGATCCATCAAAACTTAAGTTCCTAAAAAAGCTACGTCCTACGCTGGTAGGTGCTAACAGTGCTACCGTGTTTGTTAAGTGGGCGTATGACTTTGGTACAACGTACAGCACACAGGAGTTTACGGTAGGTAATCAGACTCCGTATTATTTTAACGAAGCAGCTTCAGAGTACACGGTTGCTGAGTTCACTGGAGGAGCAACAACAACTAGACCTCCTGTTAATGCTACAGGTGGCGGTTCTATTATTACTATTGGTCTTGAGTCAGAAATAAATGGTTTTGCTTTATCTCTCCAAGAAATCAACGTATTAGCACTTATGGGTAAAACATTATGAGCAACTATACAAAGACAACTAACTTTGCTGCTAAAGATAGTTTGCCTTCTGGAGATGCTGGCAAAATTATTCAAGGCACTGAGTTCAACACAGAGTTTGATAACATTGCAACAGCCGTTGCAACCAAGGCAGACTTAGCTTCACCTACGTTTACAGGTACTGTGACAATTCCAAATTTAACATTTACAGGAACTCTGTCTACAGGGACGATTGATGGAGGTACTTACTAATGCCAGAGTGGTTACAGAAACTTTTAGGAATTGGTGGCGCTGTTGGTGGTGGTTTGCTTACAGCAGAGGCTATAAACCGTCTTAGCGACATTGGCGAGCAGTCATTAGCAGGAACTTCCTTTACTGATCCACAAACAGGTCAGCAAATGTACGTTCCCGGTGCTTACGGATTAGCACAACAAGCTCTGGGAATGTCTCAGTTTAGACCGTTTACTGTGGCATCTACTATGGGTGGAGGTTTTGCTGCAACGCCTCAGTTTGACGAGAAAACTGGTGCATTTACTGGTGTAGACACAAGCATGACTCTCTCTGATCCAGAGAAAGCGTTTCAACAGTCTATGCTAACTCGCGCTCAACAGCAGCTTGCTGGTACTCCTTTTGGTCAAACACAAGGACGAAGAGCGGCAAAACAGGCGTTTGGTTTGGGTAGTGGCATGATGCGAGACTTGCGCGACACTGATCTAGCTCAACGAGAGACAGACATCTATGAGCGTATTAGGGCTACACAGTCTCTTGAAGAGCAACGACAGGCACAACAGCTTGAAGAGCGCTTGGCTGCACAGGGACGCTTAGGTGTACAGACTGCACAGTTTGGTGGCACACCAGAGCAGCTTGCTATGGCTAAAGCTCAGTCAGAAGCTAGAAACACAGCTATGTTGCAGGCTATGGGTCAAGCACAGGCAGAACAGGCTCAGTTGGCACAGCAAGCACAGATGTTTACAGGCATGGGTAGTCAGTTGTCTCAGGCAGACTTGCAACAACTTGCGGCACAGCAGAATCTTGGTGTTGGCTCTATGGGTGCTGCGTACCTACCACAGACTCAGATGATGCAACTACAGCAGGCTATGTTGCCATACCAGCAGATGCAACAACAGGGACAACTGTTTGGTGCTGGTCAGTACGGTGAAACAATGATGAGTGGTCTTGAAGCTAGGTTGGTAGCAGAACAGGCTCAAGCTAATCTGCTGGGTAGCTTGGGTACTGGACTATTGGGCGGCTTGTTTGGCGCTGGTGAAGACTTTAACATCTTGGATCTTTTTGGTTAGGAGTTGACTAATGGCTAGATTTTCACAACAAATGTTGAAAGGCTTGTTGAACCCTGCGTACCAGCAAGAGTTAATGAACGTTGGTCGTGCCTTTGGCGCTGCTCCGGGTATGTTAGCGACTAGGCGTAGAGAAGAAGAAGAAAAAGAAAAAAGAGAAAAAGGCATTTTAGGCGGTAACTTAGCTGTTCAGCAAGCAGCACAAAAAGGTCAACTTAGTCCAGAAATGTTAAAATCTTATGGTGGTAGCATGCAAGGTTTAGGTATGTCTCCTGAAGATATTTTAAAGCAAATAAAAGAGCTTCAAGAGATTAACGCTACGGCTCAACAGCAAGGTAAGAAAGACGATTACATTGAATCTTTAGGCCCGGAGTATGTTGCTCTTTATGAGGCTAGCGGTGACTTTAAAACTGTATACAATCAGTATATAGAAGATACTAAACAAGACAGTATTGCTGCTCTTGCACAGCAGCTTGATCCAAGTCTTAGTGATGATCTTGCTTCAAACATGACTTCTTCAGATTTAGTAAATTTGTATGAAAGTAAGAAAGAAGAAGGTGGCGCACAAAAGTGGGCTAAATGGGTAAATGAAAATGGTCAAATTACTGATGACAACAGATCACAAGCTATTATAGCCGCTACTGCTGCTTTTGGTAAAGACGCGCCTAAAAAGGTTGCTGATTTAGAAGCAAAGCAGCTAGATATTAAAGCTAAAAAAGAGGGCGATAAATCTGTTCTTGTTATTATCACTATGAAAAGTAATTCTGCTTTTAGTGGGTTAGACGCATTAGGTGGTGGTAAGACACAAATTACAGTTAAAAAATTACCTGTAGACGCTGACGGTAAACTTTCAGAAGATGCAAAGAAATGGTTAGAAGCCCATGCTGCTTCAGCTATGGTGCAAGATACAGGAGAAACATGGAATACATCTACGACTGTTAATGTTGGGGGTGGTGGAACACCAAGTGGTCAAAGCGGTGAAGGCACTACACTAAGTCAGTTGTTGTCTCCTGAATTACAAAAAAAGTTAATTAACACTCAAATGCAGGACTAACCTTAATGCCTTCAGTAGTTGAAAAGTACACAGACTACCTTGATGTTATTGACGAAAGTATAGATCAGTTTTCTTCAAAGAAGAAACTTCAAAAACAACTTACTGAACAATACAAAGATACGCCCGTTGAAGAAATACCTGACGAGGCGTTAATTGTTATATTTAGTGATACACCTGTTGATTCTATACCAGAGCAGATACGTCCTCGCGTAGTCAACGCTGCTGTTTCTCTTGAAGCACAGCATCGTGGTCCTAGATCAGAAAAAGAAAAGACTCAGTACAATGTCGAAGCTGCTGGGCGTGGTGGTGTGCCTGCTATTCCTATTACTCGTCCATCTAGAGCAATGGAGATTGGTGCAGAAGAAGGTGCTTTAGACTCTTTAAAAACTTTAGGAGTAATAGACAAAAATACTTTTGCTGAAGAGTTTCGTAATCGTGTAGAAGTATCACGAGAAGGCGCAATGCCTGAATACATTAGTGGTCTAGCAGCGGGTAGTTTTGCAGACCCTGTTACTGGTGCAGCTACTGTGCCTGCTTTAAAGGCTGGTATGCTTGTGGCTCGTGGAAGACCGCTTGCGGGGTCTGTTGTTGGTGGTGGTTTTGCAGGTGCTGGTGCTGGTGCTTTAGTTCCTACCTATGAAGAGTTTGGTGATAGTCGTACACGTAACACTATGTTTGGTGCTGCATTAGGTGGTGGTATTACTGCTGTTCCTGCTGGTGTTGTAAAAACTTCTCAAGTCCTATCGCGTAAAGCACCGGAACCTGTAGTTCCTCCTAAGCTTGCACCACAGCCTGTACCACAAACTTTATCTGGTGGACGTGTTCAACCCAAGCAGACTCCAGTAACGACTGTTACTGTTGATATTGAGCCACAGGTTACTCAGTCTACTCCTTCTACTCTTAAAATTCAAAACATTGATATGCAGATAGCGGATCTTAAATCTAAGGCTGCTACGGCTGGACGTAAAAAGCGTAAGCCTATTGAATCACAAATTAAGAAGTTAGAACAAGCTAGAACAAACGAGCTTAATCGTGCTAACAAAAAGTCTAAAGAAGTAGACGAGCAGGTAGTACAGCTAGAAAACCAAATTAGCAGGTTAGCGGCTCGCTCTGCTGAACTGCAGCCGGGACAGGCAGGCGCTAAAGCTCGTATTAATAGAGCAGAGCGACGTATACAAGAAATAAAAACAGAAGTTGATACTCTTACTGGTCTTGATTTTGCTCCTAATGGCGGCTATCGCGTTCAGGTTAACGGTCAACTTTACGACAATCCACGGCAGTTAGTATCAGTTAAAGACAGAATTGACGTACATAATACTACTGGAGCAGAAATTGAATTTATTCTTCCTTCTCCTAAACCTACTGGTGATCCTGTTACTGATGCAGCAAACAAAATAAACTACATTCAGTTATCTAGTGGTGCTAGTCCTCGTATTGGTTTAGATGCTCCACCTGCTTTGTCTTCTGCTGGTGTTCGTCCTTCTATACAGTACGCAGATGAAGCTGCTATTGGAGTTGATGAAGCACAAGTTATTAAAGCAGGTACAATGGCTGAGTCTACTGCACGTAAAAGAGCAGAAGATCCTAGAGGTGTTGACGTAGGTCGTGACGAGTTAATGACTGCAGAAGAAAAAGGACGTAGAGCAGTGCTGGCTGAAGCAACAGAACAACGGCGTCAGTTAAACTTAGCTGCTAAGGCAGTAGGAGGAGATGAAGAAGACGCTTTATGGGCTTACGAAAACCTTCCAACAATTGATAAGTTTAGTTTTGAAAATTTAGAAGAGTCTGCTCGTTTGCTGAAACAAGAGGGTTTTATTGCTAGAGAATACGATACGTTGTTAGATATGCTAATGGAAAAGAAAGGAGATATACTTAGTGCAGAGGTTATGCAGGCATTGCGTCCACTATTTCTTGAAGCAGAAAATAGAGTAGATCAGATATTCAAACAAATGCTTAAGTTAAAGAAAGAAGGTTTAGCTGATAGCGAAGAAATGGTTGATTTGGTTCAGGATTTGTTTTTAAATACTTATGTTGCTGATTTACGTAGAACCAACGGCACTGCAGCTTCTCATATTTTAACACAAGCTAAAATGACTAAGCGTTTTACTGCTGAAAACACAAGGCGTGTTAACGAAGGAAAGTTAATTACCAATTTATTTGGGGTAGATTGTGGCTAAAAAAGCTAGAAAAGTTATATCAAAAGAATGTGAAGAATCGGTAAACCGTCTTCTTGCCGCAGTTGATTCTCTTCCTGAAGAGTTTACTACTTTGCGTCCTGATATTGTTCGTGGCTTACTTAACAACGCAGGCATTAAACAATGGAGTATTTCTTCTATTCTGGGTAGTATGTACACCAACTCGTTGTTGGCTTCTACGGGTATGTTCGGGGCTAACATTGCTAGTGCTATGAACCAAGGTATTATTCACGCACCTAAATCTATGATTAGGCATGGCGTAGCAAATAGTGTTTCTGCTTTTATGGCAGTAATGGGTAGAGATGCTCAGTTGTTTACTAACATGGCTAGATACTTTGCTTCAGCTATGAGGACAGGTATTGCTTCTGACATAGCATCAGACATTAATCTTGTTGCTAGATCCAGAGGCGTTACAAAAGAACAACTAATTGCAGAAGCTAAAAAAGCATACATAAAATCATGGGCCTCTACTGATTCTAACTTTAATGACATTGATGCTGAAAAGTTTGCTGAAGGTATTAACCTAACAGATGAAGAAGTTGTCAGGTTTTTTACTGACATAGAATATATGTCTAACCAAAAAGTTCCTGATTGGATGTCAGGTATAACTATCCCACAAAGAGCCGCTGTTGCTATTGACGAAGCAGCTAAAGTATTTTTTAGAATGATTCGTATCTCAGAGATGGCTAGAGAACAAGCCGTAAAAGATGCGGCTAAAGAAGGTGTTGATGTTGGTGAGCTTCACACCAGATACTTTAAGGAAGTTATGGATGTACATAACTCTAGGTATCAGGGTGAGTTAAAACTAGCTGATGAACAAACAAAAGCCGCTAAGTTTAGAGCAGTGCGTCAGGCTAACCTAGCTCTTGAAAAAAAGAGCAATGAGTTTTTTGCACCTTTGTTTTCTAAGGAAGACATACCTTATGAGGACATACGTGAGTTCGCCTTAAACATGACGTTCCAACGAAGACTGCCATTAAAGAAAGGTACAAACTTTAATCTTCCCGGTGCTATTGCAGCAATCAACAGAGAAAAGTCTAAGACAGGTAAAGAGTACGGCATTGTAGACAACCTGAAATCTTTTGGGTTAAACACTCTGTTTCCTTTTGCAAAGACTCCCTACAACATTGTAGTGGATGGTATGTCTTATACTCCTCTTGCTTTTATTCCTATGTTTAGGCCAAAGGTTTTAAAGAAAAAACTTATTGAGGGTAGGACTCAATATCAAATTCAAGACATGGATGATTGGCTTGTCAGGGCGGCATTAGGAACAACAGCACTTGCTCCTATTGCAATGCTCTACGCCTTGTCTAACGAGGACGGTTTACCTTACATCACAGGTACTGCTAAGGATGCAGAAGAACGTAGACGTATGAGGCAGGCGGGTATACCAGAGCGGTCTGTTCTTATTGATGGTGTGTACGTAGGGTACGACAGAATCGAACCAACAGGAACTGTTCTTGGCCTGTACACAGACATGGCAGACGCTATCTTTAAGTTAAGTACTTATGATCCTAAAGATCCTGAGTATAACCGATTGACTGAGTTTATTGATGACACGATGGTTTCATTGTTAAACGCAACAGCTAACAAAACTATACTAGAAAGTACCATTAATTTTATGGATTACTTTAAGTACGACAAAGCTGGTGGATTGGAGCAATACGGTACTGATATTGCTAAAGGCTACATTCCTACTGGTGTATCAGACTTAGCTCGTATTCTTGATGGACAAGAAAGACTAGCACGTACTTCTGTAGAGCAGGTACAGCAACGTATTCCGTTTCTTAGGGAACAGCTACCACTAGATACTAGTCGTGTTGGTGGGGTGTCAACTAAAGAGGCTAGTCCTCTTGAAATTATAACCAAGATTAGGATGACACCTACAAACCAAACAGAAGTACAGAAGTATATTTATAGAACAGAAGCCAACATCCCTGTTATTGATTCTTCTTTTATTGGTATTAAACTTAGCGGAGCAGAAACAGCACTGCTTAGAAAAATAACACAGCCTTACGTTGATCGTGTTCTTGGCTCTATAGTAGCCTCACAAACTTTTCAGAACGCAGATAACTTTAGGCAGAAAGAACTGTTGGAGTACGGCGCAACTTACGCATCACACCCCGGTAACAATGCATCTCTTTTGGCTGAGTTTATCCAAGAGGGTAACAAAAAGTTTGGTGCTACATGGTTGCGTTCGTTAGAGAATAGAAAATGGAACCAAAAGGTAAGAGAAAAAGGTCTTAATTTAATGGTTGGTTTTAAAGAAGTAGAAGACTTTTAACTGGAGTTAAAAATGAAAGACAAAGATCACACAGTTTCTTATACGTCTATCGACTATCACAGTATGTGTCAGAAGTCTAAAGACCGCGTTAAGAAAATGCAGTCGGAAGGAATACCTACGCCCCATGACTCAAAAGATAAGCCAGAGGACGTAGGCAAAAGGGAAGGCTACTCCATACTGTTTATGTCATAGTTCGCAGTTGTTACCTGTGCAGGCCAGTTGTTGTGACCCTTCAGTCATATCGCTGGCCTCTTCTATGTCCCACGATATTTCCTTTGGAGAGTCCTTAGCAAGTTGGTTGTACGTCTTCTTGTCTACAGGTTCATACGGTGCCTGCTGGTACGTGTGATCTGAATATGGCAGGAAACTAATACCACTGACCTTATCAAACTTGTTGTACAACCACTGCCCTACCTCAAGGAACTCATCATCCCTGTAGTAACAAGTCATGGATGGTTTGTGTTCACACCAGTAGTCCTGATATATCTCCCACAAGTCTAGCTGCTCCATAGCACCCATATCTGAGGCTGTCACAGCGCCCTCTGGAGAGGCGATAGGGAAGCTGAATACCTTGGTACTAGGTGACATTACATCGTCCTCTACAGGCACACCTGAAGACTCTAGGACGG
>FUWD012892581.1_pt1 | contig 12447 bp, 15 predicted proteins | sample 1063281 | NCBI WGS metagenome assembly FUWD01 (sample SAMEA79048168, study PRJEB19326) | metagenome | biome: marine
TCAGTCTACTGAAATTAGTCCTTTGGAAACTTTAGATAGAATTTCCGGACCAGAGGCCGTGAGATGTACTAGACTTTCTAGCCTAACGCCTCCAAATCCCTCTACATATATACCCGGCTCTATAGTAAAAACCATCCCTTCCTCAAGGATGGTCTTACTTCTGGGTGACAGATACGGGGCTTCATGAACCTCTAAACCAACCCCATGTCCTAGACTATGTAAAAAATATTTACCGTAACCAGCGTCTGCGATCGTTTTACGGGCAACCGCATCGACATCACAGCACCTAATTCCAGCCTCAAGGCAATCTAAGGCTCTGTGATGAGCGTCATAGACTACTTGATGGATTTGTTTCTGTTGGGAACTCGGGGCTCCGACCACTAAAGTCACAGTCTCATCGCTGCAGTAATTTGAAAACACACACCCGAAATCCACTATTAACAGTTCGCCCAATTGAACTCTTTTTTCTGTGGGCATTCCATGTGGCAAGGCGCTTCGGCTCCCTGAGGCCACAATTGTTTCAAATGATTCTCCCGAGGCGCCCCTTTTTTTAAAAAGGAATTCCAGACGTCCAGCAATCTCAATCTCGGTAAAACCTGAGAGACTCGTCTCTAACAGATCACTACAGGCTGAAGAAGCGATGTTTGCCGCGCAAACTATCTTTTCAATCTCGCTTCTGTCTTTCCTGATTCTTAAGCTTTCCAGGTTTCGCCTGTCAAAGGATACCAATTCTATATCTCTGCAAGATCTCTGTAACGCTGACACAAGATTGAAGCTAATTCGGTTACCTTCAAGTCCAAGTCGCCTTATATTTTTCCTAAGAAGCAGATTCGAGATTGACTTAATTTTATCTCGCGTGACATGTACCTGAAAATCTTTACACTCTTCCTTCGACTGAAGTTTGTAGCGTCCATCGGTAAAAAGTCTCAATTCTGACATGGTGATCAGAATCGTCGCGTCAGAACCCGAAAAACCTGATAAGTATTTAAGATTGAATGAGCGAGTGACCTCGGAAGTATTGAACAATACTCCATCAAGACCAAACTTGGCTATTCTCTCCCTTATTACGGTTATGGGGTTCATGAAACAATTAACCTTTTTCAAACAATTCAATAGAGGGGACGTATTTTATCTCTCTGGTCGTAACAACAAAAAAGCCTCGACAGTCGGCCTAACTCCTGACCATGCCAAGGCTTTTTCGGCGAGTTTGCGTATTTAAATGTCAATTGCCTCCGGCAAGTGAAATTTTTGCTTTGACTACCTTAACTCTGTTCAGGATCCTCTCATACTCAGCTGAATTTTCCAGCGCGTTAATCTCCAGAAGTTGCCTTTCGAGCATCACAAGTTCCTCAGATGCCTCATTTTTGTCTATGGAATCAACTGAATGAGCTTCCTCAACCAAAACAGTAACTGTATCCTTCAATACTTCACAGAATCCTGCTCCAACGACATATTTCACAAACCGGTCTGACTCAAGGTAAGAAAAGATGCCAGGTTTGATAAAAGTCAACATCGGGGTATGTCCAATCAAAACTCCAAATTCACCCATCACACCTGGCGCAATAACTCCATCGACCATCCTGTCTAATACAATACCACGTGGAGTTACCAGTTCAACTTTGAATTTTTCAGCCATGAACTACTCCTGATCACGCCGTGGCGCTCGCCAGTTTCTCAGCCTTGACTCGAACCTCACTTAAATCACCTACCATGTAGAACGCCTGTTCCGGAAGGTCATCGCATTTACCTTCAACGATTTCTTTAAATCCCGCAACGGTATCGGCAATCTTTACATACTTGCCCGGCGTTCCGGTAAATTCCTGGGCAACGAAGAATGGTTGAGACAGGAACCGTTGAATCTTTCTGGCTCTGGTCACAACCAGTTTATCCTCCTCGGATAGTTCGTCCATACCCAAGATTGCAATAATATCCTGAAGATCCTTGTACCTTTGAAGGACTAACTGAATCTGCCGCGTGACATTGTAATGCTCTTCCCCTAAGACTCTAGGATCCAAAATCCGTGAAGTAGAGTCTAGAGGATCAACGGCCGGGTATATTCCCAACTCAGCCACCTGCCGGGAAAGAACCACGGTTCCATCCAAGTGAGCAAAAGTAGTAGCTGGAGCCGGGTCCGTCAAATCGTCAGCCGGCACGTAAATACACTCGACCGCTGTAATTGAGCCGTTTCTGGTCGAACATATTCGTTCCTGCAACTCGCCCATATCGGTTCCAAGAGTTGGCTGGTAGCCGACGGCGGAGGGCATTCGCCCGAGAAGCGCGGAGACCTCTGAACCAGCCTGAGTGAATCGGAAGATGTTATCAATGAAGAGCATAACATCTATTCCCTGCTCATCACGGAAATATTCGGCGACGGTTAGAGCAGTCAACGCCACTCTGGCTCTAGCCCCAGGGGGTTCATTCATCTGACCGTAAATCAACGCGGCACGATCAAGGACTCTTTCTCCCTCGGGTTTCTTTTGACCGGGAAGCACTCCGCCCATTTCAAGGTAAAGGTCATTCCCTTCACGAGACCTTTCGCCGACTCCCGCAAACACAGAGGTTCCACCAAACTGCTTGGCGATGTTGTTAATAATCTCCATCATGAAGACGGTCTTCCCAACGCCTGCGCCCCCAAAGAATCCTATCTTTCCACCCCTCATGAACGGAGCGATAAGGTCAACAACCTTGATTCCCGTCTCCTGAATAGAAATCTGTGTAATTTGTTCATCGAACGAAGGGGCAGGACGGTGAATAGGTCTCATGGCTTCGGCGCTAACGGGACCACCTTCATCGACGGGTCGACCGACCACATTAATAATCCTCCCAAGGACCGACTTGCCAACGGGAACTTGAATCGGAGAGCCTGTGTCTTTCACCGGCATTCCTCGCACAAGACCATCCGTCAAATCCATCGCAATGGTTCGCACAGTATTATCCCCAAGATGTTGAGCCACCTCAACAACCAGGTTATCCGGCTCACTGTTAATCGCAGGATTTGAAATCAGTAAGGCGTTATAAATCGCCGGAAGCTGATTCTCCGGAAATTCGACATCAACGACGGGGCCGATTACTTGAACGATTTTCCCTACACTCATTTTAGGATTTCCTCCTGAAACCATCTTCCTGATCTTTTTGAAACTTTGTATTGGAGAGACTACGGCTAACCTTTGAGCGCTTCGGCCCCGCCGACGATCTCCATCAACTCTGTTGTAATAGATTCCTGACGCTTTCGGTTCAGCTTTAACGTCAGTTTGTTAATCATCTCACCTGCGTTGGTAGTCGCAGCCTCCATCGCAGACATCCTAGCTCCGTGCTCACTCGCAACTGAATCTAGTAACCCTGTGAAAACTTGAACTTGAACATATTTAGGAAGAAGCTCTTCAAGTAACTCTTCCTCCGATGGTTCGTACAAATAAGCTTGCCGGGGCTTAGAACCTTCCTCATCAGGAACGATAGGCAGAAGTTTGCGAAGCGTAATTACCTGGGTAACCGCTGATCGAAAACTGTTGTATACCACGTAGACTTCCTGATATTCACCGGCTAGAAACTTCTCAGTGACAGTGGAAACAATTTGTCCGGCCAAGTCATAGCTTATGGTATTCATCACATTGTTAAATTTTTCGACTATCGTAACCTGGCGCCTGCGGAAGTAGTCATTACCTTTACGCCCTACCGTTAACAAATCAACCTGGACACTTTTCGCCTTCATTTCTTTTATGAAAGCCTCAGCTCGACGCTGGAGATTGGTATTGAATGCTCCACATAACCCGCGTTCAGCAGTCACCAATATCAGAAGAGCCTTTTGAGGCGGACGAGACTCAAGCATTTGATGAGCGTGGGTCCTCGCGGCCAAGGACATCATCACTTCACGCATTTTCTCAGAGAAGGGCCTGCCGGCTTTGATCGCCTCCTCAGCCCTACGCAGCTTGGCCGCCGCCACCATTTTCATGGCTTTGGTAATCTTCTGAGTATTCTTAACGCTGGCTATGCGTTTACGAATGTCTCGTAGACTTGCCATTTCGACCTCATTCCTTGCGGACTAAATCCGGATGTCAAACCAAATTAGGCTTTTTCCCACAGGCTAAACAAGAGACACAGACGGAGGATTGAACACTGCCTTGAACTCATCCAATATCTTCTTCATTTTTGATTCGAGTTCTGCAGATATGATCTTCTTTTCTCTTATTTCTGTCAAAATATCCGGATAGCTGTTTTCAATAAAGCTTAAGTACTGTCTCTCATATTCCGTCAACACTCTTACGTCGTATTCATCCACAAACCCATTGGTGGCTGCGAAAATGACAGCTATCTGCTTCTCAGCAGCCATTGGTTCATACTGTGGCTGCTTGAGTATTTCAACCAATCTTGTTCCTCTAGCCAACTGAGCCTGTGTGACTTTGTCCAAATCTGATCCAAATTGAGCAAAGGCTTCAAGTTCCCTGAACTGAGCCAAGTCGAGGCGCAATGTTCCTGCGACCTGTTTCATGGCCTTGATCTGAGCATTACCCCCAACTCGAGATACGCTCAAGCCAACGTTAATAGCGGGTCGAACACCGGAGTAGAAAAGGTCAGTCGACAGAAAGATCTGGCCGTCGGTAATCGAGATAACATTAGTGGGAATATAGGCAGAAACGTCACCCGCCTGAGTCTCGATAATGGGCAGAGCGGTAAGACTGCCTCCTCCATCAATGGTGTTGAGCTTTGCCGCTCTCTCGAGAAGTCTGGAGTGAAGATAGAAAACGTCACCCGGATAGGCTTCACGTCCGGGGGGCCTTCGAAGCAACAAAGACAACTGACGATAAGCGACTGCCTGTTTGGAAAGGTCATCGTATATAATCAGCGAATGCTGCCCATGGTCTCGATAATATTCACCCATTGTTACCCCGGAATACGGGGCAATATACTGCATAGGGGCCGGATCTGAAGCGGTAGCGGAAACGACGGTAGTATAATCCATTGCGCCAAAACGCTCTAAAGTCGCAACCACTTGAGCTACAGTCGAACGTTTTTGTCCAACAGCGACATAGATGCATTTCACATCACTGTCTTTTTGATTGATTATGGTGTCAATCGCAATCGCCGTTTTCCCTGTTTGACGGTCACCAATTATGAGTTCGCGTTGACCACGTCCGATTGGAATCATCGCGTCGATAGCCTTGATTCCAGTCTGAAGCGGTTCTTTAACTGGTTCCCTCTTGATTATGCCGGGAGCGACTACTTCGACCATTCTAAATTCGCTTGTGTCGACAGGCCCCTTCCCGTCAATCGGCTGGCCGAGGGAATCGACCACTCTTCCAAGCATTTCCTTGCCGACTGGAACCTGAACTATTCGGTTTGTCCTCTTGACGGTATCGCCTTCCTTTATGTGAACATCTTCACCAAGAATGGCGGCGCCAACGTTGTCGGCTTCCAGGTTTAGGACCATCCCCATGATCCCATGCGGGAACTCGAGGAGCTCGCCAGCCATGGCATTCTCTAGTCCGTGCAAACGGGCGATGCCATCTCCGACGCTAATCACTGTTCCGGTTTCACTGACTTCGACCTTCTTGTCGTAATCCTGAATCTGCTGTTTAATTATTTGACTGATTTCTTCGGCTCTGATTTGCATTGTCCCTATCCCTTCAGGCTTTCCTTAAGCTGGTTCAACTGAGTTCTAATGGTGCCATCAAAAACCATGTCCCCGACCCTGGCGACAAGTCCCCCTATAAGAAGAGGTTGTATTTTAGTGGTCACCAGGACTTTCTTGCCGCTTATTTTAGAAAGGGCTTCCGTCACTAAAGTCAGGTCGGATTCCCCCAAGGTCTCGGCGCTTATGACCTCACCTCTTGTAATTCCACGTATTTCATCAACGCTTGCTCGAAACGCCGTCTCTATTCCATTCAACTGATCTATTCGCTCTCGATCAACAAGGACGTTAATAAAGTTTTTAACCATGACATCCGCGCCTATTTTGTTCAGAATCTCCCCTGCGATTTTCTTCTTATCTTCCTTGGTGAAAACGGGGCTAGTTAGGACTTCCCTGAAGTCCTTGGATTCGGAAATGATTTCGGTCAAAGCTGACAGATCGCTGCCGTACTTGTCTAGGGCGTTTTTGTCCTGGCCGATTTCTAGAAGCGCTTTGGCATAACGTTTCGCTAGAGTGGTATCTATCACTTCATACCCCCAACTTTAACGAGGTAATCCTCGACGATACGCTTTCGATCATTTTCAGAGATCTTTTCACGAATCATTGTTTCAGCCATTTGAACCGCAAGGTCAACCGCTTCATTTTTGAGAGCTTCTCGCGCTTTCCGCACTTCCTGCTCAGCGGTTACTCTGGCCGACTCAACCATGGCGGAAGACATTCTCTCCGCGTTCGCCATGATCTTTTCACTGTCCCCTTCCGCTGACTTTTTCAACTCCACTCTCATCCGTTCAAGCTCTTGTTCCATGCCGGCGATTTTCTCTTTGTAATCAGCCAGCAACCTTAGAGCGGCTTCACGTTGTTCCAGAGCTTCCGCCAAATCTTTAACGATTTGCTCCTTTCTTTCGGAAAAGAAAGCAACCAAAGGCTTTTTTACAAAATAAACAAGGAGAGCGATCAGGGCTATCGTGTTTATAACTTTCCATGTTAACAACCACGAGTTCCAGACCGATTCCTCTCCTCCTCCGGCCGACGCTTGAGCAACGGTTGGCAAACCTAACAGACAGATAATGCCGAGAAAATTATAGAAAATCTTCTTCCATTCCATTAGATTGCCCTCCCTAGAATTTTCTCGGAAATGGATTTGGCTAGGAGGGCCATCTCACCCTTGAGAGCATTTCGCGCTTTCTCTGACTCCGCCTGAATAGACGCTCTCATTTCGTCTACTATGGTGGCTGCATTGACTCGCGCCTTATCAAGGATGTCGGCTTCACTTTTCTTGGCGGCCGCAAGCAACTCCGCTTTTTCTCTGGCAGCCACTTGCCTAGCCTCGACTAGCGCTTCCTGGTGTTTTTTCTCCTGCTCCAGAACCTCATTCTCCAATTGTCCCGCTTTGTCTCGATCGGCTTTGATCTTGGATTCTCTCTCACGGATCTTAGCCAAGATCGGCTTATACAACAGAGCATTGAGGAGGAGTAAGAGAATCAGGAAATTGATCAGCTGAATAAACAGAGTGAAATTTACATTTATCACTGCTTTGATCTCCTGATTCGAGAAGTTTTGCGCCCCACAAGCACGACTCATCCCCGGGTCACGCTGAAGGGAGCCTTAAAACTGATTTTTGGCAAGGATATTTTTTTGGGCCTAGACTTTAAATGCCATATTTTCTAACACCCCAACTAAGGGGTGTCAAGAAATTTTTCTATTAGTGACTTGGCCCTTGGAAGAGAATTACGGTTTCTGCTCAGTAGCGGATTCCTCACCTGATTCTTCGCTGGATATGTTGTCTGAGGGCTCAAAATTGGGTGGCCATGCCTGGGCTGATATCATTTCGACAGATTCCGGTTCAAGTTTTTTCTCATCCTTGCTGTCGATCAGCGCTGGCATCTCAGCTTGAAACGACGCCATCGAACACGTTCCTTCAAAAATGACGCCTTCTTCTATCACGAGACTCGGGGTCTTGAGATGTCCATAAACCTTAGCAGGTGGAAACAATTCAATTTTTCAGTTGCGGTGATATCCCCGTGAACCTCGCCGGACACCTTCAGGATATTTGAGTGGATCTCCGCGTGAACAATAGAATCAGCGCCGACCACGAGAGTCCCACGACTAATTATTTCTCCCTCGAAATACCCATCCAAATGAACTATCCCAGAGAACGACAGCTTACCTGCAAACTCTGTCTGGGAACCTAGAAATCCCGTTACTGCGTCACTCTTTGTTTTTCTGAATCGGAGCATTCGCCCTCCCTGTGATCCCGGCTAGATTGTCTCTGGTCGAAGGGCCGGTCAATCCTTCCTTAACACAGCCACAAATCAACTTCAAGAAATAATTGAAAATTGTTTCACTCCTTTCGATAACTTTTGGATAATTAGCCAATTGTCAACTGACCACTATTGCACTCAAGGAAAACAGGACGCTTTTCAGGTCAGGTATGAAAATCTTCGAGAACTGACAGAGGCCAGCACAGCAGTACACATAAAGGAAGACAGTAGCGACGAACCTCCATAACTCAAGAAACTCAAGGGAACCCCAACTACCGGCAAAACACCCATCACCATGCTAACATTAACTGTCACGTGCCAAAAAATTATTGAAACGCATCCTATCGACAACAATGTTCCAAAATCATCTCTTGATCTACTCGCTATGCCAAGCCCGCGAAGCATGAAAATCAGAAAAAGTATTAATACTAAAGATGAACCCAAAAATCCCCATTCTTCGGACAAAACGGCAAAGATGAAATCGGTGTGCTTAACAGGCAAGAACATCAACTGGTTCTGAGTGCCTTTGAGGAATCCCTTCCCAAACATTCCCCCAGAACCTATAGCTATCTGAGACTGAATAATCTGATATCCAGCGCCCAGAGGATCGTGATCAGGATTGAGAAATGTCAGGAGCCTCTTTTTTTGATAGTCCAGCAGAAAATATTGTGCGCCAAAATATAATATCGGAATACTGGCAAGCGCTAACCCAAATATCACTTTCCATAATTTCTTGCTCAATCCTACAAACAAAATCATGGAAAACGCTACAAGAATCAATACTACAGCAGTTCCCAGATCTGGCTGCGTTGCCACAAGAAATGCTGGAATTAGAGCATACGCCACATTCCTTAATAACTCCATCCAACCATCTATAGCGCCACGTTTCCTTTCGCTAAGGCTCCTAGCAAGGACTATCACTACGGCCAATTTTGCAAACTCTGAAGGCTGGAAACGCATCAAACCAAGGTCTATCCATCGTCTGGATCCAGCCGTTACTCTTCCGAAAACAGAAACTGAAATTAAAGCCAGCAGCAAAATAACGAAAATCCAGGTTCCCCAGCGCTCCAACATTCGATAATCAAGAAACGCAAACAGCGCAAGAAGAACCAGCCCCATACTTAACCAGGCGGTTTGCTTTATCACGAAGGATTTTCCAGTTGGCCCCATGGGAATTGTCGCACTGTAGATAAGCGCTATACCAGCTAAAGACAAGACAACGGCGTTCAGGGGCAAAAACCATTCAAATTGTGAAAGAGAACTCTTGAAAACACTCCCTAAATATGATGTTCCCACTTAAACCCTATCTCCCAAATTCTTTGGTTGCGCATACACATTTCGCCATTCATTCCTTTGGCTCCCCAGGATCAGGAAGTCCGTAATATCTGCAAATAATTTTTCTTGCTAAGGGCGCAGCGATTTTGCCCCCGCCTCCCCCGTGCTCTATGACAACCACTACCACGATCTTTCGAGGTTGATCGTCCACAAAAGCCGCAAACATAGCGTGAGTTCTCTCATGATAAGGCACATCTGTGGGAGACTTGGCTTTTTCCCGCGTGCTGACAACCTGAGAAGTCCCTGTTTTTGCCCTTATGTTCAGACCAGGAACTCGACATCTTTTTCCAGTCCCTGACCGATTCTCTACAACATCACGCATGGATTTTCTGATTAGGTCCCAATCCCGACTGTCGTGCCTTATGTTCAATCTCACCACGGGATTTTGTTCAAATATTACAGACCCATCAGGAGACCTGATTTGTTCGACAAGGAAAGGTCTCATAATATTTCCGCCATTAGCGAATGCGGCGGTCATAATCGCAAGTTGAATTGGAGTCGTTAAAGTATACCCCTGCCCTATTGCTATGGTTACGTTTTCTCCGTCTTTGATGAACGTCCCGTAATTTCTCTCTTTCCAGAAATTCGTTGGAATTAAACCTGGTAGTTCTTGCGAAAGCTCTAAACCCGTCGGTTTACCTAAACCAAAAAGCGACGCGTAATGAGCCATAGTGTCAGCCCCTAGACTTAAGCCGAGTTCGTAAAAAAACACGTCACAAGATTCCACCAAGGCTCTATGTAGATCAACTTTGCCGTGTCCCTGCTGGTTCCAGCATCTATAAACCTGACCGCCTACCTCCAATTCGCCAGGGCAAATGAATGTAGTGTCAGGTTTCACGAGGCCTTCTGAAAGAGCCGCAAAAGAAGTTACTAGCTTGAAAATGCTGCCTGGGGGATAGAGTCCCCTGATTGAACGATTTTCCAAAGGGCGTAGAGGATCTGAATTGATAGATTTCCAATCCTTTTCGGAAATCGAAGCTGAAAAAATATTAGAGTCAAATCCTGGTTTACTTACCATAGCCAGAATTTTGCCAGTATCCGGTTCCACTACCACAACAGAACCAGCCCGTTCAGTAAAAACATCCTCAACAAATTTTTGAAATGAGGCGTCCACGGCCAGTATGATGTTTGAGCCAGGTTTAGAGGGTCTCCTTGTAAGGCTTGCAAGACGCCTACCTTTGGCGTCAATCTCGATCTGCTCCCAACCCTCCTCGCCTCTAAGGTAAGTCTCATATTCCTTTTCTATACCGGTTTTTCCCACCAGATCACCAGGCCTGTACCCCACCCTGCCCAGTTTCTCCAGTTCCGAGCTTGATATCTCTCCGGTTGACCCTATGACGTGACAAAGCATCTTCCCGAATGGATATCGCCGCAGTGGCCTCGTATTCAGGGACACTCCCTTGACCGGGAGAGAACGACTTTTCAATATAGAGACTTCCTCCATGCTTAAATTTTCTTAATGGAAAAGGGCATGAATTTAGGCGATGAAAAGCTTTTGTCAATCATACTTCTCATTTTCTCAGGTGGATAGCCCAAGGGATCTGAATAATATTTGACCAGCATCGGCAAATCATTTAGCGCTCCAGGAATAACCGACAGTGAAAAACTCGGAACATTTTCAGCTAGGGGACAACCGTTTCTGTCAAGTATCATGCCTCGTGGGGGAGGAAGACGCAGCAGTCTGATTCTGTTCTCTATGGCCAGATCATCATAGGATTCTCCCTTGATCAGTTGAAGATTCCATAGGCGTATTAAAAGAAAGAGAATAAACAGACATGCTATAGTGGAAGAAACTATGACTCTTGATTTGTAATAGTCTTCAGGCACGCTATCACTGCGCAATTGAACCACTAGGTAGCTCCGACAATCCTAGAATAACCTTTCCATGCGTTGTCTAGCATCGGCTTCACTATAATCAGACCTAGAGATGTCAAAATAGTTTTTATCAAAACAATTTTTATCATCACTGGTTCAAATATGATCTGCCCTATAAACCATCTGCTTATGAATACCAGGCAAAAACAAAACAGGGAAATTAAGAGAGTGATAATGAGACTGGTTCCGAGACTTTCGACGTGAAAATTGTCTCTGACATAGGCGGAAAAAATAATTGCAGCCACATATATTGATGGGAATAGCCCCAAAGGAGCCCCTGACAGCAGATCTTGAGTCAAACCAAGCAAAAAGACTGAGATCAAGCTTGATAAATAGTCTCCATTCAACCCTGTCCAAACAACAACCAGTAATGTCAAATCCGGCTTGATTTCCATCGAAAATATGCTGTTCAGAATACAGCATTGGATCACTAGGCCTACCCAACCAGCGAAAAGGACAAACAGTAACTCTCTCAAGGGCTTTTCTCCAGACCCGGCTCCATGGAGAAACCTCCTTGGGTCCCCAAGATTACGACAACTTCTTCTATTTCAGAAATTTTTACGCCAGGTATTACTGTAGCTTCAACGAACAGGCCCTGTTCTGATGAACGTATGGAGTCTATCGTTCCAGCAACCATTCCTCTGGGGAAAATACCATCTAGTCCAGATGTTACAACTAAATCACCTTGTTTCAGTCTTACTTCCTTGTTCAAGTATTGAAGAATACATAGGTATGAATAGGATCCTGTGAGCAAACCGCGATCTCTAGTTCTTTCAACCCTGCAATCCACAGATATTTTCGGATCTGTAATCATAACAACTTGGGCCATAGCAGCAGAGGATCGGATGATTTTACCCACAATCCCTTCAGGCGCGGTGACCGCCATGTCCGGGAAAACGCCATCGTCGGTCCCCCTGTTTATCAAGATGGTTCTGAACAAACCTGAAGCGTCTTCTCCTATGATCTGGGCCACCAAAGTCGGATAGTCCAGCTTGCTTTTAAGAGTTAGTATCTTCTTCAACCTTTTGTTTTCAAGATCCTTTTCCTTAAGAGATAAAATCTCCATTCTCAACCGTCTAACTTCCTCATTCAAAAGCCGATTTTGACTCCCCAACCCCGACAAACCATAAATAAGAATGAAATATCTTGCCCACTTTGTTTTCAAAAAAGGTTACCGTTTGATCGATGGGTTTAAACGCCGAATACACGAAACCGGCAAATGTCCATCCCTGAGACCTTTCAAAGGATGAAAAGAGCAATATAATCCCCAAACTTAATAATAGAATGGCGGCGGTTATATCTCTTATTGATCGGAACATTACTACGAGGAAAAAGAAGTAATGAAAAATC
>FUWD013231927.1_pt1 | contig 12446 bp, 15 predicted proteins | sample 1063281 | NCBI WGS metagenome assembly FUWD01 (sample SAMEA79048168, study PRJEB19326) | metagenome | biome: marine
AATAAACAAAAGCTTAGGGACTAAACCAGCCATCTATTTCTTACCTCTCATTATGCGTACATCCAAAAAAGTACATTGAGGTCTTTGTCAGTTACCTCTGCTTCTTCTGGAGAAGCGTTTACCCATTGAGTACCATTATAGTATAGCAGATCTCCGCTGTTTGGAGCTGGTGTTGTTACGCCCTCAATCTCATTAAGAGTTAGTTGAGTGGTAAATTGCCATGCACCAATAGCTGCATCCCAAACGAAGTTTTCATATGTGTCTCCGTTTGCTGGACTTGCTGGAAAATTTAATGCCATAAAAATAATTCCTTTCGGCTATTCTATTATATCAAACTATTTTAAAACTTGTTAACCTTTATGTCTGAGAGTTGCCTGTGTAAGGGTATCTATTCTTAATTTCTTGCACTTTATCGAGCCAGAGTTGTTTTTCAACATCCCCTCTTTGATATTCAAAAAATAATGGATCTGACTCTTTTTGATAAGCAATCAATCTAAGACCTTGTATTTTTTTCTTTTCAAGATCTACACTTATAGTCGTCCAAGCATCAGTGATTTCTTTATATGTTGGCTCTTCGCTTTCGTCGAACCACCTTAGCGTTTCAAACCTATTGTCGTCCAGTGACCACTTAGCGTTAGGTCTAATTCTGCTAATAACTAGTGCTATGTCCACTATGCCCCCACCTCCATGACAGTGATTGTTGTAATGCCACGATAATCATCGGAATCGGTGCTTCTGTTAAAGAATAGGACACGACCCGGATCTTCGTTAGCGGCTTGAAGTTTGTAGGTTAGGGTATCTGTTGTATTTGGAGAATCTAAGAATGAAATGTTGAAATGAATGATGTCGGTCGCAGAAGACAGTTTTCCAACAAAGCTAGCATCTAGAACCAGTGCGTCCGTGGCCTGTGCAATTGGAACAATGTTTCTAACTAGGTTAAGGAAGACGTGTTGCGTGCTATCACTAACAGACATTAAACCAGAAACACTTATTAAAATTTTGCTGTTGACAGAATCTGGGGTAATGTTAACGGCCACTCCCGTGACATCTGCAAATGTTGCCCCGACCCCTACCGCATAATTGCCAGTAGAAAAAACATTAGTCTTAACTGTGGACTGAACTTGGAGAATTTTTCCACTTGTTTCCGAAACCCAGTTTGTTCCATTAAATCTAAGAACGTCTCCGGATGTTGGTGCAGCTACATTTACATTTGTCAAATCGTTGAGGGCATAGGCTAAAGTTTGATTAACCCATTGACCTGAAGAATATATCAATGAGTTGTCTTCTGTTGGTGATAAAATGACTACATCTGACGCGGAGGCAAGGGTAATATTGTTGTTAACCCAGTTGACACCGTCATAGATTAAAGACTGTTCTGCCAGCTGTCCCGCTATAAGAACATCCCCTAGCTCATTGATGTTTCTTGGGACATCTGCGTTGTACCAAGTGTTTATTGCAGAACTATAGGTTAGAACTTGATCGTCTTGTGGTGGAGTAATTGTGACATCTGTAAGATCTGCTAGGCCCTCGCCAAATGCTGGTCCGGTTGGACCGATTGGTCCTGTTGGACCTGTTGGACCACCCTCTGGGCCTGTGGGGCCTGTGGGACCTGTCACAAAAGAGGGTGCACCGATTGGACCTGTTGGACCTGTTGGACCACCTGGAGGGCCTACGGGTCCTTGTGGACCACCAAGCTGAACCCATTGTTCAGAATCTACATCTGCATAATAAACATAGGCCAAGCCGTCAATCGTTCTAAACCAGATATCACCACTTACAGCATCTTCTGGAGCGGTGGCGGAAGTTGTAAAATTACCAGTTCCGGAATTAAGATTAATCCATTTTTGAGTTTGAGCATTCCAGATTAAGGCTTCTCCACCTACTGGATTGCTAGTATCAACATCAGAAAGATCTGAAATAAATTCAAGGTTATCTATCCACTCCGTTATGTAGTTTATTTCCGATGCTTTTGCAAGAATCTGCCCAGTCGTACCTCCAGCGACAACGCCAGCACCTCTAAAGTTTCCAGCATTTACAAATTCATTAAGGGCAATAGAGTAAATCCAAAGATCATCTCCAATTACGTAAGCATCTCCGGGGTTTACAGTTATTGTTGGATCATTGGTGTCTGGTAGCAGGGAGGGATCGCTAAATTCTCCCTTTACTAAAACACCTTCTCCGGTCTCTCCCTGAATTCCTGTTGAACCAGTTGGCCCAGTTGGTCCGGTAGCTCCCGTTGGTCCCGTTGGTCCTGTAGCACCAACGGCACCATTGACACCGGCGGTTCCTTGTGCACCAGTTGGTCCGGTTGGCCCAGTTGGTCCAACCTCTGTAATCAATTCTGTCCAAAATTCATTTTCTGCTGGAATCTGTCCTGTGCTCGATTGCAAAGAAAGCCAAGCAGAATTTTCGTATTCAACTACAACTGGTGGTGCGTAAGTAACGCCTGCTTGCCAGGTACCCTGCCAATCAACACCAATTGGGCCGCGTTCGCCGTCTTCACCTCGTGGCCCTGTTGGGCCAAACTGATAGTCCAGCTCTAGCCATGTGCTAAACCCATCGCCAATTTTAACAAATCCGGTAGTAAGGTTTACTCCAACTTCTCCAGAAGCCAAAACAGGATTAGCGTCGTTCCATTGAGCCTCGGTACCCCGACGCTGTTGCATTCTGGTAAGGTTACTTGTCATTAAATCTCCATATAGACATATCTACTTAATATTATATCATTCTTTGGTTTGTTTTATTGTTTCTTCATATAGTTTTAGGTTTTCTTGAAGTCTTGTATTATTTGGCTCTATCTTTAAAGACTTTTTTCCAAACAATATAGCTTGTTTATAATCTCCTAAATGATAAGAAGATACCGCTACTAGATCAAAGGGGATGGAGCTCCAGGCAAAGTCTTCACACAAATACTCTAAAGGCTTCTCGGCTATTCTAGTAGCTTTCTTTGCGTGATTCAGACAATCTTTCCAACGATAGTTATCAAAGTAATAAAGGGCTAAGTCTACAAGGGGTTCTCTTCTGTCTGGAGTTTCTTTAGCTGCTTTTTTTAGCCACTTTTCTCTTTCTTCTGCCCCCAGGCATTTTGCAATATACCTCATTGCCGAAGATCTTTCTGGTCTCCAAGTTGCCGTGGGCAAGGCAAGGTATCTCTTTAACTCCTTGTATGCCTTTATGTATTTTTGGTTAAAGAATAATTCTCTTCCATAGTAGTAAGCATTACGATCATCCCAAGGATCTTCTTTGACAGCTAGCTCAAGCAAGGGTAGGTACTGAGATCTTGATTTGCTGTGATCTGGATGATGATGTATTTCAAATGGATACCACTCTTGGGTTTCTTCTATTCTGTCTGTGATTAAGACTTCATGTACCGGATGTTTCCATCGGTAATTAAACCTAGAATGAACTTTGTCTCCGTTATACTCTAAGCCAGGAATTGTTTCTTCTGTGTCTTTCCAAGACCAGGTGTACTTATATCTTGGACGAGTAATCCTATACTCGTGAGCTTTTTCAAGACTGCCTCTCCAATCTCCAACAAGAACTTCGTCCATGTCTAGTGCTATACAATAATCAATATCTGAAGAATAAAAGATAATGCTGTGTTGCGAGCAATATCAAATCGCCATGGGCTGACTTTAATTCGTATTACGCTAACACCTAAAGCTTTTGCCTTTTCAACGGTATCGTCAGAACTTCCGGTATCAGCAATCAGCAAATAATCTGCGTCCTTAACACTTTCAAACCAAGAATTTAAAAATTTTTCTTCATTCAATGCAATTGTGTAAACTGCTACCCTCATACCTTTTCCTAACTTAGTCTATTTCTACCCACTGGCCGCCGGTAAATTTTTTAGCAATACTCAATCCTACCCATCCATTAATTGTAGCATCGTATCTTTTATAGTCTGTGGGATTTCTGAAAGCTCTAGGATCTCTTTCGTATATGTTTACAACTTTGGGAATATACACTGAGTCCGACTCAGTAGCAATCTCGCTATCCCCCTCTTCATTTGTAGCAAAAACTCTGTATTGATAAGTTTTCTTTAATTCTATGATATCTTTTAATATAGAAGCTGTAGATGAAGAAATTACCTCCGTGCTCCCCCAAGCTGACCAGCTTGTAGTTCTAGCTGGGGCTTCTCTTCTTTCTATTGTGTAAGTAAGAACTGGGGCGCCATTGTCAGAAATTGGAGGAGTGATTGCTATAAGTATAGCCGTTCCAAACCTTAAGGCCAATACATTTTCAGGTGGATCTGGATTTCCAGGAATAAATACTGTTCCAGATGCTGAATAAGCACTAGAGCCTAGATTAGTGTTTGCTCTTCCTCGAAATTGATATGTAGATTCAGAATTAAGATTTGTATAAACCACAGTTCTGTCTGTAGTGTTTAAAGTTCTTGTGTCTCCCCAGATTCCAAACGTTACTCCTCCGTTTGTACTTTCTCTTTTTTGAGTGCTATAAGAAGTTATTGTTATTCCACTATCTAGAGGGGTGGATTCTCCAAGAACAACTTCGACGGTTCTTAAAGTTCTAGATATGTTTATTGATGGAGGAGTTGCAGCTAGTGCAATTGTTTGAGAGTTTGATTCTCTGTATCCACTTGAGCCTCCTGGGCCATTTGCTCTTACCCTAAACCGGTAGGTAGAACCTGGATTAAGATTCGAAGATGTTGTATTTCTTGAAGTGGTACCAGTAAGAATTCTTACCCAGCTGGTGTTGTTTTCAATTCTATCTACATCGTAGTTTGAAACACCAGCTCCTCCAGATGCGGCGTCCCAGCTAACTGCTATAGTTCTAAGTACGGGGGAATTTGCGGTTACTGTTGCTGGAGGGTTGGGAGCTCTAGGGATAGTTGGCAGTGCAAAGCTACCAGAAAGACTAGCCGAGCCAAAAACACTATAAGAGCCTGATGCATTCCAGTTAACGGTTTTGCTTCCATCGGAATTGTGATTAACAGTTATGTTTCTTTCATAAACTCTAAATGTTGTTCCGGCTGGTCTGTTGCGAAAATCAAGTGTGGAAAAAATTTGATCGCCCTGACCGTCTACGGTTGCACCAACCCTATTGGATGAGGTAAAGCTATAGGTTCCCAAACCTTGATTACTTCGAACATCAATAGAAAAGTTAACTGTCGATCGATTGTTTTGAGTGTCAGTACCGGTACTTCTTATATTAAATATAAAAGAAAAAGAGGGTCTGCCTGAAAATGTGGTTTCCGCCAATTACATCACCAGAACCAGAGGTCGCCATCCTGAAGACCGGTGGTGGGTTCGTTGGACTGAACATAAATTCCAATTGCAGCCTTCTGCTCTATTCTGGTTCTTCCGTCCTCAAGGTCTCCGTAAAGAACCCATAAGTTTGTTGCAATTTTAACAAGGGTAGCGGCAGACCAAGCTTGTCTTAGTTTGGTTCCTGGCGTAGCCTGCAAAACAACGGATGCGCTATTTGGAACAAAAGATGTTTGGCCACTATTCGATTGAATAATTCTTATACTAGTTCCAACGACAATGTTTGTATTTGGGTCGGCTACGTCTTGTGGTATTGCAATGCTGTTTGGCAAAGATCCGTTATTCATAAGAAGAATAGTATCTTCGTCATTCTTTGTTAAAGTGTAAAAATTTGAAACAATGGTCGGCTGTCTTACGGTTTTAAATCTAATTGCAGGGAAATATCTATTGTCTGCTTGAGTTTTCGTATAGTATCTGTCGTCATGAATATGTCCAGATGTTGCAAATGTTTGCCAAGTGCTCCAACCCAGAGCTCCAAAAAAAGCTCTCCAATAAGTTTGACCACCAGGGATACCGCCAACATGATATTCTTGATAAATGCTTGATCCGTCTTTTATTACTCTTAAAAGTCCTGCGTAAGCAAAGCCTATAGTGGGTGGTACTAGTGGGTAGTTTGAGCCGCTTGCTGCTTTAATATTTGTGTCTTGTGCATAAAACCCAGACTCTGTATAGTTGTTTAGGTTTGCATTAAGAGGAATTGTTTCTGGAATACCGCTAACTTTTTCATCTGTTAATTTTTGAAGATGTCCGGCTAGTGATTCGTCGTTTATATCTCCAAGCCCCGAACTACCCTCTCCATAATGATAAAGTCTTAACGCTGTTTGAATGTCAGCATTTTCATTTAATCGTGGTATGAGGGTGGGGAATGCTCCATTTTCTGCACCTATGTCTTGGGGCATTAAGAATCACCACCAAAGTTGCTAAAAATTTCATTTGGGTTTGCGAACCCCACTGTTAAATAAATAACAACCTTTTTGTTATTTATTAGTGACCAAGTGCCGCTGCTAAATTCAGCGGCTTCCATCCTTATTGGTAAAAAAAACGGAAACTCTGTTGAGCCATAAAAGCTAGTTGGATCGTTTGTATATGCATCCTCTACAACAACAGAAAGTGCTGCTGGGGCTGTAGCAGAAGAGGCATTGTTATTACTAGAGGTGACATCAATATTGCTGATTGTAGCACTTACGTTAAAGAATGCAAAAGAATCTAAATAGCTTTCAAAGGCTACATTTTCAATTCCAAGCTCTGTAAGGTTAATGAGTACGTTTCCTTCTCCGTTTAGAAATTCTACTACCTTGTTTATTTTGTAAACATCTTGTGTAAGTTTAAAAATTATTACCCAGCTTGTTTGTCCATCCTGGTTTACATATTGATAAGCTTGAAGATAGTTGTCTGAGGCTGGATCAGAATCTATAAAAATATCAAAAACTAGTGGAAAAGTTGGAAAGTCCCTATCTAGCTGTAAGTTGTTTGGATTTCCAAATCCATTGAATATAAGACTTCCCCGTGTTCCAGAAGCCCCGATATTCAGGTCTACGTCTAGCCTTGTTGGCCCACCCAAAACGGTAACTTCATCACTAGAAAGTATTACGTTTACCATTAAGACTCTCCGTCAATAATAGTAATAGTCCCGTCCATTGCCTCGTGCACTTCACAAACATAGAACAGTGTGGCTGGGGCGTTTTGTGCTACTTGCCAAGTAATTACACCCAAGTCACGAGTTCCGCTTGTTACTGTAACTCCTGTCGTATACTCATCTGCCGAGTCGTATGGCGCTGGAGATGTTTGAATTCTAAATGGGTGACCCGAAGCGTTAATCTCAAAGATATAACTTTCTCCTCTAACCAACGTAATGTTGTCTCCTGCCACCCCATCAATCAGGTAGGCGCTTGAGCCATCATTAGTAACAACAAAGTCTGGCTCTACTGTTAGTGGGTTGTCTGTTGTTGTAAATGGTGTGGTATTTGTAATAAGATTATCTAAAATGGAGTCGCCTGCGGAATTGGTTGGAAGAATAACAACGCTATAGCCTATATTTTCTTCTAAGCCAAAGAATATAGCGGATGTCGAAACTGTGGTAGTTAGTGAGTCTTGCAAGGCACTTCTTAAGGTTGCTTGATCTGAGGTAAATGGCAAAATTGCATATCTGTAAGCGCTTGGAGTACCGCCAGTAGTTGGAGCTGTCCAAGAAACGTTTAGTACAGAAGGTGTTGAACTATCTAGTGTTAGTGCTGTAGCACCGCCTGGTAGTTCTGGAACTGGGGCACTGCCTGGTTTAGTTACGTCTTGCGTAATAGTTAGGGTTCCCGTAAGAAGGGTATAGACAATGTCGTAGGGGGTTGAGGATTGGGCTGAGGTTTTTGCAATTTCAATATCGTAAACATAAGAAGTTGATGGACTCATCTTGAGGGCATCTTCTGGTCTTATGGCACAAACAATGTGAGTGTTTTCAGGAGACACTTGTGCGTATGCAAAAATTTGATTTTCTATATCGGCACCTCTAGTTGGAGCAATAGTAAATCTAGATGTTTGAAAAGTTTCAAGGCCGTCAAAAACATCTCCGGATGCATTTTTGGGGTAGACATTAAACTCTAGGGTATCCCCGTAGTAATAACTAATATTATATGTTCCTGGAAATGACATTTATCCTCCGTCACTAATTATATCACGAGCGTGATGTTTTTGTTTAAACTATCCAACCTGAATCCACTGACCAGAAGTATCGTCTACATAATAAACATATAATGATCCAGAGACACTCCTAAACCAAAAATCACCCTCTTCTGGTTCCGTAGGTGCTGTTTCTGAGACTGTCGTAGATGAAACAGGAAGAATTGGTGCATTAATCCATCTATCACCAAATGAGCTGTAAACCAAGACCTCACCGTCTAATGGCTCATATATTTCAACATCTTGAATGTTTGATAAAGAATCTGCGCCTAAGCCGACTGGTCCAGTGGCACCAGTTGGTCCTGTGGGACCTGCAATCGTTGAGTCTAATCCAGAAGCTCCTGTCGGACCCGTAGGCCCTATCTCTCCAAATAATCCCGTTGGTCCTGTTGATCCTGTTGGTCCTGTAGATCCCGTAGGACCAATAGCCGTAGACTGAGCGCCGGTCGGTCCAGTGGGGCCGGTTGACCCTTGAGGGCCTAGCGATCCAGTAGGTCCTGGAATAGTCGAGTCTGCACCCGTTGGGCCTGTTGGACCGATTGCTCCGGTGTCTCCCTTTTCTCCCTGTGCTCCAATATCTCCAGTTCTGGCAAAGGTTAAAATTACGGCGGTATCTTGAGAAAAATCAGTTACAAGTCCGTCAATATAAGAAATTGGAATTGAAAAGAAGTTTGTGTTATCTATAATTGATCCAGTAATAGCAAGAATAGCAAAAGCTTCTGGCCTTGTGTTTTGATAAATTTTAACGTGACCCTTAATTGGACTGGTAGAGTCGTCAATAGTTCTTATAAACTGAGATACATTAACTTGATCGATAGTCAGATTGTTAAAGACATTACCGTTGCATTGCTCATTATGTTTGCGTAAACCTTACCCGGCCATCTCCTGGATTAGATTCTTGTTCTACGATGTCGAAACGATATTCAAAACTTGCACCACCAAAACTACCAGCTGGCCCCGTGGAACCTGTCGACCCCATAGGACCTGTAACGTTTGAGTCGAGCCCACGAGCACCTGTTGGTCCTATGGGTCCTTGAGATCCCGTAGGACCGATTACTGTTGACGCAGCGCCAATTGGTCCAGTTTCTCCCTGAGGTCCTCTTTGTCCCGTTTGCCCAAGGGGACCTGTTGGTCCAAGTTGTCCTTGAATACCTCTAGGACCTGTAGCCCCAGTGGGGCCGCTTGATCCAGAAACTCCCTGGTCTCCTTTAAGTCCTGTGTTACCTTTTAATCCCTGTGGTCCGGTAATCCCCTGGGCGCCCCTTGAGCCGGTAGGTCCTTGTGGTCCCGTGGCTCCAGCTGGTCCAACAGAACCCGTATCCCCCTTGTCCCCCTTGATTCCAGAAGGACCCTGTCCACCCTGAGGTCCTATAGGCCCTGTTGGTCCTGTGCTTCCAAAACCAATATCTCCCTTTGCTCCTGTGGGTCCAGTTGCTCCAAGGTTTCCCTGAACTCCCTGAACTCCTTGAACTCCTGTAGGGCCTATACTGCCCTGAGATCCTGTTGGTCCGATGACAGTAGATGCGGCTCCTGTAGGTCCAACAATTCCCTGTGGTCCTGTAGGGCCAGTGGCACCAAGTGGGCCTGTGGGTCCTGCAATCCCGGTTCCGAGCGGTATTGCTTTTACAATAGCTGGAGAATCTTGAGCTATTACTTTAACAATTAATTCTCTAGGGGAGGTAAAAACCTTTACTACCTGCACTATGCATCGCTTCCAGTTATGTCTCCTATTACTGAAACAATTCCAATTACTGGAGTCCAAACAATATTTGTATCAATAGTTACTTGTAAATCAAAGTCTAATTGTGCAACTAGATCATTAACTCCATTGCCCCATTGAACACTAACTTCTGGGGTAGCGGTGATAGTTGCAAAACCATCAGAACCAGTTACGTCAAGAGTAAAATATTCATTAGTTCTTTTATTATGAACTGTACAAAGATATGTCCATGTTGATGTATCATAAGGATTAGCTTCGCTACGGTCATAGAATTCTACTCTTAAAACAGAAGTATCTCCTCTTACAACATCCCATTTAATATAGGCAGGATTAGCTCCAAAGTTATCAGACATAGTAATTCAATTATACACTAATTAAATAAAACTAGCACCCAAGGCGGTGGGTATGAGAGAGACGACCTTGAGTGCTAGCTCTTAAATTATAACATATCAAGAGATTAAATATTTGTTATACTTTTGTTATCTAATTATCATCAAACTGGCTTGTGCTAAGTTCAAAAGTATGGTATTTTATTATTAAAAATAAATAAGATATAAGTATATATAAGTTATAAGTATATAAGATATAAGATATATATATATACTATATATATAGGGAAAACTTAATTGTTAATATCTTTTTCAATTTGATCCAGATGTTCTTCAATCTTATCAAATTCCTGTAGATGCTTTTTAATCTCTTTGAAGTTTACCTCGCCTGACTCTAAACGAGTATCAATTTCTTCGATCTTGACCTCAATTCTATGCACGGCATCCTTTATTGATGATCCACCGTTATTACTAAGTTCACCATCAATTTTGTTTAATCTTTCCATGACCCCCGGAACCTTTTCTCTACCTACCCGGGCCTCCGAACCTTTCCAATCATCCATAAAGTCGTCTACTTGACTAAAGAGATTCTTCATTGATCTGATAACGGGAACAATTACTTTGTGAATTAATACCCAGGAACCCAAAACAGTAACAATGGCTCCGGCCACTTGAACAAAAAACAATTGGGAGGGATCGAGGGGTTCCATAACTATCTAATTATAACAACCTTTTGTGGATAACGTGTGCATAAGTTGTTAATAATTAAATGATTTTGAGCTCGCCGCCGGTAGGTCGTTCAAAAATAATACGCTTTTAAGTTTCGCGTGGATAGAGAACCCAACGAACATCTATGCCCTAATATCCCTAAATATCCACAGTATCAACGATATCCTAAGATAACAGTATGGTAACGGTTAATATCCGCTTTCTGGATAATATCCTCCAAAGAGTAGATTGTATAAGGTATATGGGCACTGTGTTCGAGTATTCTGGCATTTGCGGATATGGGGGATAGGTGATAGAGTTTTGTTATATGAAGTACTATGATCAATGAAGATTAATTGATCAAGAACGACTTCGTCGTTGGACATACCCTCGAAATTATATGCTAAACTATTATTATGAAGGATAATGGAGACGTAGAGTTTAAAGATCTTTTTGACATTAAACAACCTAGAACTCCTAAAGATCTTATTGAAGAAAGATTAGCCATTTGTAATGCTTGTCCAGCATTTAATAAAAGATTACAGAAATGTAACAAGTGTGGTTGCTTTATGAAATTAAAGACTACCTTGCAACAAGCTAAGTGTCCGATTGACAAGTGGTAAGATAGTGGATTTGGATTATCTTGAGAAGTATGGTAACATTTGGGATGACGTTTGGTTGATACCAAAAGAAGAGAGAGACAGTGAAACAGCATCAGGACAAGGACTGGCTACAGAGTCAGATTGATTTAGGCAAGACCTCTAAGGTTATTGCTAATGAGAATAATATCTCACATAAGCTTGTGGAGATCTACCTTCGCAAATATGAAATTCCATTTACACCGAGAGAGAGAGTATAATGACTTGAAAAGTAGAAACAGAAAAGATCAGAAAGACTCTAAGTCTATGTACACATATGCAGTCAGCATGATTGTTAGTGTGTTTGCTGAAGATGAAGAGAAAGCTAAGCTATCGCTTAATGAAAATGGTGGATTTGTATCCCACAGAAATATTGAGCTAAAAGATACGTGCGCAATTTTCAATCCAGAAGATAAAGATTAATAATATAAATAAGAATATATAATGATTGGATTGTGTTTAAGTTGAAAATTTTGTCGATACTGTTTATGTTTTTGCTAGTACCCCAAACTCTTTTGGGTCTCATTAGCTACACGGAGCTGTCTCCTGCATATTCAGAACCAATGACAACAGAGACACAAACTTTAAAAACTATTGGCTTAGAGCCTACTGTAGAGCGTGAGAGCTGGTGGTTAGATATTCAATACCCCGTCAATAATTACGAGAACACTAGCAGTGGCTATGGTTGGAGAGATGTTGATGGCTGCAGTCGTTGTTCAGAGTTTCATAAAGGCTTAGACTTTACTCCAGGAGTTGGATCGCCAGTTTATGCGATCATGGATGGAGTCGTGTCACAGGTCGAATCTAGTGGTGGATATGGAGTTCATGTCATTATTACCCACAAATATATACCAGAGCGTGTATATACCACAGTTTATGCTCATTTGCAAGTCTCAAATGTAACAAATAGGTTACAATTAGATAACAATATTGTAAAAGGTGATCTCATTGGCTATGTTGGAGACACAGGACTGTCTACAGGGCCACATTTACACTTTGAAGTCAGGAAGAATGGTAGATTTCTGGATCCCGTTGCATTTTTTGCTAGACATATTCGAGATTAACAAAATCTGAAAAAATATTTTAAACCAAT
>FUWD012823874.1_pt1 | contig 12445 bp, 26 predicted proteins | sample 1063281 | NCBI WGS metagenome assembly FUWD01 (sample SAMEA79048168, study PRJEB19326) | metagenome | biome: marine
CATATGAATATTCTTCCATGACCATACCTCCTTGAAATAATTTTACAATTCACCCACCATTTCACATAATTATGAAAGGTGTTAAATTGTATTTTATTCATTGAGTAATATATATTGATTTAAAAAGAATAAGTAATATTTATTAATGCGGAGTAGTACACTATAAGCGTTGATCAGATCGTCACCTCAGCGTACTCCCCGACTTCCCGTCTATCCGGGCCGTTTCTTTATGATATTCTATTCCGTTCATAATCACACAATTTTTTTATAAATTTTTCTAAACGAAATAAGGGTTCTTTTGCCCACATTGATTCACAACAAAGCATAATTGTTTGTTCAAGTTCCCTATCTGTAACAAGTTTTTTATTTTGATTTTCAACAATAATTTTAACTAAATCATTTAATCTTATTTTTTTGTATTCCTCTAATTATTTTTCTTGCTTCTTTTTTAAAAAATGATCTCACTCTATTTAAACCAGAATCAATAAAACCATTTTTTATTTGTTGAAATATTAGTTCCTAAAAAAGTTTTTATCCAATAATAAGTTCTTTGGTATTTTGGTATAATTTATATACCTCAGATTAATAAAATTGTTAAAATATATTAAAAATTCCATGAAATTGTGGTGGTGCATCAATATGTCTTATTAATGAATGGTCTCTCATATTTTTCAATTGCTCAACCATTTTTTCAAATTCACCATCTCCCATATCATAAAAATATACATATCCTTTATTTTTATATACCCCTGTTAATATAATTGTATTATTTCCCCTAAATCCTAAATCTGCATCTACTCTGGTATATTCTTTAAGATCAGCAATTCTATTATTAACAAAATTTTTATGATTAATAATTTGTGTTTTTAACGATTCAATTTCCATTTCTAAAACAGTTATACCAATCTTTTTTTTAATCCATTTTAACATTTTCATTTATCCTCAAAATAAATTAATTAACTATATTCACCAATAATTATTTTAATAACCAAAATATATCGAAATATTAAAAATGGCACAATTCTGTATAATACCACTAGATAAAATGTATTATTGGTATTGGGATCATATCGATCCGTGAAAGATTATGGCAGCGCTACCATTTTTACCTTCATCGACCTCACTCCATGCGGGGCTGTCACCCTCATCGGCTCATTTTTCCAAATGATTCTATCTTCGTTTCACAAGTCGTTTTGCAGTTGTTAATTCACAGCACAACCCAATAACACAAACCTTCAATTTTTACATTCTATCTTCCAATAATTTCATAAATTGTTCTGCTTTGCTATATGTACCAAATCGAAAATTTATTCGTTTGTTAAATTTATCATCAATACAACTAACACAAAAACTATACCAACAACTTTCATCTACAAATAATTCCCATTCTATTCCTAGTTTGTCTGTTACTTTTTTTAATTCAATATATGATATTAATTCACTACCACATTCACAACGAAAAACATTATCAATTGGAGGCAAATCCAATTCTTGTAATTTTTTACATTTTATGCATTCAAAATTAGTCATAATTATTCCTCATTTTATATTAAAATTTATATTTAAAGGAAAAAATTCAAAATCATTTTATTTATCATTTTTATCTAAAAAATTTATAATAAAAGTAGCACTATCTTTACATTGAGTTTTAGCGCCTAAAGTTGTAGGAGTTCTATAAAATAATACTGATGATAATCCATTATTTTTATTACAAGATTGTTCAATTAATTGAAGTTGTGATGGTGTTATTAAAATATCATGTTTTTGGTATAGTCCATAATATGAAAAAATTAGACATAAAAATACACTTATAATTATAAATATTATAACAGAAATTAAATCCTTCATTTAAATTTCACCTTTATTTTAACTTTTATCGTAATATCATTTTCTATGTTTTTTGACAAAAATAATTATCAACATCTTCAATCAAAATTAATTGATTATCTTTATCATTTTTAATTGAACAATCAGAACATATTTTTATTTCATCCATACTTTCTTTTTTAAGTTTAGCTCTGATATTAGTTCCATCTTTTTTATGATAAGTTGATGAACTTAACGTTCGGTCATTATATTTTCTATATCTAGCTTTCATTATTTTTACCATTTAAAATTTATTGGGTATTGGTAATTCCCACCACATTGATATTTCATATTGATTATAATTTTCAAGATAAAAACTATTAGTTTCATATTCATCTTCATCAACTGTAAACCGTAATGTATCAACGGCAAAAAATGGTTTCTTTGAAAGACCAAAATAAAATAAATACTCACCTTCTTTATCAGGCATTTTAATTTGCATAAATATCCCCTATAATAACTTATCAATTCGTTCAAGTAATTTCCCAGTTGTTAGTATAATTTCCCATTGAGTATTATCCATATAAAATTCTCCATAATTATCATGTTTTAACTCAGCTTCATCATGAGCCTTTTGTATGGTTTCCCTACAATCTTTTAAAATTTTTACACATTCTACATAATCCATAATTTTTATACCAATAATTTATATCTTATGTTAAAAAATTATCCAACCCTTTTAAAAAAATTTTTAATTTTTTCAAGAATTCTTATATATAATTTTTCTTTGATTATATACTTGCATCCAGTACAATTAATTATATTATTATTTTTAATAGATAAAAGTAATTGACCACAAAAACTAATTTTTTCATGATCTTTATAAGTTTTTAAACTACAACAACATGGAATTGATAATGCATATAAATTTTCATTCATAATAGATATTCTCCTTTTTTAAAAATTTAAAAATGGATTATTAATAATTACTCATTATTTTCTCCTTAATTTTAACAATCATTCACTGAGGTTCTCCCCAGTCCTCCATTCCTTTTTTTACTCCTTCAGAGGTCTCATACTTAAATGCAACCACTTCTAAATTTTTATTTACAACTAATTCATTTGAATTATCACCATATGGCTGGTGATCCGTTTCCTCGATATATCTAGATATGGCATTTGCCTGTTCTTCTGTAGGCAAATCAGCAAGTGCAACATACTTTTTTTTATTACACTCAAAATAATATACCGCCTGCCATAGCGGGACTTCAATATATTGTCCACTAACATTCATCCCAGACATTCTAGCAACACTAATCCCAGAATCCATCTTTGATGTAGACACATATGATGTAGTGCCAAATCCATGAAAATTAGTTACAAAAATAGTAACCATCTGAAACCAATACAATGATTCTAACATAATATTCTCCTTTATCGGAATATTCGATAATAAAATTTTGATATTTATCATAGAGTAATATATTGATTTTAAAAAAATAAAGAATAATTTTTTTACTATAAAAAATGGTGCCTCAAGCAGGATTCGAACCTACGACCGATCGGTTATGAGCCGATGGCTCTGCCAGCTGAGCTATTGAGGCATTATTTACAATTAATTTTTTTAATATATGTTCTTTGTCATTTTTATAAAATCTTTTATGTAAACTATAAATTATGCATAAACATTATATCCTTTATACATAGAAGTAAGAATTGTCATCCTCATTCTGTTCTTATTACATTTATGTTAAAACCCAAAATAATTTTTTTATTTTCACATTCATATAAGTTTTTATAATAAAATCGGTTTATTTACACCCAGTATTACAAAATCCTATTAGTGAAACACTTTCTTGTAATTCATCTATAATTGTATTTAATTTTTCAATATTCATATCCATAACTAGCCTTTGGTTCTCCATACTTATTTTAGTTTCTAATAGTTCATTAAAAAGTTTTGAATCAGCATCTTCTTGAGATAGTGAATACATATCTTTTGAAGTACGAGCTATTTTTCCGTTTTGGTATTTAACAACATAAGTTGGTATTGATGCTCCTACACAAATAGATTCTTCTATAACTTTTATTTTTTGTCTTTGTATTTCTGGTTTAATATTTTCAAAATTAATATTTGTATCATATAAATAAAAATCAACAAAATGACGAAGGATTGTATCATTTAAATTCATTATAATATTCCTTATTCACTATAATTTTTTTAATAAAAAAATCTCCATATGATATATATCATATGGAGATTTTATTGTTATCCAATTTATCTATTTTAAAATTATTATTTAAATTTTATAGAACGATCATTATGTAACCTATCTTTTGAAGATTTATTAATAACTTTAATAATATCCATATTATTCTACCATTCTTTTTGAAAAAACATGAATACAATCAATTCTAAATGGTGTTGCCGCCTTATCTGCTTCTGGTTTTGATTTATAAAAATATACTTTTCCATTTTCATAAATATTCAACCATCCTTCAATGATTTTTTTTACATTTTTCATTGGTGCAGGTGGGGCAATGATATTTGGATTATTCCAGTAAAGTGATGGATATTTGTCTGTGGGTCTGAAATTTCCATTGATGGTATACCATAAAAATTCAATCGTAGAATCCCCAGTAGTAATTATGGGGAACATACCATCTCTTATTTTACTAATGACACAATCACCGCATTGAATTGACCATACCTTATCACCAACTTTTGCATTTGAAAAATCACATATATTCCGTTCCATTTCATTGTATTCTCTTATAATATCCAATTCACTTACAATGTTTAAATTGGGTAAGTCATATTGACATTCTCCGTGTTTTGTAAATGTTATACAATTTTCCTTGTCAATAAAACTATATAAACTATTTGTATTTGAGCCAGGTTTTATATCAATCTCTCCTGTTATATTACCATTTTTCAAAATATATCTTTTACCTTCTTGAATTTCCATTTTATTTTGCTTTTGGAAGTGGGATTCACTTACAATATCAAGTTCATGTTTTACTTTACATGCATACTCGCCGTTTAAATTCCATATATAACCATTTTCAAGAGAATCCACGCCCGAGGTCAGACCAGTAAGAGGATTTATTTGAGTAATTTTCACTACTATCCCGTTTCTTAAAATATACCTTTTACCTTCTTTAATTTCCATAATTATTCGCCTTTTTAATTATTATTCTCGAATTGCTATCTGTGCTATTGAGATATGTCTTTTAAACTAGCTTTTGTTTTTATGCTTCAACATAGCTATATAATATACAATGTCTGTATATAAGAGCGTCCTCGGTAGTGCGAATTCTGGATTCTAACATTTATCATTCCTTATTTTCAGTAAAGTTAATAATTAAGTCCTGTTGGCTGCCTTACTTTAGTTTCCATTTTTAACCTTTTAATTTGTTGGATTGAAAAAATTGATTGTAGTTAAAATCGTTACCATTGACCTTAATTACTTTAAATCCATTATCAACAATCGGGATTTCTTGGAGTCCTCTTAACTTGGAAATCTCTAACGGCTTAGTAGCAGTAATTGAATAAAATGTTACCGCAGAAACTTCGACATCAAATACCAAGCCAAACATATCCTTGATAGTAACAGTGTCGCCTTTCTTAATCGGTAAATCAGTTTTTAAATGTTTAAGGGCCGGCATATCATATCCTAAAAATTTTAAGAATTAAATTTTATAGATCTAACATTTTGTAATCTATCCTTTGCAGATTTATTGATAATTTTAACAATGTCCATTATAACAATATATCTTTGATCTTCAGAAATTCCTTCATTTTTTAATGTTTGTATAATAATTTCTCTGATTAAAACATATAAATCAATGGCGCTTTGTTTTGTCATTGGATCTAGATTTAATATATCAATTTGCTTTCTTACAAATAAATTATATTCTTCTATTGAGGTTACATTATTATTATCATTATTTAAAGAAATCAATTCATTTGTAACCATATATGCTGGAATAATTGAATTTGGTTTTTCATTCATAGCCATTCCAACCGCTAATTGCATAGTAGCTTTTTCAACTGGATCAATTTTTCCATTTCCAATCGTAGATTGTATATTTACTTGATTACATGAGGATAAAGTAAACATAAAACCAATTAATACCAAAAATAAATTTTTCATGTTTTTTCACCATTTAATTTTTAAAATTATTTACATAAACCTTTACGGTATTTCCATGGTTCACATTTATCATTATTTGTTTTCCAAATTCCTAATTTATTTTTCATGGATTCATTTTGCATTATATCAATTCGTTTATTTGAATAACCAATATAACTCCAGGCATATCCTTCTTTGACTAATTTTTCATTTATGTTTTCATTGTTATAAATAATTACACAAACATTTCTATTATACAAATCTTTTTTGTTACAATAAGCGATAACTTTTTTTCCAAAAATAAGATCATGTAAATATAATTGAGAAATAATGCCATCATCTTGTTTCATTTCAGGAGCATCAATCCATTTTAATCGAATCTTATTTACATTATCTATATAAATCGTATCTCCATCAATAACTTTAGTTACATGACCTTCAATATTTTGTGCATAAGCATTACTTGATAAAATAATAAAACTTAATAAACATAAAATTATTTTCATTTTTATACCCTATTTTTTAAATTTATCTGAAATCTTTTCAAACACTGAATCATAAATATTAATGTTTAATTTTTCACATATAAGATCTATAATCTTTTTTAGTTTTTTATTTTCTTCTTTATAATTATATCCATCAGTTTCTACTTTTTTATCATTATTTTCAAAAGTATCTTTATTCAAATCATAAATATTTGTTGGATGGTCTTTCAATAATTGTAATGCAATTTCTGGATTATTATAAACAAATCTACTGCCAACATAACATGTTTGACATACTTTTTTGCCAAAACTATTTCTTTTTACAGATACAGTTTGTTTACACATTTCACAAATTGTTTTTGGTTTAGAATTTTCTTCAATAGTTTTATCATTTTGATCAGACGATGAAGAATTTAATTTATTTTTTAATTCAACCAATTCAATATTTTCCATTTTTCCACCCTCTTCGGTTTTATTTAAAATATTTAACTCTGGAGGAAATTCTTTTCCATCACAAATTTTACATTTTTCAATATATGGGTTAAGTTTTTTATTATTTATCCATTTTCCTTTTTTACAATGATAATCACACATGTTTTTGAATGTTTCTAAAAACATACATGTTATTTTACCCATTGTAATTGGACAAACAGTATTATAAATATTAATTTTACTTAAGTTAATATTAAGCATCATATTTTAAATATGTGGTAAAATTCCAAGAATTGAATAAAATTCAGCTGCGCATTTTTCATGTGTCATCAAATCCCCATACGCAGAACTTACGAAACATTTATCTACATAAAAACAAACCATTACGCCTTCAGTAACACCTCGTTTAATAGCATTATAGTGATCTACAATTTCTTGAGACATAAATCCACAATAATTTCTAACATCTTGAATCTTTCCATCTGTAAAACCTAATTTTACAGCTTTTTCATGAATATCATAAATAAGCTTATCCAAATCATTTAAATTAGCATCACAAATAATACCGATATACAAAGGCCATCCCATCATTTGATATTTTCTAACAATCAATGGGGACCAATTTTTATCCAATAATCTCGTTGATGTGGTGCTATCATCTCGGCACATTCCGTTATTTGCAGTTCCGCCAGTATTAATATTATCCCAATTAACTTTTTTAACTTCACTTTTAGCAACCATTTTTAATTCTCCTTTTACTTTATTTTATTAATATGATCAAAGCAATCTTCAATCGTTATAAAAAATTTATTCGTATGATAAGATAACCATATGTCATTCCACATATCATTTTGTGGATTAATAACATAAATTTTTTTTCCTAAAATTTTTGCATACACTAATTCCATCATTGTGCCAGTCGTAATTTTTTCAATATATGCAACAACCGCAGAGCATTTTTTGATTAATTGAAGATCTCTACTAACAATATTTTCAATTTCATCATAACTTCGTATCTTTTTTATAGCTTTTAAAACATCATCATCATTTTTTATATTAGCATCAAAATCATTATTATTAAATGGATCTATTAAAATTATATTAAGGTTATTATTTTCAACATATTTTTTTACATCATCTCTATATGAGTATAATGAAATCGTACCCCCCAAATAAATTGTTTTTTGTTTTGGTTTAAATAATCCTAAAATTAAACTAATAGCATCAAAAACTTTTGATATATTTTTCATGGCATGTCATATGGAAATTTAATCCAACAATTTTCCATTTTTTCAATAAAATTATATTTTGGCATATCTTTTAAATTTGAAGTTAAACCTTTATCAATTAACACATAACTAAAAATTTCATTTTTTATATTGCATTCTTTTTGTAAATATTTATAGACATATTTCAATGTATTTCCTGAGTCAACTAAATCATCAATTAAAATTATTTCACAATCATCATTATAAATTGACAATGGTAATGGCTGATAAACTTGAAATTTTCCTTGCTCATTATTTTCATTATAACTTTTTATTCCCAAAGTTAAAAAATTAATTTTCAAATAATCTGAAATAATAATTGCTGGAATTAAACCACCGCGAGCAATTGCTACTATTATAATTTTATTCAAATCTTGAAAATCATCCTTTATATTTTTAGCCGTTTCAATACATAGATCTAAATAATGAGTTATTTCTATTAGTTTTTCCATAAATTATAGATCTCCATATCCACTAAAAATATTATCAGTAATATTAAAATAGTCTAATAAACCCAATACCATTTCTTTTGTATAACCAATCAATGGACATTCTATCTTGACTTTATATGGACCAGCAATTTGAAAAAGTTCATTCATTTTAACTATATATTCCTGGTAACAATCTGGAAATAAATTCAATCGATCTGACCAGTCACAACCAATCCAAATTGTTGGAATTTTATTATTTTCGGCTATCGAAAAAGCCATTGAAAGAAACATTGTATTTCTTCCAGGAACATACATTGGGTGAACTTTACCACTTTCATTCTTTTCCCCATTTCCAGTTAAACCACTATTAATTGGGATATGTAATTCACATTTTACATAATTCCATCTATTTTCCTTACAATGTTTTTCTGCAGCTTTTACTTCGTCAATATGTAATTGACCATAATCAATTAACAATAGTAAAAATTTTTTATTCAACATTTCAGCAATTGTAACCATTAATCGACTATCCGCTCCACCACTATACAAAATAACTAAATCATACTTTTTCATCATTCTTTTCCTTTTCAGATTTTAATAACATCCATTGAGTTTTTCGCCTTTGAAAAATTAAGGGTAATTTTTAATTTTTCGCTCATAATCAATTTAACTAGTTCTTGATAATGTTCATAATCTTGTGGAATATCAATTCCATACAATCCATTTAAATTTTTCAATGTTTTCATAGATGGTTTTTTTGATAAAAATTCTTTCACTTTTTTCATAAATTATTCACCAATTTTATAGAAAAATAACTTTAAAATTTTGTGGAGCATTTAAAGGATTTTTTATTGTCATGGATAATGTTGCTATATTTATTCCTCCAGAATTATCTGTTATTTTTAAAGTTATGGTATATTCACCATCTGATAAATAAATATGACTAATAGGAGTATCACCCATTAAAGTTTCATTTTTACCATCTCCAAAATTCCACTCATATTTAGAAATGGTGCCATCGAAATCAATAGACCCAGCTGCAGTTAGTAAAATATTATTATAAATGGAACCCTGTGTATGAGATATCACAGCATTTGGCAAAAAATTATTATTTTCAACATTATTTGGAACTGATAAAGTATATGGTGCAGACAATGAGCTTTCATTTTTATTTATATCAAAAGCTTTCATAGTAAAAGATTCAGTTGTTCCTGGGGTTATTTCAACATTTAAATCAACAGATAATGCTTTTGGGTCATTTACAATATGCAATTGTTTTCCATTTTGATAAAGAATATAACCTGCTAAATCTTTTATGGTTATATCATATTCCCATTCAAAATTAATTTGTTTATTCACGCCCGCTGAAGATAATGATGGAAAAATTACAATCAATATAAAAATATAAAAATAATGTAAAAATTTCATAACTAATCTCCATATTTTTTAATTGTTCATTAAATTATTCAACTCAACTTTTAGTGGTTTCATCAAATCTATCATTTGTGGATCAGCACCCCCACCACATCTTAATGAAAATATTAAATCCCATTCGTATTTTGAAGCGGTCATAACTATAACAGTTTTTGCAGAATGAGGCAAAACAATTCTACTTGTTTGAGGATTATTATTTTTAATCAAATCAGAATAATATTTTTCGGATGATTCACAAGATTTATAGAAAGTATCTTGATCTTCATTACTCCAAAATTCAAAATCATAAGGCTTAATAAATTTTAAAGGATAATTTTTATCAAATCTTACATATCTTTGAGATTGAATAGAAAAGCTTGCCAAACGATGTCTTGTTATTTCAGCCATCATTGCTCTATTTGTAATGATTTCAACTGTATATCTTCTTAAATTTAAAGGAATTTTTGAAGGGTCTACATTGAAATATTCTGAGTTTAACCATTTATCATATAAATTGGTATCATCTTTATATAACTCAATCCATGATCTTAAATTACCAACAGCATAATTATCTTCAACATCAATAAATTTTCCATATGAATTATTTTGATTAGACTTTGTTGAAATTTCAGAATGCTCTAAAACAGATAAATGTCCTCTTTTTTTAATGGATTCAACAAATGGTAAATATGAATCTTCTTTTATTTTATCAAAAGAATTATAACAAGTTCGGCCAGCTTTTTCAATCCATTTTAAAGCATCGTGTGGATTATTAGGGCATCGACCCCATATTTTATAACTTTGATTTTCTAATTCCATAAAATTTCCTTTATTTATGAATTTAATAAACGCTGAATCTTGCCGCTCTCATCATTTTCAACATCCTATTATGATCGTCACATTCAGCTGCCGGCGATTTTATTTTTTCGGAATCTTCTTTTCTTATACAATTAAAACATAAACATCTTGAATCGTTATTATATATGCTCAACCATTTATTACAAATTTTGCATTTTTTATTAACCATAAAAACCCCCTTATAATAATATCTTAATAAATATGTATTTTTTAATATGTTCCTTTTTTATATTAAAAAATCTTTATTATTTTATAATAATCCAAGATTCATTTTTTGGACAAGATGTGCCCATTGGTTCACAACCAAAGGAATTTCCAAAATATACTAAATCAGTTGATTTTATTTGTTTATATATTTCTTCATTAGAAATATCATAATCAACTAATTTATCAACACATCCATAAAATTCCTTTTTATCCAATCTTTTAAATACTGGTCTACTCCAATCATCAACACCGTAAAATTTTATTTTCATTTCTTTCATTTTAATTAAACATCCTCCATTATTCCGGTTAAACAGGCAGGACATATATTATCTTTTTTATTTATATAATTTTCAAGATATGCAATACAATTTATAGCATTTTGTAATTGTATAACTGTCATTCCTATAAATATTGGAGCAGCTTCTTTAATAGATGCATTTCCTTGATATTTTTCATGACTAATAAAATGATTAATATTAGTTAATTCTTCAATAATTGATTTGATATCCTCGCTTAATTCATCAAATCCAAAATCATGAAATTTTTTATTTGATAAGATTTCATTTTCTTTCATAATTAAATTCCTTTTATTTGAATTTTATATTTCTGTAATACGATATTCACTAGTAGGATTAATTAGTTGAAAATTTTTAAGAGTTTTTTCCAAATCAGATTTGTCGTTAGAATAGAAAAGAAAATCCCATTCAGTCCATTCCATAACTGATGAAAAATGACAACCATTATAACATCTACGTAGTGGGTCTGTATTACGTTCTATTTTTTCCTAAATTCCAATTTGAATTTCATTTATTTTTCCTCTTGTATTCTACAAATAACTCATAATCTTTTAATTCAATATCCCATCTTTCAATGAAAGAATCTTCCCCATCATCCCCAGATAATAACCAATCTATTCGTCCAGCCATAATTTCAACTCTTCTCAATTCCTTCACTGCGATTTTTAATCTATCAATGATTTCTGGATTAAAATGATTACCTTTCGAGCAACCAAATTCATCTAATTCATTGTTTTCATTATTAAAAATCACATGTTCAATCTCATCAGCAATTTGACCAATTTTATATTGATCATAATTAAAATGTCCTCCGCTCATCACAAACCTCTTTTATTATAAATGAAATGTATAACTTCGTTTATCATAATGCCATATAGCAGTAATACTTTCATGCCCGCATGTAGCATCATTATGAAAATAACCAATTAAATCAACATAATTATATTTTGAATTTTTAATTAATAATTCCGGAAATTCTTTTACATTAAAATGGGAATTTATTTCTTTTATCGCCAAATCTATTTCTTCTTTAGTTGGATAAGATTGATCAGAATATTTTAAATCAATTTCTATTTTAATTTTTCTAGTCATTAAATCACCAATATAAAATAT